>JAEEGL016623123.1_pt1 | contig 29940 bp, 19 predicted proteins | sample 9134231 | NCBI WGS metagenome assembly JAEEGL01 (sample SAMN16246548, study PRJNA631951) | gut metagenome | biome: gut microbiome; feature: rumen; material: fiber-attached | host: Bos | place: Iran: Karaj | collected 2018-10 | reverse complement strand
TGGTGCGCGAGCTCGATTTCATCATCGTCCCGACGACGCATCTGCACATGGACGGCTTCACCCTCGACGGACGGGAAGGAGCCGATGAACGCGCCGCGCTCTGGTCCAGCCGGTTCGACGCGCTCCTCGACGCGGATCTCCCGTTCGAGAAGGTCGGCGTCGCGCACCTCACATGCAGCCTGATCTGGCGGAACCGCTATCTCGAGGTGCTCGAAAAGATCCCCGCCGAAGAATACCACCGCCTCTTTGAGAAAGCGGCGAAGTGCGGGATCGGCATTGAATTGAACTTCCCCGCGGAGAACATGGACGCCGAGACCGCCCGTCTGACCCTCCTTCCCTACCGGATCGCGAAAGAGGAGGGCTGCCGGTTCTATCTCGGGAGCGACGCGCACCATCCGGCGGGACTGAAGGCGGCGAAGGCCAATTTCGAGGCGATCGTCGATCTGCTCGATCTCACGGAGGACGACAAGATCCCCTTCCTCACCGAAAGGCGTTGATTTCCCCCTACGGAAAACCGGAAAGGAGAATCTTCATGAAAACACGCATGCTTTCCCTCCTTCTTGCTCTTCTTCTGCTTCTGCCAGTCCTCGTAGGATGTGACAGCGAAACCGTTTCTTCTCCTTCTCCGCAGGGCGGCGGAAGTGCAAAACCCGCGGACGCCGACGCCGTAGGACAGACCGAAACCGAACCGGACTACTCGTGGTTTGAAATGCCGGAGGAGACGGACACGCTTGTGCTCTATTCCTCGGGATTGAATACATCAACAATTAACCACGCAGTCGATATTTTCAAACGGAAGTATCCGGAAGTGAATGTCGACTGGCACAGGCTTGGTGAAGATGAATTCGTCACGCAGATCCGTGCAGAGATCCCGGCGGGGAAAGGACCGGATTTGCTGTATGCGAGCGGGTCCGACTTTTCCGATATCTATAAGACAATGTCCACCGGCGTTTTGGAAGATTTAAACCCCTACATTGCAAACGATCCGGATTTTAATCTGGACGACTACATCGAGGGGATCATGGAAGAGGGTTTATACGGCGGCGCCCGGTATATCCTCCCTGTCTCGCATCGCTCTCAGCCGCTTGTGACGACGGAGGAAGCGCTTGCGGAGATCGGATGCACGGTCGACGACATCCGAACGTTTTCCGGATTTCTCGATGCCGCAAACCGCTATAAGGAACAGTATCCGGAGAACAACGCCATCGTGAATTATTCCCGCGGGGGATACGACGCCAGCAATATCCTGATGTTTTACCAATGCTGCGGGTTCCGATTCATCGATTACGAAGCCGGAGAGATCGTTCTGAACGAAGAACGGTTCCGGGAGATGATCGATTACTGCAAAAGCATTCATGGCGGAAAAGCGGATCAAAAAGAAAAGAATGACAGTGAAGAGGTCAAACTGAAAAAACGCACTTGTCTCTTTGTGGAAGGACCCGGCGACCCGCTTACAATAGAACAAATATGGAGGAAAATCAAGAGCTTTAACGAAAATCCGGTGATGATCACCATTCCGGACATCTCCGACGGGAAGACGACGATGATCCAGACGATTGGCGCGATTCCAAAAGGCTCGTCGAACAAGCGCAACGCATGGAGATTTTTGAAGATTCTTCTTTCCGAAGATATCCAGTCCAATGCCAACGCTTTGTTCGCGTTGTTCCCCGTAAACAAAACAGCAGTCCGGCAATATCTCATAGACGGCGCGTTTTTCACGGAAACTGAAATGGGCGTCGTGGATCAGGCAGAAGCATATTTGCAGGATTTCGACCACGCCATATTCTACTCACCTCTTATTTATACGTATGTGCGGGATAATATAATGCCGTATATCACAGGGGGAAAAACATACGAGGAGTGTTACAAGAAGCTGCTGAATACACTGGAACTGTACAAGGACGAATAACCCCCCGCCGCAATGAATCATCAAGACACACCAAAAAACGAAAGGACACGATCATGATTCAGAAAACCGCCTCCTCCCTGACCGTGAATCTCGGGCATGAGACCCTCCGCATCGAGGCATGGGGCCGCGGGATCCGCGTTCGCGCCGTGCCGATGGGCCCGATCCCCGACAATGCCTGGGCGCTCGATCTCACCCCGCCCGCCGTCCCCGCCGCCGTCACCGACAACGCGGTCGAATGCGCCGGGATCCGCTGCGAGCTCGCCGGAGGACGCCTCCGCTTCTTCCGGGGGGACCGTCTGCTCTTCGAGGAACAGGACTATCCGTGGTCCCTCCACGAGAGGGCGAGAAGCTACAAGACCCGCACCGGCAGCCCGAGCTTTGCGGCAACCGTCCGCTTCGAGGCGAATGACGGCGAAGTCTTCCACGGCATGGGCCAGTACCGGAACGCGCGGTACAACCTCAAGGGTACGACGCTCGAGATGGCCCAGCGCAACTCGCAGATCACCGTTCCCTTCCTCCTCTCGAACCGCGGGTACGGCTTCCTCTGGAACAACCCCGCGATCGGCCGCGCGACCTTCGCCGAGAACGTGACACAATGGCAGGTGGAGGCGACGTCCTGCATCGACTACTGGGTCACCGCCGCCGAGGGACCCGCCGAGATCCTCGCCAATTACGCCGACGTCGCGGGACATGCCTCCCCCCTGCCCGAGAGCCTCATGGGACTCTGGCAGTGCAAGCTCCGCTACCGCACGCAGGACGAGCTGCTCTCCGTCGCGCGCGAATATCACCGCCGCGGCATCCCGCTCGACTGCATCGTCATCGACTTCTTCCACTGGATCTATCAGGGCGACTGGAGCTTCGACCCGGAATACTGGCCCGATCCCGCCGCGATGGTGAAGGAGCTCCATGAAATGGGCGTGCGCCTCATGGTGTCCGTCTGGCCGACGGTCGACCCGCGCTCGAAGAATTACCATGGGTTCGCCTCGAACGGCTATCTCGTCCGCACGGAACGCGGCATGCCGGCGATGATGGACTTCCTCGGACACACGGCGTTCTACGACGCGACCAACCCCGCCGCGCGCGAATTCGCCTACGATATCCTGCGCCGGAACTACGGCAAATACGGCGTCAACATGTTCTGGCTCGACGAGGCGGAGCCGGAGTATTCGGTGAACGACTACGACCACTACCGCCATTATCTCGGCTCCTCCCTCGAGGTCGGGAACATCTACCCCCGCCTGCACACGAAGATGGTGTACGACGGACAGACGGCGGACGGCGTGCCGGATATCCTCAACCTCGTGCGGTGCGCGTGGATCGGATCGCAGCGGTACGGCGCGCTCGTGTGGAGCGGAGACATCGAGTGCTCCTTCCGCGAGATGAAGGTCCAGCTCGCGAACGGCCTGAACATGGGCGTCGCGGGGATCCCGTGGTGGATCTCCGACACGGGCGGCTTCTACGGCGGGAACATCCACGATCCCCTCTTCCGCGAGCTTCTCGTGCGGTGGTACGAATGGGCGGTGTTCATGCCCGTCCTCCGCATGCACGGCGACCGGCAGCCGAACATCGGCGCGCTCGCGCACGACGTCGACCACGGCGGCGGATTCTGCTCCTCCGGCTCCCCGAACGAGCTCTGGAGCTACGGCGAAGAGGTCTATGAGATCCTCCGGCACTGGCTCGACATCCGGTTCAGCCTCCGGCCCTACATCAAAAAAACCGCCGACGAGACGGTCGAAACGGGACTTCCGATGATGCGGGCGCTGTACCTCGCGTTCCCCGACGATCCCGTATGCTGGACGATCGGGGACGAGTACCTGTTCGGCTCCGACTACCTGGTCGCCCCGGTCACGGAAGCCGGCGCGCGGCAGAGAGAGGTCTACCTGCCCGCCGGGACATGGGAACCGTTCGAAGGCGGCGATCCGATCGAAAGCACGGGCATGCGGATCACGGCGGACGCCCCGCTCGCGCAGATGCCGGTGTTCAAGAGAATCCGGTAACCGCGCGCCCGTCACACAGATCCCAACATAGCAAACAGCTCCCGCAGGCTTTTTACGGGAGCTGTTTTTGAATTCATTCCGTTCAGACAAGCGCAGCGCACACTTCCCCGTCCTCCGTCCATGCCCGGACCGTGTCCGGCACGAAGGGCAGCGCGACGGTGCGGGTCCCGCCGGGATCCAGCGCGGCCGATCGGGTGAGGACCGCTTCCCCGCGCCGGACCGAGAAAGAGACGACCGGCTTTTGCAGAGCGTTGACGAGCGTGAGCTTCCCGCCGTCGGCGAACGCCCAGACGAACGCGCCTTCGCGGAAGAGGCAAACGCCGTCCGTGCCCGGGACCGCTTCCGCCGCCCGGCGATCCGACGCGAGCGTGAGTCCCGTGCCGCCTTCGTAGGCGTGGAGCCCCGTCACGGTCTTCGCCCGGCCCGCCGCCTTCTTCACCGTACCGCGGGCAACTTCGGCGGTCCACGCCGCTCCTTTGCGGTACGCCTGACTGTACGCCATCGGAAGAAAGAGATCCGCGAGGTCGGCGAGGCGTTCGTACCGCTGGCCGTAGTGCAGATCGGCGAACGCGGAGTCGTCGTACGCGCCTTCCGGCATGAGCGCCATGCTGAGGACCGCGCCGCTTTCCCGCCGCACGACGCCGGCGAGAGACGAGGCAAACCGCAGAACGGCATCCGCCCGCGCCTCAGCCAGCCGGACAGCGTCCGCGTCGCCCGCCCGGTAAGCGTCGAAGATCGCCTCCGTCGGTCCGTCCTCACCATAGAAGGTCTCCCGCAGGAGGTCTTCGGCATGGGCGAGGCAGATCCCGGACGCCGCATACCGCTGCCGGTCGGCTTCGCTCCACCCGTACAGGAGGTGATTGTACCGGATGTAATCGAGGTGCACGCCGTCGACGTCGTAGCGCCGGAGGAGATCGGCGAGCACGGCTTCGAGAAAGCGGGCGTAGTCCGCGTCGGCGATGCTCACGATCTTTTCGCTCGGTCCCTTCGTAAAGTGACAGAGTCCCGCCTCGGGATGCTCCGCGCAATAATGCATATCCGACGCCGAGGTGAACCACGCGTGAAGGCGGATCCCCCGCGCATGCGCCGCGTCGAGCGCCTCCCGGAGCAGATCGCGTCCCTCCGTCATCGGCGGGGCAAGCGGGGTGAGAAACGCCGTCGTCCCGGCCAACCCCTTCGTGAGGTAAAACACATCGGTGATCCCCGCGCGCCGGCAGTCCTCAAAGACAATCTCCGCGCCGCGCAGCCGCACGCTCTCCGGCCACATCCATACGCCGAACATCCGCTCCACCCGCCTTTCCCGTCGATTCCGCCTGTTCTTATGCGCCGTAGAATTCCTTCATCTTCGCGATGTCGTCCGCGGTGAGGACGCCGTCGACGAGGAGAAAATCGTCGAGCACGGCGGAGAGCGGCGCATACTTTCCCGTCGCGTCCTGCGCGATGCGGACCTCATTGCCCGATCCGAAGTCCGCGTCCGCGAATTTCTCGGGGATCTTCGCGACCTCCGGCTTGCCGAAGTCGAACGCGCACCGGATCTCCCCTGCCTCGCGGTCGACCGTCAGCACGGTGTGGAACCATCCGCCGGCAAAGTCGAGCGGCAGGCGGAACGAGGAGTCCGTGCGGTCCTTGCCGTTGCCGACGTTGAAGTGGATCGTGGTGCTGTCGAGCGCGACGACGAAGCCGGGATTGGAGCCGCTCGACCAGACCTTGTCGGAGAGGATCGCGGGATCGGCGCTCACGCCGTCGGACTTCATCCAGAAGGCGAGGGAGAAGCTCTTCCTGCCGGGCTTCCACGAGAGAGCGGCATACCCGTCGTCGAGGCGGATGCCCGTGCCGTTGTAGCCGTCGATGTAATAGATCTTGCCCGCGGTGACGGTCTTTGTCTTCCCGTTCTCGTCGAGCGCGTCCCCGTCGAAGGGCAGATAGGCGGCGACACGGTCCCGGCCGATCACGGCGGACAGAGCGTCGCACCCCGCGGGCGTCACCCCCGGCTTGCGGGTGCGGTATGCGTAGGCATAGGGGATCTCGAAGACCGGACGTTCGCCCGCCTCGACGCCTTCGAATAGACCGGACGGAACGCGCGCGGTCCACGAGGCCGGCTGACGGTCGGCCAAGCCAAGCGCGTACAGCACGACCGCCGCCGTGTCGCGCACGCCCATCTCGCCGATGACGCCCTGCTTCACGCCGGGTCCTGCCGCCGCGAACATGATGTATTTCTCGCCGTCGGTCCAGCCGCCGTGTCCGTGGTCGAAGCCGCCGTGGTCCGCCGTCACGATGAAGAGCGTGTCGTCGAGCCAGCCGCGCGCCTCGTAGGCCTCCCACATCTTCTCGATCAGGCCGTCACTGATGCCGATCTGCCGGAGATGTCCCTCGGTGCCGTAGCCCTGGCCGTGACCCGCGCCGTCGACCTCGTCGAACTGGACGAAAACAAAGGCGGGATCGTGTTCCGCGACGTAGGCGCAGACCTGCTCGGTGACCGCGGCGTCATTGCCGGTCCCCTTCGTCACGCCGAGGTTCTCCTCGATGATGCCGAAGTTGATCGGGTTCCAGTTGCAGAACGACGCGAGCTCGGCGTCCGGCATCGCTTCGCGGATGACGCGGAAGACGGTGGGGAAGATCGAGTCGGTCGGATACGGCGTCGAGCTGACCCGGCCGTTGGTGAGTCCGTGCATTTCCGGCGTGACGCCCGTGAGCATCGAGCCCCAGCACTGGCCGCTGATGGTGGGATTGGAGGTGAGGACGTCGTAGCTGACGGCGCCGCGCGCGAAGATGCGGTCGAGGTTCGGCGTTTCGGCCTGGCGGAAGAACGAACCCGCGCCGTCCACGCCGATGACGATGACATGCGAAACTTTCATGGTCTTGTCTCCTTTTCCGATTCGGAATTTCCGATGGTGAATGCGTTTGCCTTTCGATCCTGCGTGCGGACTGACGGAGTGCAGTCCGGTCAGCCCTTATTATACACGTCCCGCAGCCGGATTGCAACGGGCTGGGACAATTTTGACGCGGTTCCCGCAAAAAACGGAGCTCAGCGGTCCCGCATGAGCTCCCAGAACGCGACAGCAGCAGCCGCGCCGACGTTGAGCGAGTCGACGCCGTGCGCCATCGGGATCTTCACGGTCCAGTCCGCGCGGCGCACCGTCTCCGGCAAAAGCCCCGTTCCCTCCGTTCCGAGGATCACCGCGAGCCGCTCCGTTTCCTTCAGACGCGGATCCCGCAAATCCGCCGTGTCGTGCGAGAGCGCCATCGCCGCCGTCCGGAAGCCGAGTTCCCGCAAAAGCGCCATGCCTTCCGCGGGCCAGTCCTCCGCGCATCCGCCGATCACCGTCCACGGGATCTGAAAGACCGTTCCCATGCTCACCCGCGCGGCACGCCGCAGAAGCGGATCGCTGCACCGCGGCGTCACGAGCACGGCGTCCATCCCGAGCGCGGCCGCGGACCGGATGATCGCCCCGACGTTCGCGGCGTCCATGATGTCCTCGAGGACCGCGATCCGGCGCGCGCCCCGGCACACCTCCCGGACCGACGGCAGCGCGGGCCGCCGCATGACCGAGAGCACCCCGCGGGAGAGCGTGAACCCGGTCAGGCTCTCGAGCACCCCGTCGTCGGCGGTGTAGAGCGGGACGTCGCCCCACCGGTCCGCGAGGATCTCCGAAACGAGGTCCGCCGACGCCCCCGCCATCTGGCTCCGGTCCATGAGGAACGAAACGGGCGCGATCCCCGCCTCCAGGGCGAGCGTCACGACGGTGCGGCTCTCCGCGACAAAGAGAGCCTCCTCCGGGCGGCGCTTCGGGCGAAGCTGACGCTCTCTCAGGCTTGCGTAGGGATCAAGCAGGGGGTCTGCGATGTCATGGATCTCGATGATCCGGCTCATGTCGTTCCTCCGATCTGGCAATCGATAAGCGGGATTTGTGAAATTCGCGTCCGCGTCCTTGCCAACCGCGCCGCGCTGTGCTATAATATAGGCAGATCAACAAGCAGCAAGGAGGCATGCAGCATGATGGACAGCCGCATCCCGCCCGTCGATCAGGAAGCGCTCGTCCGGATCCGCCGCCGGCTCCACGAATATCCGGAGCTCGGGTGGGACCTGCCGATGACGTCCGCGCTCGTGCGGGAGGAGCTCAGCCGGATCGGGATCCCCTATGAAGCGGACCGGTACGGAAAAAACACCGTCGTCGCGACGATCCACCCGGAGAAGACGAACTTCACGCTCGGGCTCCGCGCCGACATGGACGCGCTGCCGATCCGGGAAAACAACGAAGACAAGCCCTACCGCTCGAAGCACGACGGGATCATGCACGCCTGCGGACACGACGCCCACACCGCGATGATGCTCGGCGTCGCCCGCGCGCTCTGGGAGATCCGGGACGCGATCACCTGCCGGGTAAAGCTTCTGTTCCAGCCGTGCGAGGAAGGGCGTCCGAGCGGCGCGCGGGTCATGTGCGAGCACGGCGTCATGGACGACATCGACGCGATCGCGATGTGCCATGTCAACTGCATCGACCCGACGCACGTCATCTCGAGCAATCCGGGCGTCACCAACGCCACCTCCGTCGCGTGGACGGTGAAGCTCGGCGGACGGTCCGTGCACGTCGCCTCGCCGCACATGGGCATCGACGCGCTCGCCGCCGGGGTGAAGCTATACAACGGCATCCAGACGATCGTCAGCCGGGAGGTCGATCCGTTCGACACCTGCGTGCTCGCCGTCTGCACGATGCACGCCGGAACGACGGTCGCGACGAACGCGGACGAATGCGAGCTGCGCGGCTCGATCCGGTGCATCCGCGACGAGACGATGGCCTGGGCGCGCGCACGGCTCGAAAAGCTCGTGAAGTCCGTCGCCGAGGAGTGCGGGACGACGTGGTCCCTCTCCTGGTCCGGCGATCCGCTCCCGAGCGCGCACAACGATCCCGCGCTGTATGAGGTGTTCGTACGCTCCGCCCGCAAGGTGGTCGGGGACGGGCGCGTGATCCTTTTGCCCCCCTCTCCCGGCGGCGAGGATTTCGCCTACTACGAGCAGAAGAAGCCCGGGCTCCTCTTCGGCCTCGGGATGCGGAACGAGGAGAAAGGCGCGTGCCATCCCGCCCATACGAAGGACTGGGACATCGACGAGGACGGGCTCGGGACCGGGGTGAAGGTTTTCGTCCAGTTCGTGCTCGACATGATGGAGCAGGGCGCGAAAGGCGAGCAGGCATGACGAAGGAACCCGTCTTTTACTGCCAGCTCGATTACGCGCACGTGAAATTCCCCGCCCCGGAGAGCGGCTTCGGCGACCTCGCGAACAACGGCTGCGGCCCGATCGCGGTCTCGATGCTCGTCGAGAACATGCTCGGGATCCCGTTCCCGCCCGAGGAAAGCGCGGCGTTCTTTCTGTCCTGCGGCGCGCGCGTGTCGTTCGGAACGAATCTGTACATCGCCTCGCGCGCCGTCGCACAGCGGTTCGGGCTCTCCGTGCGGGACACCGAGGACCCGGACGAGGCATACGCATTCCTCGCGTCCGGCCGCGGCATGGTCATCGCGAACACCTACGGCGACCGCCCCGAGGACGGTTACATCGGCGTGTTCTCCGATTCCGGGCACTACATCCTGCTCACCGCCGCGAAGGACGGGCGCGTTTCCGTTCTCGACCCGATGTACCGGCCGGGGCGCTTCGACGTGCCCGGACGCGCCGGAAAGGTCGTGATGGAGGGCTGCCTCGCCCATGCCGATTTCTCGGTCGTCGCGTCTGACTGCGTACACCGGCCGTTCTTCCTGTTTGAAAAGAAGGATCAGTGATTCTCCCGGAACCATCCGATGACCGCGTCCGCGCTGTCCTCGCACGTCTCGGAGACGTTGAACCAGTGCGACGCGCCCGCGACCTCGTACCCGCCCCAGGCGAATTCCTCCCGCGGGGCGAGATAGCCGTTGACGGAATTGGTATATCCGCAGACGAAGATCCTCTCCGCCGGCCAGCCGTCCGCCGCGTAGATCGCCTCGATCGCGTCCCCGGCGAGCGTCAGGAGTTCGAACGGCACGAACGCGAAGGCGAGGCTGTGTCCGACGGTCAGTGACTGCATCGGGACGGTCAGATCGTTCGTGATCCCCGCCTCGGCGAGATCGAGCATCCGACGCCGCCACTGCAGCTCGCGCAGCGGGAAGTGACGCTCGCCCTCGGGTGCCGCGAAATAATCCCGCTCGGCCTCCCGGACGGATTCCTTCAGCGCTTCGACGTCCCGCATCGGCTTCATCGGAACGCGGAGCCATTCGTAATGGGAGCTGAGATCCCCTTCGCACCGCTCCCCCTGCTCCGCCCGCGCGGCAAAACGCAATACCGGACCGGCGAGCTCGGCACCGAGGGTCTCGATCAGTTCGTCGGGGCTCATGCCCTCGTCCCCCTTCGGGTCGATGTCCGCGCCGCGCCCCTGGAAGAAGAGGAGCGGGACCTCGTCGCTCGAGGAACGGTTGAGAACGGAGAGCCAGTCCGCCGAGACCGACATCTCCCGGTTGACGACGGCATGGCAGTTGGCCGTGCAGATCACGCCGCGGAGCGTGCCGGACTCATCCCGGAACGCGGCGGCCCGGATGCGCGGATCAAAGACGTCCCGGCCCCGGCGGTTGTACGCGTGGATCAGCCGTTCGGGCAGGATCTGTGCGGCAAAGGAGCCCGGGACCCGGCGTCCCATGGCTTTGAGGGCCAGCGCGCCGCAGACGTCCCCGACGTGCGCGAAATAGTCGGTGTTGATCGGCATCTCCGCCAGTCCGCCGGCACAGGGCGCGGAGTGCGTGTGGATGAAATTGAGCGCGATCCGCTCGACGGGGATGCCCGTCACCGCCGCGATCTGCCGCGAGACAAGCTTGTAGCAGTCGGGGTTGAGCGCGAGGAGGTCGAGCGAGAAGATCAGGAAGGTCTCCTCACCGCCGCCGAGCGCCATGACCTTCGCGTGCAGCTCGTCCCGGATCTTCTCGGCCGGAGATTCCCGGAACCCGTAGCCGTCGAGGAAGGTGCCGTTCAAAACGGGCGTGATGAGACCGTCCGCAAAGCCGCAGGTGATTCTGTTCTTCATAAAGTCCTCCCGGAGTGGAATCTTTTTGAAACATTATAGCATTCCCGCCCCGAAAAGTCAATCGGAGCGGAAAAGAAGGAGGCATGCCGCGTGATTTTGATCGGAGCAGACGGGGGCGGGACCAAGACGAAGCTCGCCGCCTTTGAAGATGGCATCCGGATCGCCGAATCGCTCGCCGGGCCGCTCAATTACCGCGTTCTCCCGCCCGAAGAAGCCGCCCGGAATCTCGCCGAGGGCCTTGACGCGCTCGGGATCCCGCCGGATATGACCGCCGCGATGGGGATCGCCGACCCCTCCCTCGACGACGCGCCGGGCGAGGACGACGAAGCGGCGAACGCGTTTTACCGGATCCTCGGAGAACGGCTTCCCTTCCCCGTTTACGCCCGCAGCGACGTCTTCGTCACCCTCGAAGGCCTGACCCGCGGCGGTCCGGGGACTCTCGTGATCGCCGGGACGGGATCGATGGGCATGGCGCGGAATGCGCAGGGCGAACTCCGCGTCGCAGGCGGCTGGGGACGGCTGACCGGTGACGAGGGAAGCGGGTACTTCATCGCAGTCCGCGGCATCCGCGCCGCGCTCCGGGCCGCCGACGGCCTCGATCCGCCGACCGCCCTGACCGACGCGCTGCTTTCCCGTTTCGGCGCCGCCTCGCCGCGGGCGCTCATCCCGATCCTCTACGGGGATCCGGAGCCGGACATCGCCGCGTTTGCCGGGGACGTCGCCCGGTGTGCGGAGGACGGAGACGCGGCTGCCTGCGCGATCCTCGACGACGCCGCGGACCGGCTCGCGGAAACCGCCGCGCTTCTCGTGCGCTGGGCCGACTGTCCGACGGTCGGGATCTGGGGGAGCGTGCTTCTATGCAACGACCGTGTACGGGAGCGGTTTGAGGCGACGCTTCGCGATGTCTGCGGAGAAGCTGCCGTCACCGTGCCGTCCGTGAGCGCGGAAGAGGCGGCGGCGGAGTATGCGCGGGCATGCTTCGGCAGCGCCCCCGCGGCAAAAACGAAAGAGAAAAGAGAATAGATTGGAGGCTCACACATGACCGCTTCGGAAACCTATATGAACAACGTGATCGCGCTGGCCGGACGGGTCCGCGAAAAACAGGCGGCGCCCATCGAACGGGCGGCACGGCTCTCAGCGGATGCGCTCCTCGCGGACGGATTCCTCTTCACCTTCGGCACCGGGCACTCGCACATGCTCGCCGAGGAGATCTTCTACCGCGCGGGCGGGCTTGCCCGGGTCTGCCCGATCCTCGAGGATGCCCTGATGCTCCATCGGGCCGCCGCGCGCTCGTCCGCCGTGGAGAGGATGACCGGGCTCGCCGGGACGCTCCTCGACGACGTGGACGCCGTGAAGCAGGGCGGCGTGCTGTTCCTCTTCTCGAATTCCGGCTGCAACACGGTCGCCGTGGAGATGGCGGAGGAGGCGAAGCGGCGCGGGCTCTCGACCGTCTGCATCACGAACATCGCGCACAGCCGCCGGATGACCTCGCGCCACCCGGAAGGCAAGAAGCTCATGGACGTGTGCGACGTCGTGATCGACAACATGGGGACCTACGGCGACGCGTCCGTGGAGATCGGCGGCACGATGGTCGGCGCGACCTCCACCGTCATCGGCGCCATGGTGATGGAAGCGATCGTCTGCCGCGCGGCCGAGCTCTGCAAAGAAGCCGGTCACCCCGCCGAGATCTTCGCCTCCGCCAACACCGAGCACGGCGACGAAGCGAACGAGGGCTACATCCGGAAGTACAGGCCGCTCGTCAAATCGCTGTAAAAAAGTCCGCCCGCGGGATCCTGCGATCCGGCGGGCGGTTTTCGTTTGATTCGGTCATCCGCGGTAGTGACGGTATTTCTCCACGGCGTCGAGGATGGCGGCCATGTTGTCGAGCGGGATCTCGTAATTGAGCTCCACGTTCAGCCCGAGTCCGCCCGCGGGCAGGTACAGACTCTCCACCGCCTCGGCGACGTGATCCGCCAGCTGCGAGTGCGTCGCCACCGGAAAGAGCTGGCGGTCGAGGTCGAGGTTGATCGGGATGATCTGCTCGCGCCGGCACACGCGCACCAGATTGTCGAGCCCGTTCGCGCGGAACTGCGGGTTGATCATGTCCACGCCGCAGTCCACGAGGTCCGGCATGATCTCCCAGATACAGCCGTCCGTGTGCATGTAGATGAGCTGGGAGGGCTTGTACGCCTTGATCATCCCGTAGAGCTTGCGGAAGCAGGGCTTCATGATCCTCCGCCAGCGTTCCGCGCCGATCGCGAGCCCCTTCTGCATGCCGAGGTCGTCGCCGAAATAGACGATCTCGCCCATGCGCGGCAGGATCGCGGCGACCTGATAGATATTGTATTCGAGCACCTTGTCGACGAGGGTGCGGATCGTCTCGTCCTCTTCGGCGAACCAGATCATCGCGTTCTCGAAGCCGCAGAGGTCGAGCAGGCGCAGGTACATGAAGCCGTGCGGGAGGCGTCCGTCCCGGCAATCCGGGATTTTCAGGTTCCTGACGTCGTCCTCATCCTTCACCGGATGCCCGACGACGATCGCCTCGTTGCCCGCGTGCTCGTTGTGCCACTCGCATCCCCATTCGTCGATGTAGATGCCCTTGCGGTAGCTCGGCGTGAGGTTGTCCTCGACGCGTGCGAGATCGACCTTGCGGCCGCCGAAAAACTGCGGATACTCGTCCGTCAGCCGCTGCAGCTCCTCGCCGTACCGGAGCCAGGCGGCGGGAAGGAGTCCCACCGCGACGGGGATGGTGTCGGGATATTCCATGCGGATCGCCTGTGCCAGATCAGCCATGCTCTCACCCTGCCGGTGCGGCGCCGGCGTCGGAAACGGTCCCGGGAGCCGCGGATCTTTCCCGTACCGCAACGATTCTAAAAAGTGCCTTCACATCCACTTTTTCTTCCGGAACCAGACGAGGCACACGACGACGATCAGAATGGAGACCGTGATCACGACCGGATAGCTGTACTTCCATGCGAGCTCCGGCATGTAGCGGAAGTTCATTCCGTACCACCCCGCGATGAGCGTGAGCGGCATGAAGATCGACGTGATCACGGTGAGCACCGTCATGATCCGGTTCTGCCTGACGTCGAGCTGGGTCTGCATCAGATCCCTGAGCTGCGACACGTATTCCCGCTGGCCCATGACCATGTCCTGCAGCCGGGCCACCCGCTCCGTAAACATGTGGAAATACCGGAGGTTTTCCTCGCGGAAATAGCCGTTTTCGTTTTCCTCGAGCTCCTGCCCGAGGTCGATGAGCTGTTCGTAATGCACGCGCAGATCGAGCAGGTCGCCGCGGATGTCGTTCATCTCCGGCGGATAGCTTTCGATCTCGCCGGCGAGGATCGCCTCTTCGATCCCGTTCAGACGGTGCTCCGTTCCCTCGAGGAGGGAGAGATCCCCGGCGATCGAAACCTCGAGGAGGTCATAGAGGAAGCGCTCCAGGCTCGGCAGCCGCCACTTCTTCGTCCGGCCGATCTCGGCGACGGTGCGCTCCGCGTAGCCCGTGTCGTCCACGAGGATGATCCCCCGCTCGTCAAGCGCGAAGGAGAAGCTGTGGCGCGGGCCGCTGATCTGCCGCCGGTCCGGGAAGGAAAAGGTCCCCGTGAGCGAATCGAGGTTGACCACGGCCTTGGTCTCCCGCGGATTCACGGTTTCCATGTCCATATCGATGATCATGTCGAAGCTGTCCCGCCGCGTCTTCCACTCCTCGGTGGTCAAGACCGCGACGAACTGCACGCCCGCAGTCCGGATCTCCTCCGGCGCGCACGGCGTCAGGGATTCGCGAATCAGATAATACATGCGCCTGCCCCCTGCTGCTTTTTTATCATTTTACCACCTTGCGCGCCCGCTGTCAAGGCCGGAGGACGGAAGAATGTTACAGTTTTGTGTCATCTCCCCGCCCCGGCTTGACTTTGAAGCGCCCGCCGCTTATGATATAGGCAGACGAAATCCGCTCCGCGGATCTCCATCTCACCTCTCCCCTCATTTTCTTGCTTTATGAAAAACACAACCACCTCCGCCTATCTTCTCGGCATCGACGCCGGCGGCACCAAGACCCGCGCGCTCGCGTACCGTGCCGGCGACGGCTCCCCGATCCCGGAATCCGAAGCCCTCGCGGGGCCGGGCAACCTCGCCGATGCCCCCGACGCCGCCGTCCGGGCGATCCTCGACGCGGCAGCGCGATGCGGCGAAGCGGCCCATGCTCTGACCGGCGGCGCCTGCCTCCATCTCACCCTCGGTGCGGCGGGCTTCTCGGCCATGAAGCCGGATTCCCCCGCCATGACCGCGCTGGACGCAGGCCTTGCGCCGATCTCGCAGAGCAGCACCAGGGAAAACGACGCGCTCCTCGCCCTCCATGCGAACTTCGGCACCGACGAGGCGGGCATGATCGTCATCAGCGGGACCGGATCGGCCGTCTTTTACCAGGAACACGGCATGCGGGTCCTGCGCGCGGGCGGTTGGGGTAATCTCCTCGGCGACGGCGGCAGCGCGTATTCCGTCGGCCGGGCAGCCGTCCGCATGCTCCTCGCCCTCCTCGACGAGGGACGGATCTCCGACGCAGAGGCGTTCTTTGCCCTCTGGCGCGATGCGATCCCGGCGGGGACGTCTTTCTTCGAAACCTGCGCGGCCGGCCCGCTCATCGCTTTCGTCATGCGCCGTCCGAAGCGCGACCTCGCCGCCCTCGCCCCCGGGATCGTGAAGCTCGCGGAGGACGGCGGCGTGCCGGATGCGGCAGGTCATCTTTCCCGAAAGATCCTCTCGGACGACACGGCCGCCCTCGCTTCGGATGCGGAGCGCCTGTTCCGCGCGATCGGCAGGACGGAGAATGCGCCGTCGGATGAGCCCGTCCCCGTCGTTCTCACGGGCGGGTTCTTCGGGCACAATCCCCTCGTGTGCCGCCTGTTCCGGGAACACCTCGAAGCGCATGCCGGGCCCCTCGTCTTCCGGGACGCCGCCGATCCCACCCGCGCCGTGATCCGGCATTACCGGGAAGCACTCGCGCGCAGAGAGGCGGAATAAAAACCGCAGCTCAGAAAAGCCCTCCGTCCGGGAAAACCGGCGAAGGGCTTGTTTGGTTTCGGCAGCTATTCGAGGATCTTCCGGATGGCCCACAGCTGGACCCCGGCCGGGAGCGCGCCGTAGAGGAGGAGCAGCGGATTCCGGTTCACGCAGTAGGTCCGCTTCGGTCGCTTCGCCATCAGCGCTTTTTTCACCGTCCGGGCAATCCTCTCCGGGGGGACATTCCGCGCTTCAACCCGGTTCACGATACGGCGGAAGCGGTCGGCGTTGCAGCGGTAGAGCGCTGTCTGCTCACAGAAGCGGTCCAGCTTCACCATTGACGCGGGCAGCATGCCCGTCTTCACCGCGCCGGGACGGATGACGACGACCCGGTGTCCGAGAAGCTGCAGTTCCATGCGGAGCGCGGCGGCATACTGCTCGACGGCGGTCTTCGTGACGGCGTAGATCCCGGTGAACGGCATGGGCCGGAGAGGCGCGAGCTCGCTCGAGATCATCGCGACCCTGCCGCCCGGCTTGAGAAGCGGCACGAAGAGCCGGTTGACGCGGAATACGGCGAAGAGGTTGACGTCGAAATCGCGCACGAAATCCTCCTCGGGCATCTCCACCAGGGAATTGAGGTCGTAGATGCCCGCCGCGTGGACGATCCCGTCGAGCGCCACGGCTTCTTCCCCGATCCGCGCGGCAGCGGCCTCGAGCGCTTCCCGATCGGTGAGATCGGCGGAGAGGACCGTGATCCCGTCCGCCTGCCCCCCGGCATCCCCGTCCGACGCCCGGTCGATGCCCCACACGCGGTGATGGTTCTCCGCGAGCATCCGGCAGATCGCCGAGCCCATCCCGCCGCGCGCGCCGGTTACCAGATAGTTTCCCATGTCCTCACCCTCTCCGAGCCATGATGGTATTTCTATTATAACACACCGATCCGCGGGAATCAAGGCCGAAAAAACAGGCACCCCGCAGGATGCCTGTCCGGATCGGATATCGTTGATCGGCTCCTCTCCTCGGCTCGGATCCCGTTTACTGGATCCCCTCCACGAGCGCGGTGACGTCTTCCGCGCCGAGGCCGTAGGTGTCGGCGATGTCGCCCTGCCCGCGCACCAGGATGCTGTAGCTGAAGTTGTCGGACACCCAGATCGCCTTCATCATGCGCCCGTCTTCATTGCCGAGGCAGTAGACAGTCCAGCCGCCAACATCCTGCGTCCATGCGTACGTGTAGGCAGTATAGTCGCCGGACACATCTTCGCTTTCCTGCTTCAGGCCCTTGCGCACCGTGAGCTCCGCCGCGCCGACCGCGCCGTCCGCCTCCGCGAGGTTCTTCATGTACCGAAAGCCCGTGAAGTCGATCCGACCGCCGGTCACCTCCGTGCCGTTCTCGGGAACCGTGAAATACCCGACGCCCGCGCCGTCCGCCGCTTCATCGGCTGTCGCCGCGTCGTGCCAGGGATTGAGCGATCCCTCGCCGGAATTCTCCTCTTCGGTTTCCTTCGCGCCGCATGCCGTCAGCGCGATCATCAGGATCGCCGCCAGGATCAGAACAAGAATCTTTTTCATTTTGCGCACTCCTTTGTGAAATCTCCGCCCGTTCGAGGTGTTTTTTTGATCGGCCCGCGTCCGGAAAGCCGGATCGGACCTGAGACCGTTCTCTCTATCGTTTCTTTCCGGAAATCGCGAAGCCTGCGAGGGACACGACCGCGGCAGCTGCCGAGACCAGGCCGAAGTCGAAGGTCTGCGGCGCGAACATCTTGCTCTCGAGCTCCTCGGTCACCGCCGCGCTCACCTCGACCTGCTCCTGCTCGGCGGCTTCGCCGGCTGCCAGAACGGGGACCGCCGCCGCGCCGACCGCGATGACAAGCGCCAGGATGACGCTGAAAATGGTTCGGATCCGTCTCATCCGGTTCGTCACATCCTTTCGGGGCTTCTCCAAAGCCGCCTTATTTTAACATATTGTGAAGAAATTGTCAATGGTTTTTGATCAAAATGTTTTGTAAAGATTACACGAAAAAATCGCGAAAAGGGGTTGACAAAATGGGTTTATCGTGGTAAACTGTGCACAGAGGGTTTAGCTCAGTAGACCCACCCCCGGCCCGCTTCCCCTCCCCCAAAACCATGATTTTCGAAAGGAATCGTACCATGAACGAAAACAGAAGACTTGCGGACAGCGATTTCCGCTTTATGACCGTGATCTGGGACAACGAACCCGTAGGCTCCATGCGCCTTGTGGATCTCTGCGCCGACGCGCTCGGCTGGAAAAAATCGACGACCTTCACCATGCTCCGCAAGATGTGCGCAAAGGGCATGGCGAAAAACGAGCATTCGACCGTCACCTCCCTCGTCTCGCGCGAACAGGTGCGGCGGACCGAGAGCGAGCGCTTCGTCTCCGAAACCTTCTCCGGCTCTCTGCCGGGATTTCTCGTCGCGTTCATGGACGGGAAGACACTCTCTGACAAGGAAGTGGATGAGCTGAAGCGGCTCATTGACGAACACCGGAAGGGGTGACGGATGTGACCGAGCTCCTGCTGTCCGTGCTCTCGATGAGCCTCACGGCGTCCGTCGTCATCCTGGCGGTCACCCTCGCGCGGATCCCGCTGCGGCGCGCGCCGAAAAAGGTCTCCTACTGGCTCTGGCTGGCGGTGGCCTTCCGGCTCTGCTGTCCCGTGAGCTGGAATTCGCCGTTCAGCCTGTTCTCCGTCGTTCCCGTACAGATCGGCACGGAGGCTGTCGCGGCGGAAGAAACGGCAGCCGCACCCATGTCGGAGGACGTCCCGTCGCCGGAGGTGCCCGCGCTGACGGAACCTGCGCCGCAGGAAGAAGCAGCGGCCGAGATGCCCACGCCTGCCGATCCGGTCCGGCTCTCCGAGCTGAGGGAGACCGCGCCCGTCTCCGGCACCGCACGGCCCGCCGCCGACCTTCCCTCCGCCCCGTCGCCGGTCGTGACCCCGCCTGCGGAAACCCCGACCGTCTCCGCGCCTGAAAACCAGCCCGCCGATCCCGCGGTCCCGCCGCAGGAGGACGGGGATCCTACCGACGTTCCCGCGGTGCGCGACGATCTCCCGGCGCCCGAAGAGCCCGCGATCCCCGAGACCGCACCGCAGCCGATTCTGCCGAAGATCCTCTTCGCCGCGTCGGTCCTGTGGCTCGGCGGCGTCGGGGCGATGATCGTCTATGCCGCGGCGAGCTATCTCTCCGTGCGGCGCGCAATGGCGACGGCGATCCGCCTCGGGGAGGGCGTTTATCAGTCCGACGTCATCCGCTCGCCCTTCCTGCTCGGCGTCGTCAGGCCGACGATCTACCTGCCGACGGGCGTGGACGGCGACATGCTCCGCTACGTTCTCGCCCATGAGCGGTATCACATCCGCCGGGGTGACAGCGCGGTGAAGCTCTTCGCGTTCCTGCTCCTCGCCCTTCACTGGTTCAATCCGCTGGTCTGGCTCGCGTTCGCGCTGATGACGCGGGACATGGAGATGAGCTGCGACGAATACGTCCTCTCGACCGAACCGGATATTCAGAAGAGCTATAGCTATTCCCTGCTCTCCTTCGCGTCCGGCAAACGGTTCCCGTCCCCGTCTCCGCTCTCGTTCGGCGAGGGCGACGTGAAGAGCCGGATCAAAAACGTCCTCGGCTGGCACCGCCCGAAGCGCTGGGTCACGGTTCTCGCGATCCTTCTGGCCGTCACCGCCGCGGTCTTCTGCATGGCGAATCCGGCGGAAAAGAAAACGCCCGCCGAGGCAGCATCCGAAGACGATCTCTTCGACCCCGCCGGTCTCGAGCCGCCGCTCCCGGAAGACTTCGAAAACAGCCTGGCCGTTCCCGTTCCCGATTTTCTGAACGCGGAGCAGCGGGATTTGTTCCTGCGCGCCGAAGCGGTCTTCCCCGCGTTTGCCGGTGCGCCGGAGATCCTCGCGCGGTATTCTCCGGATGAAGAACCGGAGACACCGGACGCATGGCCCGAGGAAGACGGATATTTCCCGCTCGGCGGACGGTACGCGAAATACGCGGACTTCGAGGCCATGGCGCGCTCGATCTTCACGGACGAATACTTCGATTATCTGAATGCCGGCTCCCTCGCAAAACCGCTCTTCCTCGACGTCGACGGCTGGACGTACTATCTGGGCGTCGGGATCGGAGGCCCGGAGGTAAACGTCGCATACGAGCTGATCGAATCGACGTCCGACCGTCTCCTCTTCCGGCAGATCAACCGCATCGGCAATTCCCGCCCGGAGGAAGACGTCACGGCCTATGACGTATATGCGGCGGAGATCGACATGCGCCGCGGAGAGGACGGCTGGCGCGTGAACGCGTTTGTGACGCAGGATGGACACGCCATCCGCCTGGACGGGATCGAGTCCGAATACCTCGGCACGGAGTCCGTCTACCCCGAGCCGTCCGCATCCGATCCCTTCGCCCCGCGCTTTGTCTCGGCGGAACTGAAGCCGAGCGCGGTCCACGAGAGCCTCGCGGAAGCGGAAGCCGCCCATCCGACCCGCACCTTCCCGCTTTGGGCGATCAACAACACGTCCCCGGACGGCTTCTCCGAGGAGGTCGACCGCTGGCGCGCACAGCTCGATTCCCCGCTTGTCAGCGACAGCCACTTCCTGCTCGCGATCGAGGACATCCCCGATCTGAAGCTCTCCGTATATAACCCCGCCGCAGCGAATGCGGTCTACTGGCGCGGGGAGTGCTACTTCATCCCCCGCAGCTTCCGTCTGCGGTCCGCGGATTTCCACATCCTCCGGCTCGACTTCGGCGTCCTCATCTGGAACGGCCCGATCGGCAGCAGCGGATCCTGGGAAGCCGAGGAGGAGGAACAGCGCTTCGCGCTCTTCACGGACCGGGGCGTCTGGTGGATCAAGAACAGCCCGTCCGTCACCGGCGAAACGCTGACGTTCGACACCTTCGACGAAACGGAGCTGTCGTTCCAGCGCTTCTCCAACGCCGTGCTGAACGCGGAGAATAACGCGGCGGACGCCGTGCTCCTCGCGGCTGACGACCCGGACGGCTTCTGGAGCGATAACGGCACGGTCCGTTTCGACGAGGACGGCGCGCCCCTGTTCGGGACACAAGCGGAGTTCCCCCGCACGGTCGCGGACTGGGTTCAAGCCCGCTCCGTGCAGTTTGAAAACGGCTTCGGGGAAACGGGCCCGCTGTGGCACACCGCGGATCTCATCCGTCAGATCGACGAAGAGGCGAACGAGATCACGGCAAGGCTCGCCGAAATCACCGTTTCGCTCGAAAACGTGTCCGCGGAAGCCGAAAAGAACAGCCTTCTCGCCGAACGCGCCGCGCTGTCGGATCGCATGGATCTCGTGAAACGCGCGAAAGAGCTGGCGGCGGACAAGCAGAACGGCCTCCTCGCCGACTGGATCGCGGAAACCGCCCGCACGTCGACGCGGCTCGAGATCGAGGGAAAAATCAAAAAGCTCGAGGGCCAGCGCATCCAGGCGTCGAACGACATGAACAACGCCATCGTGCGGGTCGCGGAGCTCAGCGAATCGATCGACCGGCGTAAAGCCCTCATCGAGGACGGAAGCGCGCCCAGCGAGGACCGCATCTCCGCGGCTTCGGAACTCAGCGCCTTCGAGCGCGAACGGGATCAGCAGACCGCCCTCGAGGAACGGTGCCTGAACGCCATCCGGCAGTTCGGCATGTATATCTCCTGGTATGAAGCGGTCCTCGAGGAGATGGAGAAGAACGGCCTCGGCGAGCTCTCGGATGAAGCCGTCCGCGGCCTCTATGCCGACATGATCGAGGCGCGGTATACGTACGAGAGTTATCAGCCCTACGGCGCGGAACTCGGCGACCTCGACGGAGACGGCGTCATGGAACTGATCGTCTACCGCCAGCCGACGGAGAGTACGTACCCGCTCGATATTTACACGATCGAAGACGGCGAGGTCCGCGCGTTCTTCTCGCCCTTCGACGTGCCCCGATCCGCAGGCGCGCCCGACTACGACGTCATTCTTTCTTCCCTGCCGGCTTCTTTCGCGGTTCCGGACAGCCTGATCGGCTTCTTCCGCATGGAGAGCGGCATAGCGATCCTCGGCGCGTACGTCGGATCGGAATTCAACGCGTCGTACCGGTGCTATCAGTTCGCTTCGATCGACGGCGCGCTCCGGATACGGGAGCTCTTCTCCGCCGAATGGATGGGCGAATGGTATTACGATGAAGCGATGCGGAACCGGACCTTCATGAACGGCGAAGAGATCGCGGGCGGATACGAGGCGTTCCGGACGGCATGGGATTCCTGGGTCTCGGACTTCGCGCTCGCATACGGGACCGTCACGCCGTGCGCGTCCGACGAATGGTTCATCACCGCTCCCGGTGACAGTTATCCCAGCCCGTCGCTCGTTCAATGGCTGAGGGGTGTGCTGCCCGGCGACAAACTGTCCGTGAGGCTTCGCGGACTGACTGCGGAGGACCTTCTGTACATCACCGGGACGTTCTCTCACGTCACGGCGGAAGAACTGGCCCCCGTGCTGAACCAGACGGGAACGCGAAAGAGCGAACCGGCACCCGGCTCGTTCCGCAACTATTACGAACTCGAAATCTATCTCTCCTATGCCTCTCCCGACGGCGGATTCGGGTCGGAGAGCGAAACTCTCTGCCTGTTTGCCGGCTTGCAGGAAGATCTTGTCCGTATCACCTGGACGGAGACCGGAAACAGCCAGTACACGGAACGGTTCGTGAGCGATCCTGACCTGTACCGGATTCTGCGTGAAAACTACCGTCTGACGGAAAATATCGATACCTATGCCTTGCTGAAATGGGGCCGGGCAGTCAAAGAGCGGGCGGCAGAGACTGTAGAGAATACCCTCGGAATGGACGGCAGTCCCGTCTTTACGAATTACCGGATTCTCGCGTTCACTCAAAAGGACACCTTTGAGGACAGCGGCATCCGCTATACGGTTTATGAGTGGTCGCCGGTCTTCCTGACGAACGATCCGGACAACGTCGTCTGGGCAGGCGGCATGTACCTCGACGCGGACGAACGGGTCTGTGCGCTGGAACAGGAGACGTACTGGGCAATTCAGGAGACAGAATCCGAGGCGCGAGGTCTGTTCTTCGACTGGAGTCTGTATCTCGGTCCGGATGAAGAGAGCGGAATACTGCGAGCCCGGGAAACCATCGTTCAAGCGTTTGCGACGAAGGAAGGCGTCTCCCTGGAGGAACCCCCTGAAGAAAAGCGGGAAGCCGACGCGCTTCACGCGAAGGGCCTCTTCTCCCGGCTGGAAACCGCGCTCGTCGCCGAGCAGCTCGTGACGCTGACGATGAAGCCGGAATGGCTGACGGACGGCGACCTCCGCTCCGCCGCGGGCATATTCAAGCTGTTCGGCATCTCGGGCACCCGTTACGGGAATGACTATCCCGCCGTCTTCCTGGACATGATCCACGAGAGCGACAGCGGATACGCCATCTACCCGAGCGACCTCAAGCGGCTTGCCGTGGAGTTTGCCGGGGAGCCGGAGGCAGAATTCCGCATCGACGATTACCTCGACAACGTCACGGGCTATGATCCGGTGAACGCGGTCGTCTACGTTGTCCCGACAGAGCTTCCCAGTCCCCGCTACGAGGCCGAAAACCTCACCGTCGAGGTCCGGGAGAACGGCACCGCCGCGCGGTTCACGCTGTACAAAACGGAATACACCATGGGCTATCCGCGCGAGCTCCTCGAGAAGACCTGCCTCGGCGACTGGGTGATCACCTTCACGGCGCAGGGAGAGGGCATGCTGCCGCGGATGTGGTTCGGACCGGCAGAGGCCACCGCCCCGACCGCGGAGGAAGCGGACACGCTGGGAATGAATCTCAGCCGTTTTCTCCGGATCACCGAATTCGATTCCGCCTCCGTCCCATTCGATGAAACCATCGCGGATGAAACGGGATCCTACTTCCGAGTGACAGGATCGGACTTCTCGTCGTGGGACGGATGGCAGGCGTTCGTGCGGAGCATTTTCACCGAAGAAGCCGCCGAGCGCATCCTGAACGATCCCGACGCGGTGATAAAGGAGGTCGGCGGAGCTGCCTTCATCCGTCCCGCCGCAGGCGGAGGATTCGATCCGAACAGATATACCAGTATCATCCGACCTGACGAGGGACGGTATGTGATAGACGTCCGATACGCCGCTCCGTCCTTCCTCGACGAAAGCGGAGAAATCACCCTCACCTTCCCTCTGCGTTTTGAAAACGGCGCATGGCGGATCGATGCTTCTGTAAGCGATGCGAGCCGCGACAATCTCACAGCCGACGGCTCCGGCACGGCGTTCAGCTTCCGCTTCCTCGAACCCGGCGATCTTCCGGCGAACGTCTACGAAACCGTCATGGATTTCTCGGAATACACCGCGGCACAGAGCAGTTTTACAATCAACGATCTGGCCGCGCGGCTCCTCGACGAGGCGGGAGGGAGACCCATCCTCCTCTCCTTCTCCCGCCCCGACGGGCTGGCTTTCCTGCTCGGCGAGATCGCGGAAGGCGTCTATACATCCTTCGGCGTGTCCGGCGTCATGTATGAAGGCGCGTTCTATCCCCTCCCCGCGGGGCTTCCCTTCCGGGACGGCTGGTTCGCGTTTGATATCACGGCAAGCGGTGACATCCGGCTCGGAACATGGCCTCCTTCGGGTAATGCGGAGACAACGCAGGGATTCGTGATCCTCCATGACGGGCGGGCTGCCTGGACCGAAAACGATCCCGCCGTGACCGGGGAGACGCTCTATATCAGAGTGGACGACGGGCTGAATATCCGCGAGGACGACGGACTGTACTACCACCGGGTGAACAACCGGAGTTACAGCCTCTGGCAGGATCACAGCAGTATTTTCCAGATTTCCGGACTCAAAAACGGCGATCTCTTCACGGAGACGGGCATCATCGGCTATGCGGCAGACGGACTGCCCCGCCTTGTTACGCAAACCACAGAGACGTTCAATGATTTCTTCGAGACACAATATGTAAAGCCAGTCCTGCCAGACGGAGTGCCATATTCCGGATTCCAGTATGTTGATAAACGCGGCGAAATGACCCTTGAGGAATGGGAAGCTTACCTCGCCGCCTGCCATTCAGCGGACGGGGCGGAGCCGCCGCTCTTCCCGCAGACTGCGGCGATGGAGGTTCCGGACTTTCTCGACGCGGAGCAGGCCGATCTCTTCCGCCGCGCCGAGCAGGTCAATGCGGCTTTCTGCGGCGTCAGCGATGTCATCGACTATGTTCTGCCCCCCTCACCGGACGGATTGATCTCGTTCGATGACGGGGACGACGCGCCGCTCATGCGGGAAGGAAACCGGTATGTCCCCCTGCACGGGCGGTACGCGGACTGGGAGACCTTCCAGAAGCTGGGCCGCTCCCTCTACACAGAGGACTTCTGGGCCGCGCTCTCGAAGCCCTATCTCTCCTCCGGCGGACGCACCTATGTTCTCGACTCCGGCAGGGGGGACCTCCCCGCGACAAACGCATACGAGCTGATCGAATCGACGTCCGACCGTCTCCTCTTCCGCCGGATCGTCAAACAGTTTATCGGTCCGCGCGATGAAGAGCCCACGGAATTCGCCTGTTACGGGTATCTCATCGAAATGGTGAAGACGGCGGACGGCTGGCGGCTCAACATGTTCGCGGACGGCGTGGGCCGGGCGATCGGTCAGAAGGGCGTGTACCTCTATACCGAGATCATTTCTGCCGACGGCTCCGGTACGGTGAAGATCCTCCCCTATTCCCCCGTCTTTCACGGTCCGACGGACATCAACGGCCTGGGCGGCACCTACGCGCCGTTCACCATCGATCTGCCGGAATCGTGGCATGAGCTCGTCACCGTCGACGTGCGGGACGGGGAGTTCCCCATGATAAACTTCTTTACGGGCACGGGCACACAGGAAGATCCGTGGGAATACCTCTTCACGTGGCTCGTCACACCGAACAACATCAGCTGGGACGGCACGAAGCTGAAAGGCATGCGGTTCGGCGACAATATCTGTACCTTTGCGGATGAATCGGGCCGGCGATATAATATGCAGTTTGCCACGATGTCCGGCGATCAGACGGATTGGATCTCGGCAGAGGGCGACGCGCAGACGGTAATCGCAGAATACGGCGCAGTCCTCGCCTCCCTACGTCCGAACGAAGGATATACGATCGTGAACGCACAGCCGGGAAGCGGGGTCTGCGGACAGTGGGATGCTTATACGGAGATCGCAGAGAGCTTCGTGCCTGCCGCCGTCCGGGAAACCGTGAACCTGCCGCTCACCGTGACGTCGGATCAGGGCACCGTCTCCGTCCCCGCTGTGTCGCTGACCGTCCCGAAATCGCCCATCTGGGCGGAGGACGTGGAAGTCATGACGCAGCTGGAAACCGATGATTCCGGCGCGACGGTCTTCACATGCCGCTTCGCCGAATCCGATTTCCTGTTCTTCACGATCCGCGCCGAGGTCGTTCCGTGGCAGGCGGCGGCAGGTCCGATCCGTCTGCCCGAGCACGTCCGGCTGCTGCGGACCGGTGAGGTCGAAGCGGACGGTCAGTACATTCACTACCGGATCACGGCGTCGTATTTCGACAATGAACTGCGCCGCACGATCTCCGCACCGTTCCGGTTCCGGGCGTTTGAGAATCTCCCCGAGGATGTTCGTATTCAGCTGACACTTGAAGCGGAAGCGATCTTCGCCTCCCTCGGTCCGGCAAAACCCGAACCTTCCGCAAGCCGCGGCGCGATCCCCGGCAATCTTGTGCACTTCGGTCACATCGCGCAGGACACACAGGGGCGGATCTATTTCGAGGATCCAGATGACCGCAACCTTTGGCGCGTGAACGCGGACGGCAGCGATCCCGTCCGGCTCGCTCCGGAACGCGCTGGTTCCCTCAACGTCTTCGGCGGGCAGGTGATCTATGACAACGCGCAGGATGCGATCCGGAGCGTCCCGACCGATGGCGGAGAACCCGTCACGCTGTGGCAGGCTCCGACGGGCAGCGCCTACGCTCCCCACATCGGAAAGATCTTCGCCGGTCCGGACGGGATCTGGTTCGGCGCGCGCATCAACGCGATAGAGCGGGTGTTCCACATGAACCTCGACGGCTCGGACGTGCGCGAGGTACTCACGGGGTATACGCTCCAAGGCGTCGACGGCGGCCTGGTCTTCGTCTCGGAAAGCAGCGGGACCTCGAACAGCGCGCTGTACCGGTTCGAGCCCGTGTCGTACGACCCGACGGAGCTCGTCCTCGAGACGATCTGGGAAGGGCCCCTCTTCTCCGCCGTCATCGACGAATACGGGATCGTGATCCACTCGAATCTCGAAACCCTCACGATCCTCGACCGTCAGACGTTCGCCGAGATCTACACCGCCCGGTACACCTACACGGAATACCTCTGGGTAGGACACGGCACGCTCTTCCTCTTCGGCTACACCGGCGAACACGGCGATCAGTGGGTCATCCGTCAGATCGACGTCGAAACCGGCGTCACAAGCGACATCCTCACGTTCGGCGACGAGATTTTCGATCAGGAGGGCCGTACCTACGGGATCACCTGCTACGATTACTACCGTTCCCCGGACAGCGAATCCGTGCGGCAGGCGTTCGCCGCAGCCCATCCGGAGCTCGCTGATCGGAACGGACAGATCTGGATGCTCGACAGCATGCCGATGGAGCTGCAGTTCGTCAACGGGGATGTCTGGTGTCTCGGCCGCTCGGCCAAGCTGCTCCGCGAAACCGGTCTCGGCCTCGGCTGGATCGTCTGCGACGGCGCGGACGGGACGGTCCCGCGAATGGGGCGATCCTCATCCTCCGACGTTCTGCCGCCTGTCAATGCCGTAAGCGCGGCGACCTCGCTTGACGAGCTCTCCAACCTCGGTCTGGACGAGGGCGATATGCGGCTCGACTATATCCGCGCCTTTGTCACGGGCGATATCGACACACTGGAACAGGTCTGCGGCGTCGAAAAAGGGATGTACGCAGATTACCGCACGCTGAAGCTGTCAAGCTGGGCCGTGTGGATCGAACCTGACGAGAACTCGGGCACTTTCCTCGGACCGCTGCGGTTCGCGTTTGTTCCGTCCCGTTCCGATGTGGAAGCCTATCCAAGCCATATCCGGACCGAGGGCACGGTCTATGAAGGTCTGATGGGCGCGTTTTTCTCCCGGTCCGATCCTTCTTCCTCGTTCGGAGAAGCCGCCGACGAACTGTATAATCTGCTCTCCCTCTATATCCTGCTCGATCTCCCGACTACGGACGAGATGGATGCTCCCACGCGCTTTGCCCTCTCCTGCTATATCTGCGTCAAGCTCGGGAACACGGATCTGACCGTCGAAAACATCCGGGATTACGCCCAAAAGCACTTCGGCATCGTGAACTTCACACCTGACGGAGCGCATGTGGGCATGCACGGCGGACACGGCGGCTCCCACCAAGTCTTAGACATCATCGGAAGCGAGGAGATCGGAGGCGAAACGGTTGTCACCGTACAGTATTACGCCGATCTATCCAAAACGGTTAAAAGCCTCACGTACCGATATACAATGAAACGGATCGACGACGGCTGGGCCTTCACCGGCAGCGAAGAAATCGAGCACGCAGAATACGAGCGGGTCAGATGGTCGATGTAGGACACAAACGAATCCTACTCTGCCGCCGCATCCGGAAAAACAAAACTCCACGCAAAAAACTGCCGTGCCCGGCAAGGGGTTCGGCAGTTTTGCTGTCATGTATCAGCGCTGCGTCAGATTTCGTTCACGCACAGGGGCCTCGGGATCGGGAAATCGCCGACGTGCGCGAGCTCCCCGTCCTCCCCGACGGAGAAGAGCGTGAGGTTGTCGGAGAAGGTGTTGCACACAACGAGGAAGCGTCCGCCGCCGACGAGGGAGATCGCCCGGGGATGATCGCCGCCCGACGCGGTGAGCGAGACGAGCTTCAGTCCGCCGTCCGTCGTGACGTGCGCGATCGTGTTCGCCGTGCCGCGGTTCGAGGCGTAGAGATGCCTCCCGTCCTTCGAGAGCACGATCGAGGCGGCGTCCGTCAGCCCGTCGTGGCCCGGACAGACCGCGAGGTTTTCCCGGAACGAAAGCGTCCCCGCCTCGCCGTCCCAGTCGAACGCCGTGACGGAGCTCCCCATCTCGGCGAGCGCGTAGAGCGTTTTTCCGTCCGGGGAAAAGATCGCGTGGCGCACGCCGTGGCCGGAGGGGACCTTCCCCTTCGAGACAAGGCGCATGTCCCGGTCATAGACGAACACCGTGTCCAGCCCGAGATCGCAGATCAGCACGAAGCGCTTCCCCGGCGAAAAGAGGCACTGGTGGCAGTGGGGCCGCTCCTGTCTCCCCCTGTCCGGCCCGAGCTCGCCGTCGCGCGGGACCTCGTGCGGATACAGCGTCGGGATCCCGTCCCGGATGTGCAAGACGGACCCCGTCGTATAGTTGGCGCAGTAGACGTCGGCTCCGTCCTTTGCGAAATGACAGACCGAAACGCCCCGCGTCGGGATCGGTCCGAAGACGAGCCTGCCCGTCGGGATCGAATACTCCGCGTAGGCCTCTCCGGCTTCCCGGTCGCGCAGGACCGCGCACACCCGGCCCCCGATCACCTCGGTCCACGAGGGCGACGGCATGGGAATCTTCGATTTTGCGGCAAGCCGTCCGTCCGCCGTCAGCGTGAAGAGCGTGACGCCGCCGTCGGGGATCTCGGATGCGATATAGAATTCGCTGATGATCGGATCGGCCATCTCAACCCCTCCGCAGAACAGCGGCCGCGGTTTCGAGAAGCCGCACGAGCACCTCCCGGTCGTCTTCGAGGAGATCGTAGATGCCGTCCTCGGAGAGCACGCCGCGCTTCAGATTGTCGGGCAGGCGTCCGGCCTCGTCGTCTTCGAAGTCCTGCCGCCACTCGTCACCCGTGTAGTATGCCTCGAGCCGGTCGATCCCTTCCCGGACCTTCTCATATCCGTCGAGCGCCTCGTCAAGGGCGTCCACCGCAGTGCGCGCCGCGTCGAGAAGCGCCTCCATCGTCCGTATCCGTTCCT
>JAEEGL015335406.1_pt1 | contig 29940 bp, 29 predicted proteins | sample 9134231 | NCBI WGS metagenome assembly JAEEGL01 (sample SAMN16246548, study PRJNA631951) | gut metagenome | biome: gut microbiome; feature: rumen; material: fiber-attached | host: Bos | place: Iran: Karaj | collected 2018-10 | reverse complement strand
ATCAAGAGACAGGAGGACGATCATAATGAAAACAGTAAAGGAAGTATCTGAGCTTACGGGTATCTCGGTGCGCACGCTTCATTATTATGATGAGATCGGTCTATTCAGACCAACTGAAGTTAAGGAAACGGGATACAGGTTTTATGACGATAAAGCCATAGATAAGCTTGGACAGATTCTCGTGTTCCGCGAACTGGATCTTCCGCTTGCAGACATAAAGCTCATTATGGATAATCCGGATCTTGATCGTAACATGGTTCTGGCTAAACAGCGTGAAATGCTCCGCGCAAAATCGCAGAGGATCGAGCGCATCATCGCCAGTATTGACGAAATGTTGAAAGGAGATCAAAACATGGATTTAACAGTATTTGATGAGGCGGAGATTCGTACTATGTTCACCGATATGCTTCAGAACGTGAATGAATCACAGAAACAGATTTTCATTAATCTTTATGGAAGCATTGAAGCATGGGAACAGCATATGATGAAAGCTGCTTCAGATGAAAAGGTTCAGAAGAATTTTGCGAAAGTTGTAGAGTGGTATGGTGACAAGGATGCCGCAAAAGAATCCATTAAGAATCAGCCAAATTCAGAAGTATTTGCAGCTTACCAGAAGCGAATTGACGATATTCAGAAGAGAATTGCCGAGAAGAAGGGGACGGATGTTACTTCATTTGAGGTTCGCCAGCTGATCGGCGAGTATGATTTCGTAGCCAAGCAGCTTTATCAGGTTAAGGACGCTCAGTCACTTTTGATGGATATCGCGAAGGGCTACCAGGAAAATGAAGAATTGATGACGGCTCTGGATTCGGTATATGGAAGTGGTTCCGCGAAATATATAGGAGAAGCGATAGAGTCATTCTATACAACTCCAAGCAAAATTGAACAATAGTAAGTTCAACCGGAAATTAATAACTGAATAGGAATCAAACACAGCGTTAGGCGCAGTTTTAAGAGAAATCTTGAGACTGCGCCTTTTTTATTTTATGGATTTCTGGACATTATGTCCAGAAGTTGGAAAGGAGCAACATGAGAATCTATTTGCGAAAACTGGTGGTGCCGCCATGAAGGACGGTATGGGGAACGTCAGTTCCCCGTGGCGGTATTTTTATTGTACAGTATTTGGGCTACCATAAGGTTAGTCAGTTAAATGGAGGGGGATATTGAAACATGGCCAAATTACTGTATTGGATCCGAAAATGCATCCGGGGAAATAACAGACACTGCAGATGCTTTTGCGTCACCTGCCCATATTTTGAACAGTGCAAAAAGGACGGAAAACTCGGATAGGAGACATACTATATTTTTCCCAGAAATTAGTAAGAAGAATAGTGCGAAATGCCCTCTCGGATGTTATAATGTAATTAATGTCAACCGAAGGAGGTGTGCACGATGCCTAAGGGAACCAATCAGAAATTGAAACTGTTCTATCTTAGCAAGATCATGCGGGAGAAAACCGATGATCAGCACGGCCTGACCATGCCGGAGATCCAAAAGTATCTGGAAGAATATGAAATCACGGCTGACCGTAAGAGCCTTTATGACGACCTCGAAACCTTAAAGGTTCTGGGCTATGACATCATCAGCGGGAAGGAAGGCAAGAATTTTCTCTACCGCGTTGGCAAGAAAAAGTTCGAAATTGCTGAACTCAAGCTCCTTGTGGATGCAGTGCAGTCCTCAAAGTTCATCACAGAACGAAAGTCCCGCGACCTCATCAAGAAGATTACTGAACTGGCCAGCGATTACGAGGCGACGCAGTTCAAACGCCAGGTGGTCGTTCAGGGCCGCATCAAGACCATGAACGAAAGCATTTATTACATCGTTGACGACATGGACAAATTATATGATTGAAGGATTGTCACAAAATCAGGATTTCTTTCCCTTGCTTTGACAAAATGAGGAAATGAAAAAGGAAGTGCTTGGTATTTTGGTGAGTGCGATTTATAATAAACTCAGGACGTAAAAAGCATGTTGTCATCTATACGGAACGGTAGAGAATTGGGGGTATGTATATGAACAGCTTGATTAGACTTGAAATTACGAATCAGATTTTAAATTGCCGTAATTTCCTACGCTCTTGTAAAAGGGCCGCGTTAAAGGATGACGGCGTGATTGACGCAGACGAAAAAAGAATACTCAATAAGCTTGTCAAGGCAACGGAAAAATATGCGAAGGAATTGGATAAATTGTCTAAGGGAAGATAGACATTGTGAGTAAGAAAAAAATACGAAATCGCTGAACTCAAGCTACTTGTGGATGCCGTGCACTACTATTAGTTTTTCCAGAGGGAAAGAGAATTGCTTATGAACCAATTACCGTATGATGAAAAACTGAATATTGGCTATTTAAGCAGACTTTTCGACGACACGAGCAACTGCTACAAATTCTTTTGGTTTCAAGCGATTCTTAATAAGTTGACGGAAGATAAAACGAAGTTTTCATATGACGAGCTGATTAATGAGATGATTGCAGATGGTTGGTATATTGTAACCGAGTATCATCTGAGCCTGCGACAAAGACTGAGCCTAGTGAGACAGTGATAAGATTATCTCTTTCTGAAAAAGATAAGTAAATTGTACCGGAAAGGAAGAAATTTATGATATCTATCAAAGAATTCGAATACTCTTTAGATGCATTAAAAGAAATGGAACAGTGGAGATTTACAAAGAATTGGCCACTAGTATATATAATGCATAATGAGACGGATGGTACGGTTGTTTCGTTTGAAAACGGGAAGGACGAACAGGTGCTGATAACGCGCAGTAACAGGCTTGGTGAGACGGTGATAATGTCGGCGGACATGATCTGTAAGTGTCTGGGGATTTAAGGTTGGCGCGTGTTATGATCGCCAGCAACAGTTGGTAAAAAAGTATAAGATAGAAAGGGACAATCAAGTTGGCAAAAGGATTAATAGATCTGTTATTGGATAGTATTTTTGATGATGAGTGGAAGGGAAAGCGCGGAGAAAAACTCACGGAGAGAGAGCTGAATCTTGTTCAATTTTTTGGTCGTAAAGGGAAGGTGTTGCGGAATGTTTATCTTCCTAAGAATAATGGTGAAACTTCAGAAATTGACGTAGTATTTATTACGCAAAAGGGAATTTTCATTTTTGAAAGTAAGAATTACTCAGGATGGATATTTGGTGACGAAAAAGGAAAGTATTGGACAGCCATGTTGCCCAATAAGCAGAAGAACCAGTTCTATAATCCCATTATGCAGAATAAAACGCACCTTAAGTGGATGCGTAGCTTCGTGGGTGATGAAATACCACTTTTTTCGATCATTGCATTTTCGGAAAGATGTGAACTGAAAAAGGTGACAGTTTATTCTGAAGACGTGAAGGTGATTAAGCGAGACCTTACTTATGCCACGGTACGATCCATTTGGGACATGAATCCGGATAAGGTGTCGGAGGACAAGATTAATGAATTGTACGAACGTCTAAAAAAACTGACAAACGTTGACGAAGCGGTTAAGGCGGCACATATAGAAAACATTGAAAAAAAGTATAAACAACAACCTGCCAACGATCAAAAGAAAGATATGGACAACAACACTGCAGCAGTAAAAGAAAATGCGAAGTGTGATAAAATATCGGAAGAAATATTGGTGTGTCCCCAATGTGGTTCCCCATTGGTTCTTAGGACTGCAAAAAAAGGAAATAATGCTGGAAAACAGTTTTATGGATGTAGTACATTCCCCAAATGCCGTTATACGAAGGAACTATAAATATATGGGTTTGTTTGTAATGATATTGCAATAGGTTTTGACAAAATGAGGAGTAGGGGTCAGCTACATAATCTTGGAAGATAGTAGCGTGAAAAGAAACTAGGTGTCAATCTTACGCAAAGAAAGGGTGAAATATTCTACAATGTATGACAGAATTGCAAAGTCCATAAAAAGAATTGATCATCGCCTCTTCTTAGCCCTTCTCCTTATGGGGCTTTGCCCCACGTTGTACACGACACTTCGAGTGTTTTTTCTTGGGCAGTTGCCAGGTGAATGGTCATATTCGATTGCGGGCCAACTTTCTTGGATAAACTTGATTTATGAGGTTATCAATGAGGCCATCATTCTGCCGCTGTACTTCTTTATGGGGGGCGTGCTGGACAATAAGAAAGAGTTTGCGGGCCGGATTCGGAGCGGACTGGTAGTGTCGTTCGGTGTGTATGCGGTCTGCTCGGTCTGCGTTGCGATTTTTATAAAGCCCCTGTTGCAGTTTATGGCAGTTTCAACGGACATCTTGGCAGAGTCTGCGGATTATATTCGCATTGAGTGTGTTGCGAATGTCTTCGGGATCCTTTATAGTTTCCTGTTGGTTGCGCTGGTTTCTATTGGTAAGAGCGGATTTGTGTATGTCGTGACCGGGGCAAAGCTGGTTTTGAGCATAGCCCTTGATACTTTGCTTGTTTCAAACTTACCGGTTTCACTGAAATTGGGAGTGAACGGGATCGGCTTGTCAAACTGCATAGCGAATCTGATACTGTTTGCGGTGGTATTTATGCTGATCCAGCGTAGCGGGTATCAGCTCTGGTCGAAAGAAAAACTATCGTTCGCATGGATGAAGGACTTCTTGAAGGTCGGCGGCATCTCAGGGCTTGAGTCATTTGTGCGGAATATTGCGTATATGCTGATGGTATCGCGCATGGTGAACATGGTGGGCGAGCAGGGAACCTACTGGGTGGCAAATAACTTCATCTGGGGATGGTTGCTGCTTCCCATCACCCAGCTCGCGGAGCTTATCAAGCAGGAGACGGCGAAGGACAAGCGTGCGGTGAAGGAGAACACGCCTGGGTATTTCTTTATCACCACAGTTACGTGTCTGTTGTGGTTTGTTCTTCTGCCGCTCTACAAGCCCTTTATGAGCCATGTTTTAGGCTTTGAGGACGTGGAGAAGCTCTTTGGGCTTGTACTGGTTCTTTTGGGATTCTATGTGCTTTATGCGTATCAGAATGTGTTCGATGCCACGTTTTATGGCCGAGGGAAGACGAAGTATATGCTCTTCGAGTCGGTTGTGACAAACAGCATATATTACGGCCTGTTCTTTATACTGTATCTTACAGGCGTCTGGACGCCGACGCTGATCGGGATTGCGCTGATGTTTGGGGGCGGAAATGCGTTTGACAGTGTTGTTTCGTGGCTGGCATACAGGCATTTTAGGAAGATGCTAGTTCGGGATGATGGAAGTGAATGATTTCAAACAGAGGCTTGCCGATTGACGAAGGTATAAAACGTGGCAGAAGTTGTAAACATAGACAAAAGGAGTAAACCACGATGGTAAAAAAGATCGTTCGGGATCCCATGTTCCTTAAGCAAAAGTCCGGGCCTGCGACGGAGGCAGACGGGCAGGTGATCACGGACCTGCTCAACACGCTTAAGGCAAATCAAGACAGGTGCGTTGGCATGGCAGCGAACATGATAGGCGTTAAAAAGCGAATTCTCGTCGTGGCGATGGGGCCTTTTGTGTTTCCCATGGTGAATCCCGTCATCACTAGCAAGATCGGTCAGTATGAGACGGAAGAGGGATGCCTGTCCCTGGACGGCGTAAGGCCGTGCACAAGATGGCAGGAGATCGAGGTGGATTACCTGGATCGTGACTTTAAGCCAAAGCACGGGAAGTATTCCGGCTTCACGGCGCAGATCATCCAGCACGAGATGGACCATTTTGATGGGATTTTGATTTGAACCACGTGTTAAGGGTAGAAGTCGGACAGAATGCTTGGTTTTTCGAGGCAAAACTGAATGGGAGTAAATGGTAATGGAAAAAAAGGAGAGGACATGCACCTCTCCTTTTTTGTTTGGCGGATCGATGCGTGAAGATGCACGATAATATGCTTTATTGTTTCATTTTTGGGAATGTATTTGAGTACTGCATCATGATATGATCTTAATAACAAATATCATCGTTACAGAAATCGGATCACTTAGTCAGCTCGTAAACAAAGCTTGTTCGATGGAAGGGAGGACGAAGCATGAGTTGGGATTATGATCAAAGCGAGCAGGATTACTATGACAGCAGGTGTTATCCTGAAGAGTATGACAGCATTGAGGAGTATCGGCTGGAGCATGAAAACGGAGGAGGAAGTGTTATTCCTTCCGGAGGAAGCTATCGACCGACCAGTGGAAATGGCGTGACAAATTACGGCAGCAACGAGTCGTTCGGGCTAGGAAAATTGATCCTTTTGTTCTTCCTTCTCGTGGCGGGCTATTATGTTTTAATCATAGCAGCGCTTTTCCCTCCGGTAGGAATACTACTGTTCCTGGGACTTGTTAAGGTGAAGAGTTGGTTTGACTGACAATGGGGGCATGACGGCATTGGCAGGGAGGTGAGCATATGAATGATTTCATGATTCATGGAAGCACGCAAGGTAACGTGCAAGGCGGTGGAGGCGGTTTGGCCGATCTGCTGTATCTGATTCTTTTGGGCGTGATGTTTGTATTTCCGCCGATCATGATTTTGGTGTTTCTGTTCTGCCTGCTGGATGACGTCTTTTAATACCGGGCGACGATTTTACTGAAAGGTAAGGTCGTCGCTCGAATTGGTTTAAAGCGAAAGGAAACGAAAATGATGATAAAACAATAAAATGATTGACAATATGAAAGAATACGCTTTCGCAACGAAAGTTATGCTATTTATAATTGTTTAATTGGATGATAGAATTATTTTTACAGAGTCGACGCTGTACAAAAAAGAGGCAACAGACAGACATAGTTGACCTTGAACTCAGTGTGCGTTCCGTTAATTGCCTTCGAATGGCAGGGATCATGACTATTGGGGATTTATGTGAGAAGGTTCAGTCGAGTACCGACCTAAAGAAGATAAGGAACTGTGGAATAACCAGCATCGCGGAGATTATGGATCATCTGTTTGCATACCAGTATCACTTACTTAAGCCGGAACGCAGGGGAAAATACCTTGCTGACGTCGCGGAAAGGAACCTGGGACCAAGGAAAGACTAATCATAAGACTAACGGAAACGGGCGCGACAGCTTAAGACTGTTGCGCCTGAATTGCTTTTAATCGAGAAAAGGAGGTAAAGAGGATGGGACCATTTGGCGATGACAAGTTTATGGACGATGATGAATATTTGCTTTCAAGGGTGGATCCGGAGGAATATGACAGCATAGAGGAGTATGAGCTGGAACACGGTACTTACAACAGACCCCGAAGGAAAGAGTTCGACTTTTTTGATGATGAAGATGAGGGTGAATTTGATGATTAATATGGCTGTGATTTATTAAACTGGAGGGAAGTACGTGAAAATAATTGACGTTCATGCGCACATGCTGTATGGAATCGATGATGGTGCATTTGATGAAAAGATGTCCTTGAAGCTCATGGGCATGGATTATGAACAGGGCGCGCGAGGGATATTCTGTACAAATCACAGTTACGGAATGAAAGACAGCCATGAGGATTATCACAGGAGGTTTGAGAATCTTAGCAAGCTGACTTCAGAAAAGTATCTAGGGCTGTCCTTGTACAAAGGGTGCGAAGTGCTGTGCCGTCAGGAGGCGATGTCGGAAATCATTGTTGACATTCAAAAAAACGTTTATCCGACGATGAACGGAACGAAGTATGTTCTGGCGGAGTTCAGTCCCGGACGGACTAAGGGAATGGCAGAAATGCGCTATTGTCTGGAATGCTTGTTGGAACATGGCTACGTTCCTATTATAGCGCATGCGGAGAGGTACTATTCCATTTATGATGATCCATTGGAGGACATGGGCAGGCTAAAGGAGACGGGATGCCTTGTGCAGATCAATCTTTACAGCGTGGAGCAGGAGCAGGGCAGCATTGACGGACATCGCAAGGAACTGGCGAACTTGTTCCTTGCTCATCGTTTTGTAGATTTCGTTGGGACGGACGCGCATAACCTAGACTATAAGTTCCCTGAGGTGGCCGTTGGTGCCAGGGTACTGTTGGAACGGTACGGAGATGAATACGCGGAGGCCGTTTTCTGGAAGAATGCAGAGAGGATTTTATGTGCAGGGAGATTTAAACATAAATAAATGACGGATGACATATATGATTCTTAATGAAATGTGGTATTAACATGGTTGGCATATTTTGTGCTCTCCATTGTTACAGAATGAATATTCAGACAATAGCAATGTAAAGATGAAAAAATTGACAAATTGCGCAGGCTCGTTTATAATGTTATATATAACATTAGCAAAGTAGTCGAAAGGCTGCGACGCAAAGCTCAAGAACCTGTAAAATGGTAGTCAGCTGCACTTTTGTTAGCATTGCCAACAGGCAATGCTTTTTGATTATTGAAGAGGTAAATAGATGGAAGGATACTAAACAATAAATGAATTGGCCGCAAAGTGGAGATTAGCACCGAGAACAATTCAAATGATGTGTTCGCAAGGCAGAATTCCAGAGGCTGCAAAGTTCGGAAGCGTTTGGGCCATACCCGTTGATGCCCCAAAACCAGTAGACAGCTGATTTAAATCGGGAGCGTATAAGGATTGGCGTAAGAAAGCCGCCCAGAATCGCGATTGGGAAGAACAAAGCAAATAAATCTCATGAGGTGAAGTATAGTATGCCAATGACACAAGAGGAACTGAAAAACAATGAGGAAAAACTTAAGGAATTGGTTTATGGCGAATTTGACAGGCGAAGGGAAAAGGCTAATAATGACGTGCGCGCTCAGAAGGGAACCGTAAATCGCGGATCATATGAGGATCAAATGTCTTTTTCCGTGCATTCAAAACTGGGTGAAGCCGAAAGAAAGCGTCATGAAATAGAGCGGTTGATAAGCATGCTTTATGACAGACCATATTTTGCCCATATCAGCGTAGATCAGCTTGAAGAGGCATGTGAAGACGATTATTTTCTTTCGGATTGTGAAAATCTGGATGAGATGGTGTCGATCGGAAATAATGGATTTCTCATTCCGTTTAAGCAGGATGAGAAAAGACCGATATCTGATGCCTTGTTTAGGTGCTATCAGGCACGAGACGGAAAGAAAATCTTCTATAAAGTTGGGGAAGGAACGGTTTCCTTTTTGCCAAAACTGATTTGCGACACTGACGTTGAAAGCAGGGTGTTAAGAAACGTCATACAGTATTACCCAACTCCCGGCGTTTCACGGGTTACTGCTGATGAGATGTTGGAATCTAAGCTTGACGAGAACCGAAACGATCCAACATTGCGAAACATCATTTCAACATTGCAACTGCGACAGTTTGAGATCATAGGGTCAAACTTAGAGAACAGCTTTGTGGTTCAGGGATGTGCGGGCTCTGGTAAATCGCAATGTCTTATTCACAGACTGTTTTTTTTCCGTGCAGTATTAGCAAAGGATGGCTGGGATAAGGTTTTACTGATTACTCCGACAAAACTGTTTAGACAGTATTCGGCGGGGCTGATGAAACGCTATCAATTGACGGATCTGAACGACTGCTCAGTTGCCGATCTGTACCGTAATTTGCTTTCGGCATATGATGAGCGTTTTCGAGACCGTCAGTATGTATTTCAACTAACGGAAGAATATTTGCCAGACGGGTATCTTCATGATGTATATGAGGAAGAAAACATTCAAAAGATAGAACGCGAAATAGAAAAGGCTATTCTTCAATACGTGCAGATGGGATGCAGGGCACTTGGCATGGATGTTCCGGAACGCATTACTACGGACATCATCAATGAGATTGTTGGTAAACTTGACATCGAAATCGAAGCGTTTGACAAACGAGAGAAATTCCTTTCGCAAAACAAAGATTATCAGGCGAAAAGAGATGATTATGAAAGGGTGCTGAAGGATTTGGAGGCCTCAAAGAGAAAGCTGGAACGTTACAAGGAAGAACTATCAAGAAATATTAAGAATCAACAGGAATTAAAAAAGGCTATTCAAGATTTGGAAAGCATTGAACTGGAAAAAAAGGACTGGTTAGAGAAACGTGAAAAACAGCTAAAGGAGGCCATAGGCGAGCTTGAGACCGCGAGCAGAAGAGTTGATCGGGGAACCGATTTGCAGGCACCTGCAAAATATGCTAAAAAGCTTTACGTGGTCAAGGATCTGACTGAAGGAGAGGGGTTTGAATCAGAAAAAGAGGAATTGGCATATTATGATGAATTAATTTCCTTGGCAAATAATGAAATTAAGGAAATAACAAGGGATAAGAGGCCGCAGAACGCGGTTGACAGGTACGCAAAAAGGGAAAAAGAGCTTCGAAAGAGCATTGATGACTTGAATTCTGACATGGAATCAATTTCAACCAAGATTGAAGAATATGCTGAATGGCTTAGAACGGCGGCACGGGAATATGAAGGACACGAGGCGATGCAAACTTTACTTCGCTCCGACATGCAGCAAGCCAGATACTTTTTATCACGTATCGAAAGCACGATCTTTGAAAGAGAAGTATGGAATTCGCTTGCGCCAAAGAAAGAACAGTACGGGATTCAAACGTTGCTTGTTGAGGAGCTCAAGGATGGAAAGCGTAAGGAGAGCAGGATCCTATATAAATCTGATTTGTTGTTTTACGTTAGAATTTACATGAGACTACGCCCAGATGCGGATTTGCCCGCCTATTCAATGATATGCGTTGATGAGGGTCAAGATCTTCACAGGGCGGATTACGAAGTATTACGTTCCTTATTTCCCAAGGCAGTTTTAAACGTGTTTGGTGATGTTGACCAAGTGCTTCACACCGAGAGTGGAATAGAGGATTGGAAGAAGCAAACGGGTATTTCTACAATTTATGCGCTAAATACGAATTACAGAAATACGGCGGCGATCGTTGATTTCTGCAACAAACGTTTTGGCGTGAAGATGGATTATGTCGGAAACGTCAATAAGTCAAGAAAACCGGAAGTTGTTACCGATAAAGCCAAGGTTCGCGAAATACTTATGAATCGTCAAGCCGTTCTCATCGTAAAGGATAAAGCCGCATTTCAGGAATTATGTGATGAAGCAGGGATGAGAACGATGGATTTTACTTATCTGGATACGAATTCGGATAAGACGGAAGCTGAAAGCAGGGAATGTTATTCCGTTTTTGCAGCCAAAGGATTGGAGTTTCCGAACGTGTTTGTTTTTGGAAGGCACATGACGAAGAATCAAAACATGGTTGCGTGTACCAGAGCGATGGGAGGACTGTTTTATTATGAATAATGAAAATGAACGGTTCTTTTTGAAAAATGGAGAAGTAATCAGGCAGCTGACCGAGTGCCTTGATGTCATCGTGGAAAAGTTTGAGAGCGGAAAGATTCCCGGAGATCCGGAGAAATCCAATGCCATATACGCCGTAAATCAATATCTGGAAGCAATAACAGATTTCAAAACGAAAAAGCAGTCAATATTAAATCGGCTGAATGTTAGGACGAGCGAGCCATTTGAAGAAAAAAAGGCATTTATTGAACTAGCACAAAAAAAACATATTATTAAGGCGTTAATGAGAATTGGTCGGGAAAAAATGATCCTCACGGATGATCCAGAGATGCTTAATGAAGAGCTAAGAATTCTTGTTGACAAAGGGTATTGCGATGAGATTTCCATAAGTAACGGGTCCAGGCATTATTATATTCTTAGCGAAAAAGGCGAACAGGCCTTGCGGAACAAGGAACTCCTTGCCAAGTTTCGGTCGGAGGTTTCTAGCGCTGTCATGCCTGCAACCTTTGTTTATGAAGCATCTAACTGGACAAACCTGTATTTAAGGCGAACAGAGATGATTCATAAGTATTTTCAGATTAATAGGAATAACGTAAACCATGTGATTTTTACGACTGACGAATCGAAAGAAATGGTTTTTGGTTGTGAAATTGACAATTCCGTGGATGTGAACTATGTTTTTGCAGGTATTTTTGATGAAAGGATTGAGGAACACGTAGAAAAGATTAAAAACATACTGAACTCAGGACATATTGATCAAATTACTATTCTGAATAGTTCTGATGATGGAAAAATCATGTTAGAGCAGGCAGGACTTGAGCCCGGAAGATACCCACAAGTTCAATTCGAAATGGTTAATTAGCGAGGTGGTAAAATATGACAAAAGATAAAAGCGAATACAAAAAGGTATATGATGCGATTAAAGAAGCAAAGGAAAGCATTATAAACAAAAAATTATTATCTGAAGACGAATGCATTTCTCTTATAAAGGGAATCAAGAAGCTACCTGACGAAGAAATGGCTCTGAATGACAAGGAGATAAAAGTGACAGATGTTGACTTATTGATGGAAGAGTTTCATAAGTATGCTGAAGAGTCAAAAAGCAGGCTTGAAGAAATGCTTGAAACCATTTCGAACGGTAGAATACCGGATCACTCGGAACAAATCGGACTGGATGACATTATTGAAAATCTGCGAGACAAATATGAAGCCATCCGTGATATTGCATTTCATGAGGCTGGGGATGAAACGCTTCCATCCGCTGATGGAACCATTCATGAGTTTTATGATGCTATCAAGAACAGTAAGAAAGCATTGCTGAGGAGTCAGTTAAATGAAGCTAAGGAAACGCTGGAGAAGTATATTTCGGTGAAATCCCTGATCGCAAATTTAAGTGCCGCATTAGAGCCTTTTCAAAAAGATGCCATGTCTTTGCTGGAAAGAATCAACGGAGGTGACATTAATTCGGTAGAAGACATAAGCGAGGAATTGGCAGGACCGAAGTTATTTCTACAGGCATTGGAATGTGATGACCTTACCAGTGACGAAGGAAATGACATGCTGGATTCGCTTGAACTAAATCACAGCTATCCATCCAGGGTTACGCGCGGACTTTCTAGCAATAATTATTTTCTGCCTGAGGATTGGAAAAGTGAATGGGAAGCCGGCGTCGCAGATGCTGACGATATTCAGCGCTTAAAAGACAATGAAGCGGGAATCATAACCACCGAGGAACCGCTGTCACCAGATACACCGCATGAAAATGGGTCCCGCCAGGAGGAAAAGGATGCTTCTAAAGAGGTGAAAGAGGGCGATGAAGATTGGCCGTCATTGGAATCAGGTTTTGCCATGGAGGTAGAAACTTCAGGTTTGATTAATAACGATAAAGCGTATGGCATTCTGATCAGTGACGCGGGCCCTTGTGAGAGTAAGAAGGTTTCGGCAAGCGTGTTTCTCAATGACATTCGAAAAGGGAACGTTAAAATAATAAAGTGCGTTATACAGGATTTGGAGGAGCTTTCCTTGGTTTCTTCAGAAATTATGGAAGCGAGAAATCATGTGCCTGGTGACATGGCGGAGTCTTGTCTGGAATTCTTACAGAAAATCGGTTACTTAAGAAAGTACATAGTGATGCCGGGAGGGAAATTCTATTGTGCTTCTCCCAGATTGGATAAGGCGTTACTGTTAAAAGAAGCTAGTAAATTTGTGGGCGTAAAGCAGCATCGGGCAGACGATGCCAGGGATGTGCTTGAAGACAAAGCTGCATACGCAGCTACCAGAGCTGCCTTGATGAGGCTTGGTTCTTATGGTATTAGGAATTGTAACGAAGGGAATGTAAAAAAGTATTCATACACAAGCACCCTTTATGAAGAATCTTTCGTGTTCAAACTTTACAGTGAAGTTGATCCGAAAATATGTGAATTGATTGTTGGAGAATTTTGGACGGAACGAAGCGGGAGCGAGAAGCTTTGTAAGGAATTACGGAAGATTTTTGAACAAACGCAGGCTTTCGACAAGATAGTGTTCGCAGGTATCAATCAAGAAATGGCGAAAAGGCTTGCGCACATAATAATAGATTTTTTCGGAGACAGCTTCAAAAATGCTGCTTTATTCTTGTATGGTGCGGTAGATTTTGATTTTTATGAATATGACAGTGGAAAGGTTGTTAGCCTTAAGCAGGTTTGGCCGTTCCTAAAATCAGAAGGGACGGAAGAAGCGGAAAGCATTGCTGAACAAACGATAGAAGTGGTAGAAAAAGAAGGGACTACTGATGGTGACAAAGTTGACAAAATCAATGACCTTGAGTTTCTGGAAGATGAACAGCATAAGGAAAAAGAGCAGCATGAAAAAAAACAGCAGGTTGTAATGACTGAGACGGAGATACCCTCGGGGGAAAAACAGATTTCTGAAGCGGCAGATGGCGTCAAGGTAGAAGTGGCACGATTTATTGTTGAGAAAAAGTATTATTGTGCTACGGCTTATGCCAAAGCCATGGCCAATAAGGATGCGTCCTATGATGACATGTATGATCTGACGGCGTATGCCTTTGATGATCCAATGAGACATTGCATTTATTCTGCAGATAATGTGTTTGACATGATACAGAATGTACATGGAAGTTATTTGGAATCATTAATGGTAGCCATAGGAATCAGGACGTTTTTCTCCAATAAGGTTCGTTATGATTACAACATCAAGGCATTATATGATGCGATAAAGTCGTATAAGATCTTTGAAGATTATCCTACTTTAGGGAAGATTGTTTACAAACTGGTGGAGTTTAAGGGTAAGCAGAGTAAAGGCATGGATTTTTATGCGGATTATCATGCAAAAAGCATTGCGCAACTGGATGAGGAATTAAGAAAACTTCAGCAGGAAGCAAAAATGTTTTATGAAAATACCATTTTGGCCAAGAAATCAGAGAAAGCCAGCCAAAGACGTTTCCTTGAAACGAAGAAGATGTTATTTGACTTAAATGGTGACATCGGCCAGTACGTTAAAAGCATAGTTGACAATTCTATTGATTTTAAGCCGCTACTGGAGGATTTCCTACAGAAGAATTTTATAAAAGAGGGTAATGTTTTATCAGAAGACAACATTGATTCCGAGTTGCTCTGGAACTTCATAACGGAATACTGGGAAAAGGCCGGAGAAAAGATGATGTATCGCTTCCGCGACGACCTTAAGAGTCACCTAAGAAATAACATTATTAACGTAACAACCAAGGCACTTCAGATTATGATCAGATGGTGTAATTTGATTGACAAGAGAAATAATCAAGGTGAGGACAGCGGATCTGAGGCATATAAGAAAATCCGAAAACCTCTCTTGGATGAGTTGAAAGTGGTACTGCAAGAACTTGCAGTGGCCACATCAGATGAGTCAACTGACATTACTGCAAGAGCAGGTCTGGAAGCCGTCAGGCATTCGGTGGAAGACGTTTTCCGTAGTATAGAGGGTTCTTACGAAGAATACGAAAAGAAGTTCTTTTACGTAAGATTTTTGTTAACTGACGACGTGATTTTGGATGAAAACTATTTTCCGGATTTGAGCTTAAGGTCCGTAGACATTGAAAGATTAAAACCAGAGAATCGCATCAAAGATCACGCAAATAAGGATGCCAGTACGCCTACCGACAGACTAAAGGAGATTCTGGACGCCGGAGATGATTACGGGACGGCACGTTTGCTGGTTGACTATCTAAGGACAACCGCTCAATACATCATGGTTGACGGTTATGTTCTGAGCATCGAAGAAGGGGAAGAATACGCGAAGGAAACTGCTGACATCAGGAGGGCACAGTTTATTGGTGACCTGGAATTGGCATATGTGTCCGGGCAGATTGACAATTCGAATTCAACCGAAGACAAGAAGGAAAAAATACTGCAAATCGTGGATTTGTGGTATGAATGGGCATGTGAAAGCTCAAATTATGGTTTCTTTAGAAAAGTTATGGATGAGTACTTGGAGGAGATTCGCCGTGAGTCGAAGTCCAGGGAAAAAGACATGATTGCTCAGTTGGATGCGTTTAAGGCGGCGAGCATCACTGGATTGTCATCTTCCGTCAAGGAAAAGAAGGTATTGCGGATTCAGATGGCAATCAATAATCAAAACTATACTGTTGCCGAAGATTTGCTTGCCAAGGCAACGGAACTCGACGATGAGGTTGATGACATTGTTGAGGAGAATTTCTTGAGGAGTTTTTTGGATAACTATAATGACTACTTTAAGCCAGTGGCCATGAGTAATACAAGTTTTTCAACATTGGTAAGCGATCGAACTCGCAACAAGGAAGAACGCGGCGGTAAGAAACTTGCTGATAACTGGCTCCCCGGAGGTGGGGCAATGAGCGGAGACAGACTTATGCGTCTGTTAAATGGTCTCGGATTCAATGTGAACCTAAACTCCATTCAGAAACAGCAAGATATTGGCAGATTCGAGTCTTTCAGCGTAAAAACGATAGCCGCTAAAGACGGGAAACGGGATAATTACACGCATCCGATAGCGGCATTTGGATCCGGCGCGTCAGGAGAGGGATTTAGGGTTGTATGCATGAATGGCAAATATGACGCTGCAGGACTGATTGATGTGATGAAGCAGATAGGAAACGCAAAACACACGATGATATTACTGGATTGTGCACTCAACAAGCCGGAACGTCACTCTTTGGCAAGAAAGTGCAGAATGGAGCTTGGAGAGAAGCTGTTTGTGGTTTTGGATCGAACCGTAATGATGTATCTGGTGAAAAATTATGACGAAACCAAGATTAACAGAATGTTGATGGCGTTAGTTGTTCCGTTTGGATATTATCAGCCTTACGTATGGGAATCAGCCAGCGTAATGCCGCCGGAGATTTTTATGGGGCGCAAGCAGGAACTTGAGAGCATTGAATCGCCTAACGGTGCAAACATCGTGTATGGCGGCCGCCAGTTGGGAAAATCCGCACTACTTAAGAAAGCGAAGGCTGACATAGACAGAAATGAAAACGGAGACAGGGCGATACTTGTTGACATCAAAGCCTTAGGGTATAAGGAGGCCGCAAAGAAGATTTCGAACGCTCTTTATGATGAGGGCATTTTGGAGCAGGACGTCAATACGACCGACTGGAACGAGCTTTCAAGAGCTTTGAGAAAAAGGTTGCAATCAGATAAAAATAGGATTCCGTATCTTCTGCTTCTGCTGGATGAAGCAGACGCTTTCATCGAGAGTTGTGAGGGAATAAACTTTAGGCCATTTGACGAACTTAAAGATGTTCAGAGCGTAGGGACCGGAAGGTTTAAGTTTGTCATTGCCGGATTGCGTAATATTGTAAGGTTCAAGCGAGATGCAGCGCTGGGCAAAAATAGCGTCTTGACGCATCTGAAAAACATGACTGTAAAGCCGTTCAAGACTGCTGAAGCAAGAGAACTCATGGAGGTTCCGCTTCATTATTTAGGTTTGGAGTTCCCTAAGGAAAATGAATCGCTTATTACGTTGATATTGGCGTCGACCAATTATTTCCCGGGTCTAATTCAGATGTACTGTGCAAAACTTCTGTCTGCCATGAGAAAGAAAGATTATGCAGGATATGCTGAAAAGGATACGCCCATATATGAAATAAGTGAGGAGCACATTAAGAAGGTATTGGCGGATCCGGAATTCATGGAGCAGATTAAGGAAAAATTTGTAATAACCCTGAAACTCGATGAGGATAATTATTATTATCTTATTGCGTTAATCATGGCATACATGTATCACAACAATGGCTACAGCGAAGGATACTCTGTCACAGACATTAAGGAGACGGGACAGTCATTGGGGATTTCAAAGATTGCGGAACTGGAAAATGAAAGGTTGTTCGCTTTTATGGAAGAGCTAAAGGATCTTAACGTACTAAGAAGTACGGATGACGATCACTATTTATTTACAAGGTTTTCATTCTTCCAGATGATGGGTACCCGAACTGAAGTAGATGATAAGCTGGTGGAATACATGGATTGATTATGGGAGGATTGCGCCTGTGAAAAATGTTTGGTGGTCTCAGGTCACAAACGCCGTTCAATACATTGAGGACATAAAACAGTGCCTGCTTGCCGAGAAGAGTGTTTTTATCAAGTACTCATGTAGCATGCCATGGAGGGGAGTTTTTGAAGAAGAACTCATGGAATCCGTTAAGATTGAAAATGCTGAGAAGAAATTTGTAAGCGTGCATGACGTGTCGGAGCCGGGAGAGTATTTGCTTAATGAGTTTTGCAAAAAAGAAAAGCGAGCGGAATATAGGCCGAATAAGGGACATGCAAAATTTCTGGCAGAGAGTGATGACATTGTATTGCACGACAGATATTTATGGATAACTGCTGCGGACTCGGCAACTGCAGACAGGTGGAGTATGTTTATATCTGATTACCTAAAGGAACGAGGTAAAAAGCGCAATAAAGCGGTATTTATTCTGGAGGGTGCTGAATCGACGGGGGTTTCGGCAAAGAAAGGGCTAAAAGTCTTTTCTTTCGATGATTACGTAGGGGAATATGATCGGATAGTCTTCGCATATTTGGCATCTTCCGGGATACATGAAAACATTTTATTGAAGAATTATGTCGCTGAATTGGTTTCCAACGTTACTGGGAATGACATTGAACTGTGTGAAAAATGCATACAGAATTATAAGTTTTTTTTGGACAATCCAGAGTCATGCATTAATAGGATAGTACATGAGGCAGTGCGGAGCGACGGAAGCAAGTATATATTTGAAAAAGATGCGGAAGAGGTAAATCATTTGATCTGGTTGTCACAGATTAAGACCATATATCCATATCTGGAAGAGTACAGAGAAGATTTCGTCAAAAGGCATTCAAGTGCCATTATGAAACAGTTGCCGATTCAAACGTCATACGGAGAGACGTGTAATGATCCGAAAGAAGTTGAATTGGGGGCATTAATGTTTATGGCTGGACAGGGCTTGCTTGGGTTAAGCATGGCAGAATATGAAAAGCTAAAAGCTTTTAAGGAAGCAAGAAACACATTGTCGCATTTGGGAATTCTGGACATAAACCAAATTAGGGGATTGCTGTAAGCAGTTTAATTCTTGACATTGAGATGTTATATAGAATTAACGGAATGAAACTAAAGGAAACGGCCAGACTTCTAAACGAAAGAAATATAAAAATAGTCATTCCAAACGAAATAATACAATTTCAGAATGATATTGGCACCCTTGCAATCCAGAGATAATCAATGCTACAATAAAGATACAGAGTCGACGCTGTATACTTGATCAAAAGGAGAACCCGCATGCAGATTGACGGTTTGGACGAGCTGGACAATAAGATCCTGTCAGTGATAAAGAATGATGCGCGCCTTAGCTATTCTGAGATAGGCGAAAAGGTGGGCGTGTCCAGGGTATGCGTGAAGAACCGCATGGCAATGATGGAGCAAAAGGGAGTGATCGAGGGGTATTATACCAAGATCAATCTCGACAGCGTTACGGATGGGACAAGATTCTTTGTGGAGGTAGTAACGCAGCCGGATCAGTTCGAGCAGGTTGTGGATCGCATCGCAAGCAAGGGAGTCATTCGCAGGGTATATGCCGTGTCCGGAGATTGCAGGTTTATTGCGGAAGGGGTTGCTCCTAATAGATCAACGTATGAAGTGTTTTTGCGAAATCTAAGAATCAATTTGACTGGCGTAAGGAGCATCACGGTAACGGAAGCTCAGTATGCCATCAAGAATACTTATGGAGGCGTCGACTACGTGAGCCTGGAGCAACGGAAAAACAGAAAAGAGACGGAGGATAACCAGGAGAACCAGTCGTGACGCCTTCCAGGGAGGACGACATGGCAGGGAATAAGGAGAATTATGAAAAGATAAAAGGCATCCTGGCGGCTACGCAGCTTCTGGATGCAGCGGAAAGTAAGGGCGGGCAATTTCGCTTTCCGATATACATGACTGAATCAATGGCAAAGACGGACGTGTTGGAATTGGATTTAAGCGTGAGGTCTTCTAATTGCTTAAAGCGCGCGAACATCATGACGATCGGGGATCTGTGTAGTAACGTTCACAGTAGCGCTGATCTGAAGAGGATAAGGAATTGCGGTGCCACGAGCGTTGCGGAGATCATGGATCACTTGTTTGCGTATCAGTTTTATGCATTAAAGCCAGAGAGGAGAGGCAGTTATCTGGCGAAGGTTTTGGAGATGAATGCCGGCATAATGGAATAATGAGTTTGAAAAGGCCGGTGTGATTGGATGGTTTCACGCGGGCCTTTTTGGGTACATATGGAGAAAATGCTAATTTGTTATGATGCCAACGGAAAGAAGACGGGCCACGGCAATCTCGGATTCGTTGGTGTAAATCATTATGACAAATAATTGATGCTGTTGATTATGAGGAAGAAGCATGGATAATTCCATTATCGAAATTCAATCTGAATATGACAGGCTGATGGAGGAGATACATCGTCTAAAGAGCCGCATCGTTTCTCTTACTGCGCTACGGGACGACCTTATGTATCATGTTTGTCCCGCACTGGAGGCAGAGTACGAGGAAAAGATTGCGGGGCTTGAGCGTGAACTGATGGCGGCGTATCTTTATCTGAACACTCATCGGAGAACAATCGAACTCCTGCAGGCACAGATCAACAGCCGCCGTAAAAAGGTTTCCGTCGAAGAAGCGGAAGCGCAGGCACAGGAAGAGTTTCGCCAGGCGCAGGAAGACATCAATAAAAAGGCGGAAGAGGCGAAGAAGGCCAGGGAAGAATGGCAAGACGGCAGCAACTGGTCACAGTATGACAAGAAGACCAGGGAGCAACAAAAGAAAGGAACAAGTCAAGCTTCAGCTGGGCGTAAGGGAAACGACGGACCACATAAGACGGAAGAAAAGGGCAATAAATCCGGACGCGAATCGGATGAGGATGAATGGGAACGCATGGGCCGCGAGGACGAGGCGGAAAACAACTCCGCGAGGAATGACGGGGATGATCAGGGCGATGACAATTCCCGTGACGGAGATCAGGCGGGTAGACAGGACGGAGAAGACGGCTCCGCAAAAAAAGACGAGAGCATCGCTGCGAAAATCAAACGACTCTACAGGAAAATCGTAAAGAGGCTTCATCCCGACGTTCATCCGAATCCTACGGAACGTGAAAAGGAACTGTTAAACAAGGCGCACGAGGCATATAAAAAGGGTGACTTGGATGACCTGAAAATGATTTGGGAAGAGCTTGCGGGTGCTGACGTTCCGGAAGATGAGTTTAAGGATACGCCAGAAGACATTGCGAGAATCAAGGAAGCAATTAGGATACTTCAGGGACTTTGTGACAAGCTGATCCGGCAGATCCAGAAGATCAAGGGCGAATTCCCGTATACCATGAAGTCGTTCCTGGAGGACGAGGAGGCAGTTGCAGAGAAACGCTTCATGCTGTCAGGCGAATTGAGCGACGTGCGGGAGATGTGCTCGAAATTGGTTGATGAGATTGAAAGGCTGAGATGGGAACTGGCGCGCGATACATAGTGCAGATTGCAGAAAGAATTGACGAGGTTCTTCATGGGAAAGAATGACGAAAAGAAAGAACTGGGTTTTCGTGATGAGCAGGGGCTGGCATTGATAAACTTAATGCACGGCATTGGAATTGGTGCTTCCCTTGCAAAGGACCTCTTTTTGGGGTATCAGATGATCGTCGGTACGCGGTTTAACGGTGGGGCAGACGTGATCCTTAGCGAGTTAAATCCCGGTGAGAAAGTGTCCCTTGTGAGGGAACCTGATAACCCTTACGACAAGAGGGCCATCATGGTCATCGACGAGGACGAGCGGAAGGTCGGGTACATACCTAGGAATCAAAATACGGTTCTGAGTTCTCTCATGGACGCGGGGAAGTATGTTTACGGCATCGTGGCAGAACCACGGGAGAGGGACGTGCCTCCTTCGCATGGCGGCGGCGTTTGGATCAAGTTATACATGCGGGAGTATGCGATGCCCGATGACCTATCCATCATTCCGAGGCAGGGAGCAAGAGGGTCGTTTGCCATCGTAAAACTATGGACGGATGCTGATGATGACGGAAAGGAGTCTCTGTGTGGCATCAGTGCAATTAAGGCCATCAACGGCGAGGAGAAGGGCATTTTCCACTGCGCGTTGCACGAGGTCGGGGAAGATGACGACATGCTTGCCATTGTAAGCGATCCTAAGACTCTTGTAGAGAGGTTTTATGATTTCGCAGGTTTTCTTCCGCTTGTAAGCCACGAATGGAATTATGAGGCATTGGACGCTCTTAAGGAGCAATACGGCGTTCTGTTGGGCAAGCCATTTTCCAATTTTCTCGTTGACACGGAGGAAATGGCCGCACAGCATTACAGGGACCTAAATGACACGGACATCGATTCCGTGCTGGAGCAGGTAGATATCAAGAAAAACAAATATGTAGGCGACCTGCTGAGCTGCCGTAAGATTCTGGCACTTTACCGCGAGATGGAAGAAGTGGACAAGAGACAGAAAAAGGGAAAGATGACTTACGGGGCGGCAAAGAAGCAGATCACTCCCGGCACCTATAAGGACAAGCGCGGAAAACGTTATGAAGTGCTGGGCGTTTCTAAACTGGCTGGCGGAGAGGACCCGGTCGTGGTCTATAAAAAGCAGGACGGCAAGGACGGAGAAATCATGACCTGCACCACGGAGTATTTTACGGAGGATGTTTCATACGGACGAGGATCAAGGAAAAGATACGAGAAGGTATCGGATTAGGAGGTAGGGGTGTTGGGACCTTTTGGAGATGATAAGTTTATGGATGATGAAGATGATGAATTTGAGGATTAAGACATTTAAGAGTTGGAGCGGATGTTGATTACGGAAGGTAAAGACAAATGGGACTGATTGAAGAGGCCATTGAGTTCATAGAGAATCTGTTTAAAGGCAACTCGGATGGTCATGGTGTGGATCATGCCATGCGGGTGTATCATAATGCGATGATCATAGCGCAGACGGAGTGCTGCGATAAGCAGATTGTGGCACTGTCCGCATTGCTGCACGATGCAGATGATCATAAGATATTTCATACTGAGGAAAATGCCAATGCGAGAGGATTCCTGAAAGGACATGGCGTCCCGGAGGATGAGATCGAGCGTATTGTGACGATTATCAATGCCGTGTCATTCAGCAAAAACAAGGATAAAAAGCCGGAGACTATCGAGGGTATGATTGTACAGGATGCGGACCGGCTTGATGCGATGGGAGCTGTTGGGATTGCAAGAACATTTGCCTATGGTGGAAAGCACGGAAGAGACATGGAGTCTTCCATCCAGCACTTCCATGAGAAATTGCTTTTGCTAAAGGATTTGATGAATACTGAAAAAGCGAAAGAACTGGCGAAAGAGCGGCATGAGTATCTGCTGGGTTTTCTTGAAGAATGGAAAGCGGAGACAAGTGATTCCGCGCAGGATGGAAAGTGCTTTATTCCATCCATTGACCTTGATGCGGCGATTACGAAGCTTCAGGAGAGAAAGAAGGACATGGCAGCGTATATTGGCATTATGAAGGCTGCAGGGAATCCTGAACGGCTGGAGTTTCAAAGAAAATATGATGCCTTTTACCGTGTCAGACGGGATGAAGCATGGAGAAAAGAGTATTTTCGCTTGATGGCTACATTCGGGAAGCGCGGGAATGCTTCATTTGGCGAGATCCTGCTCAGATTACATCATGCTACGGGACAGATAGAAGCATCCTTTGCCAGTAAGATGTTAGCAACCCTGAATCCCAATATGCCAATCTGGGATAGCAAGGTACTGGCTGCGTTGCAACTTCGATTAGCGGGAAGCAGTCCTAACATTCGGTTTTCCAATGCCGTGGTGTTATATGAGCGAATCTGCAAATGGTATCAGGACTATCTAAAGACGGATGAAGCCGCAGGGATGATTCAAAGGTTCGATGAAGCATTTTCGGAGTTTCGGACAATGAGTCCGACAAAGAAGATTGATTTTATACTGTGGGCAAGCTAAAGCATAAACGTAATGGAGCAGAAGGAGATTGTAAAGAGGGGATCGTTCCCCTCCGCCGTACTGTTTGAAAGGAAAAGGGAAATGGGTACAATAAGCACGAATGAAGGAGATTTCTCTTTTGATTCTGTTGATAAAGCAATCGAGATAATGAGAGGCATGTCCCGGGAAATGAGTGAGGCGTGGATTAGCGGAGACAATCCGTATCCCTGTTTGGCAATCTGCATCAACGGTGAGTTCGCTGCCGTGAATTATTTTCATAATGAAGACGGAGAGATATGTCTGTCATATAACGACGAAAACAAAAATGAAGTTGAATTTAAAGCCGGTGGAGAAGAGTGGAAACCTGATCCGGACATTGTCATAAGTTTTGAAGATGCGATAAAGTGCGTGGAGGAGTTTTTGAATACCGGGGCACAACCATCAAATATCAAGTGGCAGCATATGTAAAAAAATTTTTTTTGAGAATTTTTTTTTTGAGAATTTTTCAAAAAGGGTATGTCAACCGTTTTTGAAAATGTCCCGAAAAAAGTGAATCATTAGCCCGGAGGATTCCGGGCTTTTTGATTGCAGCTTTTCAGGTAAGGTCACCACTGTAACAAGCTATATCGAGACCCAGGTCAGCAAATAGGTCACATGGCATCGGATAGTAAGATATCCGATGTTTTTTTGTGTGAAGATAGTTGTCTAAAGGGATGTGCATAATTTTGCGCATCCCTTCCCGACGATGCGCAGCGTTAAGAAATTGTCATAAGAAACCCAGTGTTTATGCGGGGTTGAGCCGAGATAAGAGATGAAATGACAACAAATTGACAACAATTTCGCCAAGAATGACGGATGTTGACAAAGGATGATAAGTTGTTAGACCAAAAAACGGCATAGTAAATTTGGACCCAAGAGGACCACTTTCTTGAAAGAAATTTCGAGAAGGTGGTCCTTTTTTGCGTTACAAGGCATTTAGTACACAAATCAGATAAAAAAGGAGAAGACAAGATGGAAGATCAGTATTACGACATTGAAAGAAGAACTGCAATCAAGGAAGAGGCTAGGATGTTTAGACGTAAATTTATCACTTACGAACAAGCAGAAATAATCTACAGCATTTCTCATAGGAAACTGAGGGATCTGGCAGAAGCTTCAGGAGCAATCTATAGATTAAATGATGTGCATGTTCTTATTAACAAAGAAATCCTAGATGAGTACCTTGAACAGTTTCGTCAGCCGGCAAAAAAAGGTGTGAAGATTTAAGGAGGAGCATTATGGCAGGACAAGCATGGAAATATTCAGGAAATCTGGATGAAAGAGATCTGGCATTTCTTCAGCATGAATTCATAACAATTCCGATGGCGATAGATTATTACGGGTATAGTGACAGGCCTCTCACCCGTTTAGTGAAGGAAGCAGGAGCATTTTATAAGATAGGAAAAATGACCAGAATCAATAGAAAAACCTTTGATGCATTTTTAAGAGAGCAAAGGAAGATTCCAAGAATAGGGGGAAAATTATGTGCAAAGTCATAACCATATCAAACTCAAAGGGAGGAACTGCTAAAAGTACGACTGCAGTAAATCTGGGTATTGGTCTTGCCCGGGAAGGCAAAAGTGTACTTTTGGTTGATAATGATCCGCAGGGATCATTGACAATAAGTTTAGGATTCGCTGAACCGGATGATATAGAAGTGACCCTTGCCTCCTTGATGTCACGTGTTGTAAATGAAGAGGAAATACATATCGAGGAAGCAATTCTGCATCATGAGGAAGGAGTTGACCTCATCCCCGCAAATATTGAACTTTCAGCGTTGGAAGTTTCCCTGGTTAATGTTATGAGCAGAGAACTGATATTGAAGAATGTACTTTCTGAAATAGAGGGATCCTATGACTACATAATAATTGATTGTCTTCCGAGCTTGGGAATGTTGACTATAAATGCACTAGCATGTGCGGATTCTGTCTTGATTCCGGTGCAGGCAGCATATTTGCCGGTTAAAGGATTGCAACAGCTTATCAAGACTATAGGAAGGGTGAAAAGACAGCTAAACCCCAGGCTTAGTATTGAAGGTATTTTGCTTACGATGGTAGATAATCGTACAAATTATGCAAAGGAGATTTCTAAACTGGTATATGAGACATATTCAACTGATGTGAAAGTTTTTGAAACAAAGATTCCGCTTTCTGTTAGAACCGCAGAGACGAGTTTGGAAGGAAGAAGCATATATAAATATGATCCCAAAGGAAAAGCATCAGAAGCTTATAGGATTTTGACGAAGGAGGTACTAAATGGCTAAGAACATTGCAGAGAAAATGAAACTGACAAGTATTGATGAACTATTTGGAGTCCCGGCCAGTACAGGCACAAAGGAAATTGAAATAGGATTAATTCGTCCATTTAGAAATCACCCATTCAGAGTGGTGGATGATGAAAAAATGGATGAGCTGGTGGAGAGCGTGATTGCAAAAGGAATACTTACACCGGTAATTGTAAGACCGCTTGGTAACGGAACGTATGAAATGATTTCGGGACATAGAAGACTTCATGCTGCCGAAAGAGCAAAAATCAAGAAAATCCCAGCCATAGTTACGGATTATAACGATGATGAAGCAACCATAGTTATGGTAGATGCTAATTTGCAAAGGGAAGAATTACTTCCAAGCGAAAGAGCACATTCCCTTAAAATGAAAACGGATGCTATGAAACATCAGGGCACTTGTCGCCATAGTGGCGACAAGCTGTCACCGGCAGAGAGGAAGACAGCTGCAATTGTTGGGGAAGGGAGTGGACTTGCTCCCAGAAGTGTTCATCGTTATATAAGATTGGCAGATCTAATTCCGGAACTTCTAGAAATGGTGGATAATAAGAAGCTGTCATTGGTTAATGGTGTAGAGATAGCTGGGTTTTGCAAAGAGGTTCAGATGTATCTGCTGAAATATATTATGGAGAATGGATGCATTCAACCCATACAGCTTGAGGCACTGAAAAAGGAGAAGAATGTTGAGAATCTTACACCTTATACTGTTATGACAATAATGAAGAATGCACTTTCTGAAAAGCAGGCATCTAAAAGAGTTTCGTTTACGGAAAAGAAGTTGAATAGATTTTTCCCGGAAGAATACTCAGCAGCAAAAAGAGAAAAGATTATTATTGAACTATTAACAGAGTGGAAGAAAGAACAAGATAAGGAGGCAGTAAAATGAAAATACTAAGAAAGATAATAGTATTCCCAATTCTATTGCTTGTCGCCATCTTGTCGACATGCGTTAAGTTAATCTTAAAGGCTGAAGAATATGTGATAGGTGTTGCAATATTATTAGTAGGGATATGTGTGGTATTGGCGCTGATAAATCAGATGTGGCTACAGTTGGGCATTTTGATAATGATTAGTGTAATGATATTATTAATACTGTTCTTTTCTGTTCAGGTAGATATTTGGATGGAGGATTTGCTGGATTTTTTAAGGCGATAAACTTACTATACGGTTCTTGCAGAAATCGATATAATGCTTTTGGGGTGTTTTTCTAGGTTGGAGGTGAGTGGATGGGTGAACTAACGGCTTACGGTAATCGTATTACTAGTGTTTTTCAATTGATTGGGACCCTTGAAAACGATATCACTAAAAGCGTAGCATGGGCTATGAATCAGTGTCCGGTATTCTCGAAAATGCTGATTGATGAACTCTTTGATATTGACTGTGATCCTGATAAATTTGTAATCAAGTATCAGTCCTGGGAGAATAAAAAAGGCATTACTGACCTAGAGATTACGGATAATGATTTGTTTTACACAATTATTGAAGCAAAGAGGGGCTGGATTCTTCCTGGGGCAGATCAGCTTACTCTTTACACTATGAGATCGGACTTAGAAGAAAGTAGGGCAAAGCACAAAGCAATAGTATCAATGTCAGAGTGTAGTTCTGAATATGCGGAAGTATATTTGCCGTTTAAAAAAGTAAATGGAATTCCTATAAAGCATTTATCATGGAAAAGATTATTTGAGGTAGCATCAGAATCTATCCCCAAATCTAATAACGCTCAAAAGAGGCTGCTGGGAGAACTGATGGATTATTTTGGAGGAATTATGACTACACAACAAAAAACATCTAATTGGGTTTATATAGTTTCTTTGTCGTATGCTAAAGCGGAAGGTAGTGATCTTTCCTACGTGGATATAGTAGAAAAGAAAGGGAAGTATTACCATCCTTTCGGTATCAATGGGTGGCCGAAGGAAGCTCCTAATTATATTGCATTCAGATATAATGGACAATTGCAATCAATACATCACATAGAACACTATGATATAACTAGAAATCCTCATAAGTTTATTCCTGAACTGCCAAATAAGGAATGGAGTGCTGATCATTTCCTGTATACACTTGGCCCGGCTATAAAGCCTTCTAAAATTGTTAAGACAGGAAATATATACGCATCTGGAAGAAAGTGGGCTATGTTAGATCTCCTGCTTACTTCAGATACAATATCAGAGGCATGTGATTTATCTGAAAAGAGACTAAATTCATAGTACTTGTCTACCAAGTGTCCACCAAGTGTCTACTGACTGTCTACCACGTGTCTATTTTCATATGTTTTTAGGTGTGTTATATTTACAATGGACAAAGCGAACGGGAAAACAAAAAACACCCGAGCCGCTGAGTCCATTTTCTTTTGCAAAAGAATACCGGCAATGATGAGCGTCAGATCATGACTTCGAAAGAGGTTGTGAGCCTGGCGCTTTTTGCGTGGGCAATGAGGAAAATGGAAGCCGTGCTTGCACGAGCTGACATTTGACGAATGCCGCGACAGTCTGAGGCTCTGCCTCAGACCTTGCCATCAACCCAAGGCCGAGGATGACGATCCGGAGCCGACACAAAAAGCGAAAGGATAAAACACACTATGGATTATGAATCATTCAAAGAGAAGTTCGTAGAGGACTTAAAGGACAGGCTTGATGAGCAGGGCGCTGATGTAAAGGTTTCGGTCAACACCGTAAACAAGCTCAACGAGAGTTACGAGGCTGTAACGGTCACGCCGGAGGGCAGCAACATCGGAGTGAACATCGGGATCGATAAGTTCTACGATGCGATGGAAAACGGCAGATCCTACGATGAAGTCGTAGATAAGGCCGTTGAGGTTGTGAACAGTGGTATCACCCAGAGACCTGATTTCGATATCGATTCCTTATCTGATTACTCTCAGATGAAAGAGAAGCTTGCGATGGAGGTTGTTTCTGCAGAAGCCAATAAGGAGATGCTCGAAACCGTACCTCATCAGAATATGGAAGATATGGCGGTTGTGTACCGCTTCGTCTTAAATTCCGATGATGAAGGCCGAGCATCCATCCTGGTAACAAACCAGCTGCTTGAAAATATGGGCGTTACTCCTGAACAGCTTCACGCTGATGCGATGGAGAATGCGCCGCAGATCAAGCCCGTTGAGATCAAGGGCATGAGCGAAGTCATGGCTGAGATGATGGGTGTTGAGCAGGCTGAGATGATGGGAATCTTCCCGGTGGCTCCTGAGGATGAGAAGATCTTCGTTGCAACAGTACCCGACAAGGTACACGGAGCCGGAGTTCTTGCTTATCAGAACTTCATGGATCAGGCTGCTGAAAGAGCAGGCGGAGATTTCTATATCTTACCTTCGAGCATCCACGAGGTCCTCATCGTTCCTGATAACGGAGAGATGGGGCTGAAAGATCTTGAAGCGATGGTAAAGGAAGTCAATGCGACTCAGGTTGCTCCTGCGGATAAGCTTACCGACAGCGTTTACCACTATGACAGTCAGGCAAAGATCTTCGAGCTTGGTGAAAAGTTCGTGGCACGCCAGGCTGAAAAAGAGGCGGAGCATGCTGAGGAGAAAGGTGAGAAATCCGTTCTTGGTGAACTGAAAGCCAAGAAAGAGGAAGTTGCCAGGGCTCCTAAGAAGGAGACCATCGATAAGGGTGCGAAGACCAAGGGTGGCGAAGCGCTCTAAGCAGAAATCAAACGTTTGAGGCTAGAAGCGTCAGGCTGTGGGAAGTTCCCTGGCTTGGCGCTTTTCTCATGTCGGAAAGGAATAGATATGTCAGATAAATGTTATACGCCGGTTATCGCCGGATATGGTCCCAGCTATTCTTCGGTTATCGGAAAGAAGATCCCAAATGCGCATCCCTGCAACTGCAAGCATGAGTGCCCTTATGGAAAGGACAGAGCATTTTGTTTTCCCTGCTACGCCAAGATCATGAGCGAGAACAGGGCAGCCAGAAAAACAGCTACTGAAGGAGTGTGATGCCATGCAGTTCGACTACTTTTATCCGGAGGAGTCGGAAAACTATGTATTCTACAGAACTCCCAAGGTTCTTTGTACGGATAAAAGGTTCCGGGGGCT
>JAEEGL012570710.1_pt1 | contig 29941 bp, 23 predicted proteins | sample 9134231 | NCBI WGS metagenome assembly JAEEGL01 (sample SAMN16246548, study PRJNA631951) | gut metagenome | biome: gut microbiome; feature: rumen; material: fiber-attached | host: Bos | place: Iran: Karaj | collected 2018-10 | reverse complement strand
GAAGAGATCGTACTTCTCTGTAGCTTCCCCTGTGCGAGCATCCTGCTTCCTATCCGGATGGAGGTTGACGATGGTCTTGGTGAGAGCACTGCACAAGAGTACGATGCCAAAGGCTACGGAGCGGCTGACGCTGACTTGACCGCCCAACTTGGCAAAATAGGGGGAGAAAATCATACAGGTAGCTACGCCCAGACGAGCGAGTGCCATCTCTGACCCCATAGCCAAAGCTGTCTCGCGACCCTTGAACCACTTGACAATACCACGACTGACCGTAATACCAGCCATTTCTACACCGCTACCGAAAATCATGAAGCCACAGGCTGCCAACTTAGCTGAGGCGGGCATGCCGTCGCAGAAGGGCAATATGGCACCGATGATAGGCAGGTCGCCATTCCAATTGAGATTGTTGGTAAACCATGCCTCCAAGCCTGTACCTACAAAGGCATCGCTAACGGCATAGTACTTAATCAGACCGCCCACCAGCATTACAAATCCGGAGAGTACGGCTGTGAAGCGTACGCCCATCTTGTCCAGAATGATACCGGCAAAGATGAGGAAGAAGACGTAAACGTTCAGGAATACCTCGGCGCCCTGCATACGTCCGAATGCTGCGCTGTCCCATCCGCGGGTCTCCTGCATGAGGTCCTTGATGGGTGAGAGAATGTCCATGAAGATGTAGCTGCAGAACATGGCCAATGCCAAGAGCAGCAAGGCGGTCCAACGCATAGCGGCGCTGTCGCGCAAAGTTTTCTGAATTGTATTCATAGCTTATTATTTATGGGTCTAATGGGGTTAATAGGTCTTATGGAGCCTATTTTTATTTTTCATCTGGCTTCAACCACTTATCCAACCAGGCAAAGAAGGTACGCTGCCAGAGGATGCCATTCTGAGGCTTCAGTACCCAATGATTCTCATCGGGGAAGATAAGCAGTTCAGCCTCGATACCTCGCATGCGGGCAGCATTAAAGGCGCTCATTCCCTGAGTGGCGTTGATGCGGTAGTCTTTCTCGCCATGAATGCAGAGGATGGGGGTGTCCCATTTATCTACAAAGCGATGGGGGCTGTTCTCGTAGGTCTTCTTAGCACGTGCTGTCTGATCCTTGTTCCAGTATGCATCGTCATACTCCCAGTTGGAGAACCAGTTTTCTTCTGTCTCGGTGTACATAGCCTCAAGGTTGAAGGCGCCGTCGTGGGCAATGAAGCACTTGAAGCGCTTGTCGTGATGTCCCGCTAGATAGTAAACAGAGAAACCACCGAAGCTGGCACCTACGGCACCCATGCGGTCTTTATCGACGTAAGGAAGGTTCGCGGCTGCATCATCGATGGCGCTGAGATAATCATTCATACATTGACCTGTCCAGTCACCAGAGATTTCCTCCAGCCATTCCTGCCCAAATCCGGGCACGCCCCTACGGTTGGGAGCTATCACAACGTATCCCTGTGAAGCCATAATCATGAAATTCCAACGGTAGCTCCAGAACTGAGAAACTGCGCTCTGAGGACCGCCCTCGCAGAAGAGCAGGGTGGGGTATTTCTTATTGGGGTCGAAGTGAGGTGGCTGGATAACCCAATACAACAAATCCAAGCCGTCTGTTGTCTTCACCCAACGCTGTTCGATACTGGGCTTAGCCAGTTGGTCGAGGATTTCCTTGTTGACCTCGGTAATCTGTGTTACTTTGGTATCGGCAATGGTGTCGCCGGGAACAACGGTATAAAGATCGGCAGGAGCTGTGATGCTATGACGCTCTGCCAATACAGTCTTCTCATTCAGCATCTGCAGGGAACCAAAGTCGGCCCAATCGTTGGTAAGTTGTTTAACTTCTCCCTTCAGGTTGGTCTGGTACATGTTCTCTGTAGCGTGCCAAACGCCTATATAATATATGGTACGCGAATCGGGAGCCCAGCAGTAGTCGTCCACGCTGGAGTCGAAAGACTCTGTAACGTAGGTCTTGGTATTCTCCTGAAGGTCGTAGATACAGAGGCGGTTGCGGTCACTTTCATAACCATCGCGCTCCATAGAGAGCCAAGCCACATATCGACCATCGGGTGAGAATTTTGGATTCGTGTCGTAACCAACGTTATAGTCGTTACCCGTCTCTTTGCCGATAGTGTTGATGAGCTGTGTCTTCATCGTCTTGGTGGGATCTGAGACTGGTAGGTCAACACCTTCCTTGCAGAGGTTATGGTTCTTATCTACGGTTCCCTCTTCGGCCTCAAGGTCATAGAGGTAGATGTCTGAATCGGTAGAGATGCTATATTCCAGCCCCATCTTCATACGGCAGGTGTATGCAATCTTCTTGGAATCTGTGCTCCATGCCAACTGCTCCATACCTCCGAAGGGTTCCATGGGGCACTCGAAGGGCATACCTTCCAAAATATCCAGACCTTCTTCTGCGATGGCAAAATCATCATTTACGGAGAAGACAAAGGGATGCTGGATGCTCTCTACGTAGTGATCCCAATGACGGTACATGAGGTCTGTTATCACGCGACCTGTAGCCTTAGGAAGATCCTCTGGGTTCTTCTGGATAATCTCGTTGAAGTCGATACTCTTGAGTATAATAACCTTCTTGCGGTCTGGTGAGAACTGGAAGCCCTCAACCTTACCTTCTGTCTCAGACAACTGTTTGCGAGCAGAACCGTCTAGGTTCATCTTCCATACCTCTCCACCTTTCAGGAAAGCGATGGTCTCGTCATCCAGCCACTGGGCATCTGTCTCGTTGTCGGCTTCTGTGGTGAGTTGTTTCTGTTCTGTACCGTCAGCATTCATCATCCAGAGTACCTGATGGCTCTTGTTTTCCTGCACGCTATAGTAACCCATCTGGAAAACGATGTGCTTTCCGTCTGGCGAAGCGTGATAACCACCGATACGGCTCATCGCCCAGAGTGCCTCGGGCGTCATTAGGTCGCTCTCCAACTGTACGGTTTGCTTCTGAATATTCACCTTGTCATTCTCTTTTTGTGTGCTGCATGCTGCACATAGAATTGCAGCGGCTGCGATTGTCAACAAATTCTTTGTCATGGCTTTTATTTCTTACGGGCAGCCTGCTGCTCTGCCTGCATCTTCTGCAGGGCTTCCAGACGGGCAGCCAAATTGCTTACCTTCTTAGGGTCGTTCTTATGCTGTTCACGATAAGCCTCCAACTTGGCCAGCAATTTAGCATCATCGGTGGTCAAACGCAGATACCATGTGATAAGGATGGTAGCGATGCTTGATACCACGAAGTAGAAGCAAAGGCCGCTGCTGTAGTTGTTGAACAGGAAGAAGAACATTAGAGGCATGATGTATGACATGTATCGCATCATCTTCATCTGCTGGGCCATTTCACCGCTCATCTGGCTCTGTTGTGTACGCATGCCAATCCAAGTGCTGATGGCACCGGTAATAAGGTAAATAACGCTAAAGAGGCTCAGGTGGTCGCCAATGAGCCAGAGGTCTGAGCTCCAACGTATAATATCGTCGTATGCACTAAGATCATCGGCCCAGAGGAAACTCTCTCCGCGTAGTTCGATAGCGCTGGGAACGAAGGTGAAGAGGGCAAACCAGATGGGCATCTGAAGGAGCATAGGCAAGCAGCCGCCCATGGGGCTTACGCCGTACTGGCTATAGAACTGCATGGTCTCCTGCTGTCTCCTCATGGCATCTTCCTGTTTGGGATATTTGGCGCTGATGGCATCCACCTGTGGCTTGAGTACACGCATCTTAGCGCTGCTCATGTAGCTTTTCTTGTTAGAAGGATAAACCAACAGCTTAACGATAACGGTTAGCAGCATCAGTACAAGACCCATGTTCATACCAAAGCTTGAAAGCCAGTGGAAGAGGGGCATGATAAGCCAGCGGTTGATCAGACGGAAAACGAACCAGCCCAAGTAAACGATGTCTTCCAATTCGGGATTTTTTTCTGTCTTGCTGAGTTTGTTGTGAGCTTTAAGGGTATGGAACTCGTTGGGGCCCAGATACATTTGCAGTTCTGTGGGCTTACTGCCAGAGGGGTCAAAAAAGGTTTTCATCTCAGCCTCGTAGGTCTTCAGGTAGCCGTTCTTCTTTTCTGTTTCCTGTGTGCTGGAAAGGTGAGCATTTGTAAAGTCCTGAGGAGCAATGAGTACAGCACTGAAGAACTGGTTTCTGAAAGCAACCCAACTAAGGGCTTCCTCGGGGTCTTCTGTATCATTGCTGGTCTCGCTCAACTTCTTTGTTCCGTCATCCTTGCGCATATAAGTAAGGCTGCTGTATCGGTTCTCGAAATCGTATCCTTTCTCCTGTTGCATGATACGGTCGGTCCAACTGATATCCAAGGTCTTCATGTCGGGAGCAAAGAAACCGCTCAAACCTTTGGCCTGCAACTGCATATTTACCATATAGGAATTGGGTAGCAACTGATAACTGATGCAGAGCTGTTTGCCATCCTGCTCAGCAACCATTACGACACTGCTGTCTGTCTGCTCTGTAGGAGTAAAGAAAAGGTCGCTACTGATGATATTCTCCTGCTTGCCAGCCAGTGAGAATGTCATCTGGGCGTCCTTGCGTGTCATAAGCATAACATCGCCTTCGTGATTACGACTCTTGTAACCGATAATTTCTGCGTTCTGGATAGTTCCGCCTAAGGTGCTCAGGGTAACCTTAACCTTGTTGTTCTTGAGAACAACCTCCTGCTCCTGTCCCTGACGCTGTGCAAAGAATAGGGTGGTGCTGTCTGCAGCCTGTTTTGCTTTTGCTTCTGCAACTTTCTGTTTCTGCTCTTGGGTAGCCTTTTCAGCATTCAGTTTCTCTACGGCAGCAATGTTATCCTGCTGTGCCATTAAACGACGTTCTTCCTCAGATGGTTGGCTGTACCAGCTAAAACCAATAACAACCACGGCCATCAGAATGATACCTGTAATAGTATTTTTATCCATATGTTATAATTGTTGAAATTTCGTAAAATATACATTATTTGGCGTGCAAAAATACAAAAAAAAACCGAATCCTTATTTGTTTTGTTCCTAAAATAGCTATCTTTGCGCAAAATTAGAAAGAATGAGGTCATTAGTAATATTTTTCTTTGTTTGCGGTGCTTTTCTTGGCTCTAATGCACAAGAAAGAAAATCCAGAGATATTGAGGTAAAAGTAGATACATTTTCTATTATTAGCGGTTACTTGCAGAAGTTACAAAGATTGGCAGAGAAACGTGACTCGGTAGGTCCTATAATTTCTTATCCAGCACCTAACGCTTACTACTATCAGATTCTTTCTGCTCCCACACTATATTCTTCTCCTCTGCATCAGATGATGAGTAATACAGATTCTACGTACGCTGACAAACAACTTCAGACTCTGTATTTTATCAACCAGATGTTAGCAAAGCTATATGCCAAGAATCCGCAGTTGGTACAGCAGACGGAAGAAAACGTCAAGAGTCAGGGCCAGTTCAGAGATGATATCAACGAGAAGATTAATGTTAAGGAAAAACTCTCTGAGAAGGTAAGTGAAGCCAGCCTTTCTCCTACTTTGGACGGAAATTTTCAGGTGATTACACGTCGTCCTAATTTCTGGAAATTCAATGGTAATACTTCTTTTCAGTTCTCTCAGAGCCATTTCTCTTCCAACTGGCACAAAGGTGGTGAAGATAATTTTACAGGCAACTTTTATCTGACGTTAAAGGCTAATTATAATAACCAGCGCAAGATAGAATGGAATAACACCTTAGAGCTGCAGGTTGGTGCTCAGACTGCTCCAAGCGACAGTAAAAGGTCCTTCCGTCCAACGGTTAATAAGTTGAGATACACAACCAACTTCGGTTATAAGGCATATAAGACGCTATATTACTCTTGTCAGGTAATAATGGAAACTCAGGTGCTTCCTAATTACTATGTCAACACAGACAATCTTCAGTCAAAGATTTTCTCTCCGATGGATTTGTCTGTAGGTCCTGGTTTGAAGTACAGTTTCCAATGGGGAAAGAAGAAGCGTTTTACGGGTGAATTGAATGTTGCTCCTTTGGCTTACCATCTAAAATATGTGGATAGGGTAGATCTTGCCACTATTCATGGAATTGATGCGGGCAAGCACGCCAAACATACCTTCGGTCCTACTGCTACGCTGAATACAACCTACAAGATTTGCGATCAGATTTCGTGGTACAGTAGAATGCTGTGGCAGAGCAATTATCATTATACCAAGATTGACTGGTATAACGAGATTAATTTTGTTGTTACAAAGTTGATTTCTGCTAAGTTGATTCTCAATCCTATCATTGATGATAGCGCTCCCAGATTCAGAAATGAGAATGGTCAGTACATCATGTTCAACGAGAACTTGAGCATTGGCTTGAATTACAATTTCTAACATTAATATAATTAGGTATGCAAATAAAGTCGGCAGAGTTTCTGGTAAGTAGTGCACGTATCGACCAATGCCCTAACAGTACTTTTCCCGAATATGCTTTTATCGGGCGCAGTAACGTGGGGAAGTCCAGTCTGATTAACATGCTTACGGGTAGGGGTAAGTTAGCCAAGACTTCTGCTACACCTGGCAAGACTATTCTTATCAACCACTTTGTTATTAACGGTGAATGGTATTTGGTTGACCTGCCAGGCTATGGATATGCGAAACGTAGCAAGAAGGATGCTGAGAAGTTTGAGCACATGATTACCACCTACATCTTGGATCGTGAGCAGATGACCAATCTGTTCTTGCTGATAGACGTGCGCCATGAGCCCCAGCAGATAGATATGGAGTTTATGGAGTGGTTGGGCGAGAACGGTGTTCCCTTTAGCATAGTATTTACCAAGGCTGACAAGGTTTCTAAGGCTAAGTTAAAGGGTAATGTAATGCATTATCTTACTGAGCTCAAGAAGCAGTGGGAAGAGTTACCTCCTTATTTTGTTACCAGTTCGGAAGCAAAGATGGGGCGCGAGGAAATCCTGAATTACATAGAGGAAATAAACAACTCGCTAACTAAGTAAAACACGGATTATATTATAAAATAAAATGGAGGGCGGCTTCACAGCTGCCCTCCATCTTTTAGGTATTAGTTTTGTTTAAGGTAAAAAGATTGTTTTCAGGATAACGATTGCAAATTTAGACCATTTGATAACACCATGCAAGACTTCGGTATATGTTATATAACATATTTATCCAAAAATTAACATTTTTGGCCGAGTTTTGTACCATTTCGATGGTATTTGACCATATTTAGTACCGGTTTTTGAAGAATATTACCAATTTTTAGGCCTTCTTTTGCAGCCGCTTCCGTTAATTCTCTTTCAAAGTAAAAAGCAATGCTTCCTACACAGTTTATTTCCATCTCGGGATGTCCGTAAGCCTTCACATTTCTGATAAAAAACTGACGGAAAGCCCATATAAGCATATCATGGATTTCCGGTTCTTCTCTGTGTTCTGCCAAGAACGGAACCAGTGAAGCTAAGAATGTGTTAGGCAAGGGTTCCCTATATACCTTATTAATAATAATAGAGGGAGTGAGATTGAATCTCTCGAAGAAACTGTCTTGTAACTTTTGACTGAAGATTTTCTTTAGGACGTTGCTCACCAGTGTTTTTCCAAGAAAGGCTCCGCTTCCCTCATCACCTAAGATATATCCTAAGGGTGATGTGTTGCAGACAATCTCCTTTCCATCATACAGACAACTATTGGATCCTGTTCCCAAAATACATGCTATTCCTGTCTTGTTACCGCAAAGTGCTCGAGCCGCTCCTAATAGATCGCTCTCTACATCAATTTTATAAGCGGCGCCAAATATGTGCTCAAGAACTTCTTCTACATTCTTTTTATAAGGATCGATACATCCGGCACCATAGAAGTATATTTCGCGGACAATGTATTCCTTGGGGAGCCTTGCTGCCAAATAGTATTTTATGGTATCGAAAATAGCATCCCGGGAGTCTCTGACAGGGTTGATGCCCATTGTCTCAACTTCCAGAATGCTATTCTCTCCTATAGTAAGAATCCAGTCTGTCTTGGTTGAACCGCTATCTGCTATAAGAATGCAGTTTACCATAAGGTAGGATTATTACTGCTGAGCGGGTGCTTCTGCGGGAGCTTCAGCAGGAGTCTCTGCTGAAGGCTGAACCATACCGGGAACGTTATTAGGGTTGGTTGCAGCCTGCTCAATAGCATTTTGCTGAAGAATAGAATCGTTGCTGCTGCCATTGTTCAGGAAAGCAACGCTGATAACGCTCAGTACAATCATTGCGGCTGCTAAGCCCCAAGTTGCCTTCTCAATAAAGTTTGTTGTTTTGGGAGCACCCAGAATTTGATTGTTGTTTGAATAGTCGGCTGCCAAACCGCCACCCTTAGATTCCTGAATCAATACGATAAGGCACATCAGGACGGATGCCAGGACAACCAAAATTACGATTGAAGTGTACATGTTTTATTTTTTATTTGTTTTTGTTATTTATTATCAATTTCTCCAAAAAACGAATTTGGTCTGCAAAGTAACGATTTTTTTTCGGATATTTCAAGGATAATTGCCTGATAATTTTGATTGCGTTCTCAAATTTACCTTGTTTTATATAAATTCCAGCTAAAGTTTCCGTTAAAATCTCATTTTCATTATCGTTGACGTTCCCGTTATCGTTCCCGTTATCGTTATCGTTGTCGTTGACGTTATCGTTATTTCTCAGGACTATCCTTTCCGGTTCCTGATTCAGAAAGTCTTCTACTACACCGCCGCCGTTCATAGGTACGTCTGGCTGCTCTTCTTCCTGTGCTTCGTTTTGGAGCAAGAATCCAATGTAGTCTTGTGTGGCATCAATAGGATAACGTCCGTTTTGCATTTGCTCCATGGGCTGATGCTCAAGAAAATCTGAGATAAGCAGACTGGTTCTCTCCGACTTGTCTGTCTCTGTATCATCGGTACTGAACTTTCTGCGTTCTTCTTTTTTCTGATAGTTGGGTTCTTCTGTCAGAGAGAATACGGCTTGTCTGTCTGGTAACAATGGGGCACTGATGCGGAGATTCTCGTCAAACTGTGGCGAGTGATGTTTATAAAGAGCTTGCAACAACAATATGCGGGCAGAGTGGAAATACGGATGTTCCTCTGTCATATTTTTCAGCATGGAAATAGTCTGCTGGTCCATGCTGTTAGGCCTTCTGATGAAATCTATCAAATGTCTTGGCATAATGTTGTCTTTTGGTTACCAGTTTGCTACTGTTGCATTGAATATCTGCTCTGTAATGTCTTTGGACATTTGTGTTACCAACTCTTCCTGAACGGCATTCAGCTGCTGGCTGGCATCATATTCTGTAGTAGCTGTAAACTGACGTTCAAAATCTTCTTCGTGCTTCTTATTGTTGACAAAGCGCACATTTACTGTCATCTTCAGCTGAACCTGACTGCTGTAGCCTTCGCTTGAGATTCCTTTATTGAACTGGTCAAAGTGTGTTATCTCGCCAGAAAGCTGCAAATCACCGTTCTTCTTTACTTGTCTGAGTCTTGTCTGACTGGCAAAAATATCTGTCAGTTTATTCTGAAAGATAGCTTGCATCGGCGTCCAAACGTAGGCGCTGCGTATAGGAAAGTTGTCTATTTGGATTGTCTTTGTCGTCATATAGTCAATGCTCGCCCCATTGAATTTGTATTCAATTCGGCAGGCACAGAACAAGATGCATAGGCACCCTGCCAGTACTAAGCTCAACCTCATTTTATTCTTCAATACCATATGCTTTAAGTTTTCTGTAGAGTGTTCGTACGCTGATGCCTAATTCATCGGCGGCATCTTTCCGTCTGTAGTGGTTTCGCTGGAGTGATTTTATGATGTTACGCTTCTCCATGTCATTAATGTTTAGCGTATCATCTTCCAGCACCTCCTCGGCTGTCTGGAAATCAATGTCGGATGTAGGGATTGTAGGCTGGGGGATAGGTGTTGGGATGTTGGGTACCGTTGTGGTAGCAGGCAGATTGGTGGGCTCTCCGCCTTGAATCTTCTGCTTTAGTTCCTCCACTTCATTCCTCAGTTGTAGGACGGCATGAGCCAGCATTTTTATTTCTTTCTCATAGTCGTGCTGCGATTCAGAGCTTCTGCTGCTTGTAATGGTGATGCCCATCTCGTTGTCAGAGTTGGGGACTATACCGAACTTAGCCAACACTTCAGGCGTAATGCTGCGTTCTTCTGACAGGACGCTCATCTGTTCTACTACGTTTCTTAGTTGGCGGATGTTTCCAGGCCACTTGTAGGTTTTTACTACCTCTTCAGCTTCTGGTGTCAGACGGATGGGTTCTCCTGTCTGATATTTCTCTGCCATATCTAGGGCAAACTTCTTGAAAATCAGCACCGAGTCACCCTCACGTTCTCTCAGTGGCGGCATGGTGATGTTTACGCGACAGAGTCTGTAATAAAGGTCTTGCCGGAATTTGCCCTCTCTGATGGCATTGGGGATGTTGATATTTGTGGCTGCTATGATACGAGCCGTAGTCTTGCGGATAGAGTTGCTTCCCACCCTTATATATTCGCCAGTTTCCAATACACGCAGCAGTCGGGCTTGTGTGCTCAATGGCAGTTCGCCAATCTCGTCCAAGAATAGTGTACCGCCGTCGGCTGCACCAAAGTAACCCTCGTGTTCGCTGATGGCGTTTGTAAAGGCGCCTTTCTCGTGCCCAAAGAGTTCGCTGTCGATGGTTCCCTCAGGGATAGATCCGCAGTTGATGGCCAAGTATCTTTTGTTTTTGCAAGGACTGAAATCATGAATGATGCGTGGAATAGTTTCCTTACCTACACCATTCTCCCCTTCTATTAGTACCGAAAGGTCCGTTGGAGCAACCTGAATGGCTGTTCTAAGGGCGGTATTCAGCGCCTCATTTCTTCCAACAATGTTGTATTGGTTCTTCAGTTTCTGTAAGTCAATATCCAGTTTTCTCATAACAGATATGCTTTACTATTCAACCTGATTGTTGCTATTTTTGTCCTCCCGTTTATCGTGGAAAAGTTTGGGTAATGGATTCTCTCGTTCTGCGTCATAAGACTCACGATTCCTATATATATCAGTAGCAATGTACGTGGCATGATTCATACACATCGTATCATTTCTGAAGGGCAATGTAATGATAAGGTCGGAACCTGCATAGAAGCGGACGCTATATTCATACGCCAATGCCTTAAAGGCTTCGGTTGCCTTAAGATTGTCGCTGGTGATGATACCGTCGTAGTACATGTATTTCTCCTCTTCGAAAAACTCCTTTATGGCATAAGGGCCGTAGATATGCATGTGCTTCTCTTCTATAACATCTTCTTCTGGTGTCTCTTGTGCCGTCTCATTGCTGAGGATGGCTATACGGGGATGTTGACAGTCGAAGTCGCGTTCCAGTGTTTGACGGAAGGCTTCTACGGAATCCTTGTCCACTTTTGTAACTAGCGCCATACATACATCTTCATTAATGAGTATCTCTGTACCTCCATCGGGGCATACAAAGGGAGTTTCCTTTGGGGTAATCACCAGTGCATCTATATTGTTGGACTTAAGGTCTTCCAGTGCTTTTTGCTCACTTTCCTCGCATTGCAGTAGGGAAAGACGCCCGTCCTGTATATCAGCAACATTGTTGATGGTAATGAAATTGGTTGTCAGATTCAGATTTTTACGCTGCTGAACAGCAGTCTCCTTATCACCATATATAATGGGGTGGCACAACTCTAATGATGTGGGTTCTTCGAAGGCTGTCAGTATGAGGTCGTACCCGCTTCTGTCTGTTTTGCCTTGTGTGATTCCTATTTTAATTTTAGTCATAATCTTACTTCATGTTTTTTTCTTCCTCAACGGTAATCTCTATCATAGCTGTTTGTTCCTGAGGTAGCTGTAATGTATATAGCGATGCCTCAAGTCGTCTTATGAGGTCGCGTTTTTTCTTTTCGGGTGCATATACAAAAGCTTCCACTACAATTACGCGGTTACTTTCGGTATCTACTCTGCTATGGCTGACAAAGGGACCGCCCATACAGTCGTTTTTCATGATCCAGAGTCCTCTCGCCTCCATGGCAAATTCTTTGTGTACAACAATAGGTTTTATCAAAGTACAAAGCGTATCTGTTTGCATATACATGCCTTCTTTCTCTCCTGGCAGATTCTTCTCCATGATAGAGTCGCGCTTGTGCAGCATGTATTCTTTGTTAAAAGTCTCTGGACCCTCGTATTCGTAGCTGTACATACAGATATTCTCTAAACCAGACGAGGTGTTGTTGCTGGTCCAGAAGAAGTCTTTCCCTTTTTTGTAGCTCTTGAGTTCGTCTGGAGCAAAAATATGACAAGAGAAATTTAACCAGGCTAAATCGTCAACGGTCTTTGAATGCTTTTTCTCCAGTCGTTTGATAAGACGGTTCATTTCTGTCTTGGTCAGAAAATCCACCACCTCTTGCCTGTGTTCTTGACAGAACTCCTTTAAGCTTTCTTGGCTAGGCGTGTTGATTGTCAATACGATCTGTTCCGTAGCATATTTGTCGCGCATGAAATGCATGCGGGTCTGGCTGAACTGCGTTTTATCTATGTTCACCAGAATGATGTTGCGGAAAAGCTGCATCAGGTGGTCATAGTGTTTGGGATCTGTATGCGAGATACGGAATGATCGCTCACTCTGCGGCAGGCAGGGTACATCGGTGTCCAGGATGTCAAACAGGGCTCTACCTGCAGGAGCTTCCCATATTTCATCTTCCAGAACCACCAAAACCTCATAGGGGCGTCCGCTGGCAACTGGTAATACCATATTCTTGGTGCAACTGGCTAGTATGCAGCATGCCAACATTATCAGGATGTAAAATTTATGTCTTTTCATGTTTCTGTTGTTTTCTTGTTATGTAACAATCCGCAGGCAGCATAGATATCTTGTCCACGGCTGGCTCTAATGGTTGTCGTTACTCCGTGTTGTGTCAGATAGTCGCGCAGCCATATCATTGTCTCTTCTGATGCTCCTTTGAAGGGCGTGTCAGGTATCTGGTGGAACCTTATCAAGTTTACACGGCACTCCATTTGTCCCAATAGTTTTACCAACTCTTTGGCATGGCGTGGAGAATCATTCAGTCCGCCAAAAACAATGTACTCAAAACTCAGGCGACGTTGGTGAGTCCAATCGCACTGCCTTAGTTGGTTCAACATGTCGTTTAGACCATAGGCTTTTTCAGCGGGCATCATCTCCAGTCGTTCCTCTGGGAAGGGGTTGTGCAAACTGATAGCCAAGTGGCAATTGCTTTTTTCCAAGAATCGAATCAAGCCTTTTCTTACCCCAACGGTTGATACGGTTATGCGTTTGGGGCTCCATGCAAAGCCGTAGTCGGCTGTCAGAATCTGTGTGGCGCGTAGCACGGCTTCAATGTTGTCAAAGGGCTCTCCTTGTCCCATGAAGACTACATTAGTAAGCGTGTCACGTTCTGGCAGTGAGTATATTTGGTTTAAGATGTCCGTTGCCGACAGATTACCTTGGAATCCCTGTCTTCCTGTCATGCAGAAACGGCATCCCATACGACATCCGGCCTGACTACTTACGCATAGCGTGGCTCTCTCGTTGTCTGGGATATAGACGGATTCTACCAACTGTCCTTCAAGGGTAGGGAAGAGGTACTTCTTTGTGCCGTCTGTGCTACACTGGCAGTCGGTATGTGTTGCACAGCCTATGCAGTAACGTTCTTTTAGAGCTTCGCGGTTTTTCAGTGAGATGTTGGTCATCTCGTCTATTGAACTAACGTGCTGAACATAAATCCAGCGTGCCACCTGTTTGGCGGCAAAAGCCGGAAGTCCTGTTTCTGTAACAGCAGCCTTCAACTCGTCAAGGTCCATCCCTAAAAGACTCTTCTTTTCCATGTTCTTACTTTATGGAGTGCAAATATACATTATTTTATTAGAAAAATGTGTACCAGGGTGGATAAAAATGTAATTTAAGCATTATTTTCACTCGTAACGCTTTTTATCATGAAAAAGTTTCATATCTTTGCTCAAAAATAAACCTAAATTTGTTGTATAATGAACCTAAAACATTTCTTTTCTTTGACATTTGCAGCTTTTGCTGTTAGTGTTTCTTTATTGGCTCAAAGTATAAGTCCCAGTACCAAATACCATTTCCAAGAAGGAACCATCGTTATAGAAACTCCAAAACGTCCAGCTGGTCAGCAGCATGTGTTGGGACTTACAGCACCCAAGTTATCTACTGTTCGTGTTGCTTTTGTAGGTCTTGGTATGCGTGGCCCCGGTGCCGTTTCACGTTTCACTCATATTCCTGGTGTACAGATTGTCGCCCTTTGTGACTACGAGGAGCAACGCGCGGAGAAGTGTCAGCAGTATCTGCGTAAGGCAGGACTTCCTCCTGCAGCTATCTATAGTGGTGAGAAGGGGTATGAGGAGGTTTGCAAACGCTCCGATGTTGACCTTGTTTATATTGCCACAGACTGGGATCATCACTTCCCTGTTGCCAAGTGTGCTATGCTGAATGGTAAGCATGCTGCCATCGAAGTGCCCTGCGCCATGAATCTGGAGCAGTGCTGGGATCTCATCAACCTCTCAGAGCAGACTCGTAAGCATTGTATGATTCTGGAGAACTGCTGCTATGACTGGTATGAAATGAATGCTTTGAATATGGCTCAGCATGGCGTGTTTGGTGAGATTGTCAGTGCTGAGGGTGCTTATATTCACAACCTCGATCCATTCTGGGATGCTTATTGGAAAAATCCTGACGGATCAGATCCTGATCAGTTGGGTTGGCGTATGAAGTATAATATGGAGAATCGTGGTGATCTTTATGCTACTCATGGCCTTGGCCCCGTTGCACAGGCTTTGGATATCCATCGTGGTGACCGCTTCAAGACTTTGGTGGCTATGGATACCAAGAGTGCACATGGTAAGGAGTATGTGAAGAATAAGACTGGCAAGGAGCCAGCCAACTTCCGCAATGGCGACCAAACAACTACTATGATGCGTACAGAGAATGGTAAGATGGTGATGATTCAGCACAACGTAATGACCTACCAGCCCTACAATCGTTTGTATAAGTTGATTGGTGTCAACGGTTACGCTACCAAGTATCCCGAGGCACGCTTCGCTCTGGATGGCGGTGCTGTAAAGGAATCTGGTATTCCACAGGTGGATAAACTTGATACTCACAACTTTATGAGTGCCGATCAGCAGAAGGCTCTGGTTGAGAAATATCAGCATCCTATTCTTAAGAAATATGGTGAGATGGCTAAGCATGTAGGTGGACATGGTGGTATGGACTTTATTATGGACGCTCGTATGGTTTACTGTCTGCAGAATGGCCTTCCTCTCGATATGGACGTATATGATTTGGCTGAATGGTGTTGTTTGGCAGAGCTTGGCACCATCAGTATGGACCATAATTGTGCATCTGTAGAATTCCCTGATTTTACTCGTGGCTACTGGGATGTACAGAAGGGTTACCGTCATGCTTATGCAGCTCCTGCCGACGAGGCTGCTGCCGAAGAACTTGCTAAGGCTAGCACCAAAAATCAAAAGGAACTCACCATTAAGAAGAAATTGTGGGAAAAGTATGATAAAGAAAGAGCAAAAGCCAAGAAATAAATTTACATCCTAATACTTTTTGTAATCAACCCCTCCCCGTCGCGGGAGGGGCTTTTATATGGAAGAGAAAAACATTTTGCGCGATTTTATCAGAAAGCAGAAATCCCTCTGTACACCAGAACAATTATCTGCTATGTCTGAGGCCGTCTGTGATAGTATTTCACATGATGGTCAGTGGCGGGTAGTTGATACCCTATTACTTTATTACCCTTTGTCGGACGAGGTTGATGTGCAGCCTTTGATTCAGATGGCTCATCTGGCAGGACGTCGTGTGTTGCTGCCCGTTGTTGTAGGTGATGATTTGGAATTGCGCGTTTATCAGGGAGAGAATTCTCTTCGCGCGGGCGCGTATAATATTATGGAACCTGTGGGGCCGCTTTTTCCACCAGAAGCATATAGCCAGATAGAGATGGCCATTGTGCCTGGAATGGCTTTTGATGCCAGCGGGCACCGTTTGGGTAGAGGAAAAGGTTATTACGACCGCTTGCTGCCTCTTTTACCTCAGGCCTATAAGATAGGTGTCTGCTTTCCGTTTCAGTTTCTTACCGAGATTCCTTTTCAGGAACATGATGTTGCCATGAATGAGGTTGTTTGTGGCTAAAAACAACTGATTTTAACAGTTTGCTTGCACATTTTTTATTTTTATGTGCATTTTTTCTTTAAAAATTTGCACACTTCATAATCTTGTGTTACCTTTGCGCCCGAAATTTAAGTTTAACCAAAGGTAAAAAGGATGAAGAAGTTACTTATTTCAACATTTACAATGTGCCTCTCAGCCTCTGTTTTGGCTGGTGGCTTGAACACAAACTCTAATCAGAATGCATCTTTTGAGCGCCAGATGTCTCAGAACGGTATTATCGACCTAGCTGGTCTCTATGCCAACCCTGCAGGTACAGCTTTTCTTGCTAACGGTTGGCATCTTTCATATTCTCACATGAGCGTATGGCAGCAGCGTAATATCACTACTACATTCCCCTTGTTCGCTATGAACACCGCTAAGCCAGGGGTGACCACTCACAAGTTCGAGGGAACAGCTAAGGCTCCCGTAGTACCTTCTATTTCTGTTTCTTACAACCACGACAAGTGGAGTTTGAATGCTCACTTTGCTGTTACTGGTGGCGGTGGTAAGTGTACCTTCTCCAATGGCCTGGGTAGTTTCGAGTCATTGGTTGGTGGTACTATTGCCAGTGTAGCTCCTTCTTTCAGAGGCTATTCAATGAATTCACAGATGGAAGGGCACTCTTATGTCTTCGGTGGCCAGTTCGGTGCAACCTATAAGGTTATTCCTAATCTGTCTGTATTCGGTGGTGTACGTGTAGTTTATGGTACCAACGGCTACGACGGTTACATCAAGAATATCACAGCAATTATTCCTAACCCTGCAGATCCTGCAACTGACATGTCTGTTACAGTAGCGCAAAATCCCCTTCTCGCCGATGTTACATTGGATTGCTCTCAGAAGGGTTGGGGCGTAACTCCTGTTTTTGGTCTCGACTGGAAGGCAAGCGAGTACCTGAACTTGGGTGTTAAGTTCGAGGCTCCCACCAAGATGGTTTACACTAACAGCAGTACTCTTAGCCCAGCTGCTCAGGCAGTGTCTTCTTTGGCTAAGTTCAGAGATGGTTATAAGGTTCGCGAGGACCTCCCCGCTATCCTTTCTATGGGTGCTATGGCCACTCCTTTCGAGGGTCTTCGTCTTATGACAGGTTGGAATGTTTACTTCGATAGCGGTGTTAGAAAGGGTCTTACTGCCGATGATGGCACCGAGATTAAATCCTACAAGGCAGGTGAATACCGTCCCGATGATTCAAATCCCGAATTGATGATTAGAGACATCGATGCCAATACATGGGAACTCAACATTGGTGTTGAGTACGACCTCAACAAGTATGTTACCTTGTCAGGTTCTTGGCAGCGTACCGTTTATGGCATCTCAGATACTGGTATTAGCGACCTCAGCTTCAACAACACCAACAATATGTTTGCCTTTGGTGCTCGTATTAAGCCCACCCAGCACCTGAGCTTCGACCTTGGTTTCATGCACACCATCTATCACGACCGTTCTGTTACCACTCCTACAGCAGCAGGTTACAAGAACGACTTGTTTATCCGTAAGAACGACGTGTTAGGCGTAGGTATCAACTACGAGTTTTAAGTTTAAGAGTTAGTAATAATTGTAAAGCCCCGTTGCACTTGGCGTGTAGCGGGGCTTTTGTTTTCCAGATATTAGCTTAGGATAAACTTTGGAAAATTTAAACCTAATCAAGTGATTTTATCAAAACGGTTAAAATTTTTCCATCCAAGCTTCTCAGCTAAGATAGATGTTAAATTCAAATAATACTTGGCCGCTGCCAAGCGAAAAACACACACTGTTTTTTACAACACGCGCAAAGGTAACAAGAAAAGGTTATTATAATATTCATCTGCTAGATATTTTATGCAAAAATCATAACTTTCGCAGAAAAAACTTGTTTTTTTTTGCATTTTCCATTATATTTTGCACACGTATGTATGTGGGCGAAAATTCTAATTCCTATTCTTTCCTTTCTGAGTGAAAGGTTGTATGGTTCTTTGTAAAGCTCGTTGTCTTTATGAACTAGATGACAGCCTGTTTTCCTGTTTTGAACTGTAACTGATAGAAAATCACCATTTTCTGTAAAAATATGGGGCAAGAATTTTGAGAAAGTAAAATCTTTGTGTAAATTTGTGGTCGTTTTTCGCTGTTAGCTTTCGTGAACACATCGAATGAACTTTGAATAGAATTAATAATAATAAAACATAAGATAGAATGACTAAAATTGAAATGGTAAAGATTGTAGCACAGAAGACTGGTATCGATCAGGCTACTGTGTTGGCCGCTGTTGAGGGTATTGTGGATACTATCAAGGAGGCATTAGTGGCAAAGGAGAATGTATATATCCGCGGCTGGGGAACTTGGACACTGAAGCATCGTGCTCAAAAGACTGCCCGAAACATCAGTAAGAATACCACTTTGGTTATTGAAGCTCATGACATTCCTTACTTCAAGCCTTGCAAAGAATTTATGGAAGAAGTTGCAGCCGCAAAATAAAATAAGTTAGCTCTCCTACCTAGAAGGAGGGCTTTTTTTGTTTATTATATTTTAACGAATATTTCTTTTTTTTATCAACGAAGTTCACATTGTATTATATTATGAAGAATATTTCTGTAATTGCAATAACCTTGTTCTCCTTCTCACTGAACGTCTTTTCACAGAAGAATGTATTGGATTACGTGAACCCTATCATAGGAACCAATGGCATGGGACATACCTTTCCTGGTGCGTGTTCACCATTTGGAATTGTTCAGTTGAGCCCTGAAACAGATACTATTCCACATAGCGTGAATGGTCATTATCAGGGAAAAGTTTATGAATATTGTGCAGGATATCAGCATCACGACAAGACCATCGTCGGCTTCAGTCATACTCACTTGAGTGGTACGGGGCACTCTGACCTTGGTGACATCCTTATTATGCCTACAACAGGTAAGATACGTACCAATCCAGGTACGGCAGAGAATCCTGATGGCGGTTATCGCTCTCGCTTCTCACATGATACAGAAAAGTGTACAGCTGGTTATTACGAGGTAAAGTTGGATGACTACGATGTGTTGGCTCAGCTTACTGCTACCCAACGTGTTGGTATTCATCAATATACATTCCCCGAGCAGGAGGGACAATTTATTCTTGATTTGGGAAGCGGCATCTATAATTATGAAGGAAAGACGCTATGGACCTATCTGCGTGTTGAGGATGAGACCACGCTGACAGGTTACCGCATTACCTGTGGTTGGGCGCGCCAGAACTATACGTATTTTGCTATTAAGCTATCTGAACCCATCAGCGAGTATGGCTATGACAACAAACAGCGCATGCTGTATACAGGCTTCTGGCGCAAGATGGACATTCAGCACAACTTCCCCGATATGGCCGGCAAGGAGATTGTAAGTTACTTTAAGTTTAAATTGCCTGCTAGCCGTAAGTTGACAGTTAAGGTTGCGCTCAGTCCTGTAAGCATGAGTGGTGCCTTGGCCAACTTGGAAGCTGAGACGAAGGGAAAGACTTTTGATCAGATTAGACGTGAAACAGCTAATAAGTGGGAAAAAGAACTGAAAACAATTGAGATTGAAGGAACTGACGACCAGAAGGCTCTCTTTTATACTAGTATGTACCACACCATGATTAATCCATCGGTTTATATGGATGTTGATGGTCAGTACCGTGGTAATGATATGGAGATACATAAGGCAGATGGATTTACCAACTATACGGTATTTTCTCTTTGGGATACTTACCGTGCAGAGCATCCTCTGCTGAACCTGCTAAAGCCTCAGCAAGGTGCCGATATGGCTCAAAGCATGATTGCCATTCAGCAACAGAGTGCCTTGAATTTGTTGCCTATCTGGTATCTGATGGCCAACGAAGGTTGGTGCATGAGCGGTTACCATGCTGTTTCTGTTCTCTCAGATGTGGCCAAGAAATTGGGTGTCAAAGATAAAAAGGCTATGTTAGAGGCGATGAAGGCAACCTCGACATCTAAGTGGATGGAGGGTTTGACCGATTACATAAAATATGGATATGTTCCCTACGACCATTGCGGAACTAGTGCCAGCAATACTTTGGAGTATGCTTATGACGACTGGACTATTTATCAGGCTGCTCTGGATGCTGGTGATGCAGAGATGGCGGAGACTTACAAGCAGCGTGCTCTCAATTACCGCAATGTATTTAACCCTGCCATCGGTTTAGCATGTCCCAAATATAAGGATGGAAGTTGGAAGAAGGATTTCTCTCCACTTCAGACCTTTGGCGAAGGTTTCATAGAGGGTAACAGTGCCAACTATTCTTTCCACGTTCCACATGATGTAAAGGGTATGATTTCTTGCTTTGGTGGCGACAAGAAGTTTGTTGCAGCTTTGGATGAGTTGTTTGCTCATCCTTTGGATAAGAAATATTACGAGGATAATGAGGATATTGAGGAAGAGTGTCTGTTGGGTGGTTATGTTCATGGCAACGAGCCCAGTCACCATATTCCATATCTGTATGCATGGACTTCTCAACCTTGGAAAAGCCAGTATTGGTTGCGCGAAATTATGAATCGTATGTATGTGAATAATATTGATGGCTTGCATGGTAACGACGATTGTGGCCAGATGTCAGCTTGGTACATCTTCAGTGCTATGGGCTTCTATCCCGTTTGTCCTGGAACAGACCAGTATGTCTTGGGTGCTCCCTATATTCCTTATTGTAAGGTTTCTTTACCCAACGGCAAGACACTGGAGATTAAGGCTCCTGGTGTTAGTGACAAGAAACGTTACGTTAAGCAGGTGAAGCTGAACGGAAAGCCTTATAACAAACTTTACATCACCCATGCTGACCTTTTGGCTGGTGGTAAGTTGGAGTTCCAAATGGCATCCTCTCCTAACAAGAGTAGAGGTGTGAAGACTGGCAAACCTTACTCTCTGAGTGATTAATTTGCATAATTATACAAAAAGCAGTAATTTTGCAGTCTGAAAGAAGATAAACATATTAATATTATTAAAGATATGAAAGCATTTGTATTTCCCGGTCAGGGAGCACAGTACAGCGGTATGGGTAAGAACCTGTACGAAACAAACGAGACAGCTAAACAGCTTTTTGAGAAGGCCAATGAGATTTTGGGCTTCCGTATTACCGATATTATGTTTGAAGGAACAGCAGAGGAACTAAAGCAGACCAAGGTAACACAGCCTGCCGTATTCCTGCATAGCGTTATCAATGCTATCTGCATGGGTGAGGAATTCAATCCTGATATGGTAGGTGGTCACAGCTTGGGTGAGTTCAGTGCATTGGCTGCAGCTGGCGCTCTGAAGTTTGAGGATGCCTTGAAGCTGGTTCACGCCCGTGCCTTGGCTATGCAAAAGGCTTGTGAGGCAGCTCCCAGTACCATGGCAGCTATCATCGGTTTGGATGACGAGGTCGTAGAGAAGGTATGTGCAGAGGTAAGTGCACAAGGTAATGGCGTGGTTGTTCCTGCCAACTATAACTGCCCTGGCCAGTTGGTTATCAGTGGTAATATCGAGGCTGTAAACGCAGCTTGTGAGAAGTTGACAGAGGCTGGTGCTCGTCGTGCTTTGGTGCTTCCCGTAGGTGGCGCCTTCCACAGCCCTCTTATGCAGCCTGCAAAGGATGAACTTCAGGCTGCTATCGAGCAGACTGAGTTCCATACTCCTAAATGTCCTGTTTATCAGAACGTAGATGGAAAGGCTCATACTGATGCTGCTGAGATTAAACAGAATCTTATCGCTCAGCTCACAGCCAGTGTTCGCTGGACTCAGGAGGTTCAGAATATGATTGCAGCCGGTGCTACAGACTTTATGGAGTGCGGCCCAGGTCGTGCACTTCAAGGCATGATTGGTAAGATTTCCAAAGGCAATGCCGACGTTACCATTAAAGGTATCGAATGATAATATATCAAGTTCTTACACGTCTCTTCGGCAACGATAAAACCTCTCTGGTTCCCAACGGGACAAAGGTGCAGAATGGTTGCGGAAAGATGGCAGATTTTACAACCAAGGCTCTGGAGGAAATCCGGAGCCTTGGTGCTACTCATATCTGGTACACGGGTATTATAGAGCATGCTACGCAAACGGATTATACTGCCTATGGAATAAGCCTTGATAATCCGGATGTGATTAAAGGAAAGGCTGGAAGTGCATATGCCATCAAGGATTATTATGACGTGGATCCAGATTTGGCAACGAAGGTTCCTACTCGTATGAAGGAGTTCCAGAATCTGGTGAATCGTTCGCACAAGGCAGGACTGAAGGTAATCATAGATTTTGTTCCCAACCATGTGGCTCGTCAGTATCATTCAGATGCATGTCCTAAGGGGACTGAAGATTTAGGTGCGGGGGATTATAAAGAGATAGCTTTCTCCAACCAGAATAACTTTTATTATCTGCCAGGCGAATCCCTCTGTTTGGATAATATCATGCCAGGGAGTTCCTACCAAGAGATGCCTGCCAAGGTAACCGGCAACGACGTTTTCTGTGCCTGGCCCGGGCAGAATGATTGGTATGAGACCGTAAAACTGAATTATGGTATTGATTACTGTGCTGGTAGGGTAGGGAAATTCCTTCCCATTCCTAATACATGGGAAAAGATGCATGACATCTTGCTCTTCTGGGCCGCAAAGGGTATAGACGGATTCCGTTGCGATATGGCTGAGATGGTTCCTGTAGAGTTCTGGGAGTGGGTTATTCCTCAGATAAAGACAGCTTTTCCCGACATTGTTTTTATAGCAGAGGTTTATAATCCAGCAGAATACAGAAGTTATATCCGTCGCGGTCATTTTGACTACCTGTATGATAAGGTTGGTCTTTATGATATCTTAAAGGCTGTAGCCCAAGGCAAGGCTAGTGCCCAAAGTATATCGTTCTGCTGGCAACAGACGAATGATATTCGTACCAATATGCTTAACTTCTTGGAGAATCATGATGAGCAACGTATAGCCAGTGATTTCTTTGTGGGTGATGCCCGCAAGGGTAGGGCACCCTTATTGGTAAGTGCGTTGATGAACAAGAACCCCTTTATGCTTTATTTTGGCCAGGAACTGGGCGAAAAAGGTATGGACGAGGAAGGTTTTAGCGGTTTGGATGGGCGTACAACCATCTTTGATTATTGGACCGTTGATACCATTCGGCGTTGGCGCAATAAAGGTACTTTTGATGGTAGTCTCCTTACGGAGGAAGAGCAGGAACTTCGTCTGTTTTATGCTAATGTTCTGAAACTGAAGGAGCAAGAGCCGGCATTTCGAGATGGTGATTTTTTTGATTTGATGTATCAGAACCCATCTTTGTGTCAGCAGTATGTGTTTGCGCGAAAAGACAGCAAGCACTTAATGCTTGTCTGTGCCAATTTCTCATCGACAGATCAGCAGATTCAAATAAGCATACCCATGCATCTGTTTGAACTCTGGAGAATCAGAGAGAAGCAAAGTTGCTCTGCCATCAACGTGTTCACGGGTAAAAGGATGAAATTGCCCTTCTGTACAAATCGGCCTGTTGATGTTACCATTCCAGCTTTAAGCGGATTGGTTCTTAAAATAGAAGTGTGAATAGATTATTATTAACGTATTTAATTGATTATTCGAGAATAGATGAAAATTTTTATGCCTTTTCAATGATTGGCATATTTTTATTTCTATCTTTGCGACTCATAAACTTGGATTGTGGATATGAAAAACAGTAATCACCTGGTGATAATGGCAGGAGGCGTTGGAAGCAGATTCTGGCCTATGAGTACTACAGAGACGCCCAAGCAGTTTGTTGATGTTTTGGGCTGTGGAAAGACTTTGATTCAGCTAACATTAGACAGATTCCGTGGCGTTGTCTCACCGGATAAGGTATGGGTGGTTACCTCTGTGAAGTATGCTGATGAGGTACGTAAGCAATTACCTGAAGTACCTGTCGGTAATATTCTTACAGAGCCTTGCCGACGCGGCACAGCACCTTGTATTGCATATGTTAGTTGGCGTATTAAGGCTATTGACCCTCATGCAAATATTGTGGTGACCCCCAGTGATCATATTGTTTTGGATGTTAACGAGTTTCAGCGCGTAGTGAAGTCTACTCTTAATTTTGTTTCGGAGACGGATGCTATCGTGACACTTGGCATGAAGCCTACTCGTCCCGAGACTGGTTATGGATATATTCAGGCAGATTTGGCTTTCTCGTCAGCAAGGAACAAAGAGATGTACAGGGTTGACTCGTTCCGTGAGAAGCCCGATATAGAGACTGCCACAAAGTATATCTCTAAGAATAATTTCTTCTGGAATTCCGGTATCTTTATCTGGAATGTGAGTACCATTGTCAATGCATTCCGTGTATATCAGCCAGCCATGTCTGATATCTTTGAAGATTTGCTTCCTCTGTATGGAACCGATAAGGAGCAGGAGGCTATAAACGAAAAGTTCCCAGAGTGTGAGAATATATCAGTGGATTACGCTATATTGGAGAAAGCCGAGGAAATTTTTGTTTTCCCTGCTGATTTCGGTTGGAGCGATTTAGGAACTTGGGGGTCTTTGTTGTTGAACACCGAGCGTGATATTTACGGTAATTCATGCATAGGTCCCAATATCAAGGTATATGAGACGTCTAATTGCATAATTCATACTACACAAGAGAAACGTGTGGTGATACAGGGCTTGGAAGGCTTTGTCGTTGCAGAGAAGGATGATTCCTTGTTGATATGTAAGTTAAGCGAGGAACAACGCATTAGAGAGTTCAGTGAGTAAAAAGATAAATGGGGAGGTTAAAACTCCCCATTTTTTTATTCCCAGGATTCAGGAAAACGCCCATAGGCATTTTTGAATGCATACTGATAATAATCTTCAGGCTTTATGCTGGGATAATCTTCCGCAAAGAGGAATTCTGTAATTTCACGGTCGGCAGAAACAGCTTTACGCAGATACTTCAAGTAGTTGTCTTGATCGTGTATTTGCTTATAGCAGTAGGCTAGATAGGGGATTGCTACAACCCCATTTTCCCCTTTGTATTCCTGCGTATAGGATTGTAGCAACGAGAGTGCCGTATCATAATGCATAGTCTCGGCATAGATGATTCCCATGGTAAGCAATGTTTGTTGCTTGTTCTTACTCTCGTTATAGGCAATCTCAAATTCCTCAGCTGCTTTTAATTCCTTATTGTTTTCCAGAAAAATCTCGCCCATGAGCAGATGGTATTCTATACCATCGTCGCCATTGGATAGGTTCTTTGCCTTTTTCAGTGATTCCAGAGCCTCGTTAATGTTATGGCATTTGCTTTCGATATAAGCCTTGTGCAGGTACATCTGCATGCAGTCCTCATCGTTTTCTGACGTATATTCTAAGGCTTTGGTGATGAGGTTCTTCGCTTGCTCTAACTTATCCATGCTGGCCAGTGTAATTGCATCCATGTAGTAGATGCGACCATTCTCTGGCTCGCTTTTGAGCATTTCCTGATAGATTTGGTGAGCTTGCTCGAAATGGTTGAGGCGGAAATGGCAATGAGCTTTCAGCATATGAGCCTGACTGTATGTGGGGTTTATTGCCAGACAAAACTCAATATTGTCAAGTGCCTCTATAAAATCGCCTTTCCCAACATGTGCCTCAGCCATTGTTCTCCAGGCTGAGGTGCTATAGGGATGCTCATCTATAAAACTTTGCAACTGCCTTATTGCCTCGTCATAATCTTCCTTAGCTAGCAAATTTTCTATCTTTAATTTCCTAAGTTTTGCATTCTGTGGAAATTTCTTTTCCAAAGTGTTTATCAGGTCTTGAGCAATCTCATAGCACTGGTAGTCTGTGAAGATACAGGCGGCATCATATAGGAACGTTTCTTCACCTTCATCCAACTCTTTTTGCTTGGATATGATAAGTTGAAGTGCTTCCTCTGGTTTGTCAGAGCGAATTAGGAGCTCTGTCCACAGGAATATTGTTTCCCTGTCGCTTTGGTCGGGAATAGAGGTGGCAATGTTTATCGCTTCATCTATATTGTCGTGAAACATCTGTTGCCTGGCAAGAAAAATTAGCGGGTCAACACTGTCGGGATGCAGACTAAGTGCCAAGGAAATAGCTTGGTTGGCTTCTTCCTCTCTGTTCTGCGTCATATAGAACTCAGCAATGTCTGTGAGTTCCTCTGCATCCATGTATATCGGTTCGCCGTTTTCTTGTGCCTGTTCATATTTCTGAAGATATTCCAGAAACTCAGGATCATTGAAATAAACCTCCTCTTCGTCTTCTCGCATAGGCGTGTTTATTTGCTTCCTTTCTGCCAAGTATCTTTGAGACCAACGGTCTTGTTGAAAATCAGATGGTTTGGAGTGCTGTCAGGATCTACGTTATAGTAGCCGATACGTTGGAACTGCAGATAGGTAAGTGTCGGCAGTTCTTTCGCGAACTCCTCTATCAGCGCATTTTTGTTAATGGTCAGTGATTCGGGGTTCAAGAAGGGACGCATGGCATCTATGCCGCGTACGCCATTCTCCTTTTCGTATTGCTTGATAGCGTCGCGTGGGTTTTCGCAAGTCCAGAGACACTCGTAATTACGTACCTCGCAAGGAATACTGTGCAGACTGCTTACCCAATGCAGTGTCTTGCCCTTTATCTTGCGATCGGCTCCAGGCATTCCGCTTTTGCTTTCTGGGTCGTATGTGGCGTGAACGCAGACGATGTTACCATCTTTGTCCTTCTCTATGCATTTAAAGTTGCCCTGTTCGTCCTGTTCGTCAGAGCAGGCAATGATGTAGCCGTTCTTCAGACGAACTTCCTTGCCAGGACCAAGACGCATGAACTTCTTGCCACCGTCTTCCATAAAGTCTTCCTGTTCTATGTATAGCTCGCGAGAGAAGTGGATGGTATGCGTATTGCCCTCTGTAATGGTATTGCCTTCAGCATCGCGCAACTCAGGATTGTTGATGGCAGTCATTTCTTCTACCAGTCCTTCTGGGTAATTGTCGATAACCAGTTTTAATGGGTTCACCACGGCGCTTACACGGATGGCACGAGTGTTCAGGTCTTCGCGGCATGCGGCTTCCATCAGTTTTATGTCGTTCAGTGCATCAAAGGTGGTGTAGCCAATCTTGTCTATGAAATTGAGGATAGCCTGAGGACTGTAACCTCTGCGTCGGATACCGCAAATAGTAGGCATACGGGGGTCATCCCAACCGTTTACCACACCTTCTTTGGTAAGAATCAGCAGATTGCGTTTAGACATCAAGGTGTAGTTCAGGTTCAGCTTGTTGAACTCAAACTGGCGAGGACGGTTGTCTTCAATATCGCCTTTGTCGCCTTTCCATTCCTTAATCCATGTAACAAACAAATCATATAGCTCGTGGTGGGGTACGAACTCCAGTGTACAGATACTGTGTGTAACACCCTCCAGATAATCGCTCTGTCCATGTGTGAAGTCGTACATGGGATAGGCATTCCATTTATTGCCGGTACGCCAGTGCTCCATGTTTAGTACGCGATACATGATTGGGTCGCGGAAATGCATGTTAGGGCTGGCCATATCTATCTTGGCACGCAGAATCATTTTGCCGGGTTCTACATTGCCGGAGTTCATCTCCCTGAAGAGCTTTAGGCTTTCTTCAGCAGGACGGTCGCGATAAGGTGAGTTGGTTCCTGGTTCTGTGGGTGTACCCTTCTGGGCAGCAATCTCTTCGCTGGTCTGTTCATCTACGTAGGCACGTCCTTGTAGAATACACCACTCAGCAAAGTCCCAGAGGTCCTGAAAATAGTCGCTGGCATAGCAAACCTTTCCCCACTGGAAGCCCAACCATTTGATGTCCCTCTCTATGGCCTCTACGTATTCCGTATCTTCCTTCTGAGGGTTGGTGTCATCCATTCGCAGGTTACATACGCCACCAAATTTCTGAGCCACGCCAAAGTCCATGGCTATGGCCTTGGCATGACCTATATGTAGGTAGCCGTTGGGCTCTGGTGGAAAACGTGTTTGCAGTCTTCCGCCGTTTTTCCCTTCAGCCAAATCGGCCTTTACTCTCTGTTCTATGAAGTTCTGGCTTTTCTTTTCTTCCTGTTCTGTTATATTGATTTCTGCCATAATCTTTTTTCCTTGAAAGGTTGACTGTATAAATTCATTTGCAAAGGTACGATTAAGTGAGCGAAAAGCAAAAGAAAAATCCTTTTTTCTTTTCTTTTCCGAATGTAAGTGCCATAGGTAATATTTAAAGGCGCGTTTTCCCTATATATAATAAGGTGTATTGGAAAAAATGTCGAAAAAAGTATAGAATGTGTTAATTAACATATCTTAGGAGTTTGTGTGAAATAAAATAAAACCATATCTTTGCATTGAAATAAAATTAAAGTTATTCTGACAAACAATCTTTTTACCTTAAAAGACTAATATCAAATAGATTGAAGGTTCGTCGAGAGATGGACCTTCAATTCTTTATATATCCATGATAAAAAAGAAAAAAGGAAGCATCACTATCAATGCTTCCTTTTTCACTTTAATATATTGTCTCTTAGGTAAGATACTGTTTGCTGATGCTTTCGTTGTCTTCAACGCAGCGAATAGTGGTGGCAAGCAGTTCGGCAATAGAGAGTTGCTTCACCTTGCTGCATCCGCCTGCGTATGGAATGCTGTCAGTGAATACCATTTCCTCGATGGAAGAAGCCTCTACGCGTTCGCTGGCAGGGCCGCTCATTACGCAGTGGCTGGCAATGGCACGTACGCTCTTGGCTCCGTTCTCTTTCATCAGGTCTGCGGCTTTTGTAATGGTCCCTGCTGTATCTACCATGTCATCTACCAGGACTACATTGGCACCTTCTACATCACCGATAATCTCCATGTGGGCTATCTCATTGGCCTTTTTGCGTGTCTTGTTGCAGAGTACCATGGGGCAGTTCAGATATTTGCTGTATGTGCTGGCGCGCTTGGTACCACCTACGTCAGGAGTGGCAATCACCAAATTGTCCAAATTCAGGCTCTGGATGTAGGGAAGCAAAACGCTGCTGGCATAGAGATGGTCAACAGGTACGTTAAAGAAGCCTTGCTCCTGGTCTGCATGCAGGTCCATTGTAATCAGTCGATTGATGCCTGCTACGGAGAGCATGTCTGCCACTAGTTTGGCCGCGATGCTTACACGTGGCTTGCTCTTGCGATCCTGACGAGCCCAGCCAAAGTAGGGCACTACGGCATTGATTGTACGTGCGGATGCGCGCTTAGCTGCGTCAATCATAAGCAAAAGCTCCATTAGATTGTCTGCATTGGGGAATGTACTCTGTACCAAAAATACGTCAACACCACGAATGCTTTCTTCAAAGCATACTTCAAACTCGCCGTCTGAAAATTTTGTAATGGACAAATTGCCAAGTTCACAACCTAAATGTGTGCAGATTTTCTCTGCCAGATAACGGCTTTTTGTGCCTGAGAATACCTTGAATGTTTTCTTCTCTTCCATTGTTTTTATTGAGGTTTTCCTTATTGTTTGTTTTCCGTTGTGCAAAGGTATAACATTTCTTTCTTATGTGCAATCCTTTGCGAGGAGAAAAATTAGCATAAGCGGTATTTCCGCAAGTGGCAAGGTATAAACATTGCGCGAATAAAAAAAAGGAGCTCCTTGACGTGAGAAAAATATGAAGGGCACTGCCTCACGGTAGCGCCCTTCTTTGTTGTTTGTTTGGAAAAAGTCTAATTGAAATAATGGTTTGTGATTGAATTTTTAAGCCTCTGCGGGAGTTTCAGTTGTTTCACCCTCAGTAGCCTGTGCAGTCTCGGCCTCAGCAGCCTCAGCAGTTTCTGCTTCAGCCTCAGCGTTGGCAGCAGCTTCAGCCTCTGCCTTAGCAGCAGCTTCAGCAGCCTTCTTGTCAGCTACTTTCTTTGCAATCTCTTCTTTGGTCTTCTTCTCTGCATCTAAGCGAGCTG
>JAEEGL014292773.1_pt1 | contig 29943 bp, 12 predicted proteins | sample 9134231 | NCBI WGS metagenome assembly JAEEGL01 (sample SAMN16246548, study PRJNA631951) | gut metagenome | biome: gut microbiome; feature: rumen; material: fiber-attached | host: Bos | place: Iran: Karaj | collected 2018-10 | reverse complement strand
GACAGCCTGAATGTGAGCGACAGTTGTTCAAGAAAGGATAAATGATCGCCGTCCTGCATGCGTTTGAGCATGGCGGCGCTGGATTGTGGTGATGCCATCCGTGATTTATGTATATATAAAATATATGTAGAGACGTTCCATGGAACGTCTCTTGGAAATTGTGGTTTTCTACGATCCGAGGGGGTCGCGGCGTATTTCGCCTGCGAAATAGCCGCGCAGGGGGAGACTTCCCCCTCACATTTAAACATTACAAATAAAGACGCTCCGGGGAACGTCTTTATTGCTGGCTTATTTGCGTTTTTTGCGATTCTCGCGGGCGAGTTTGCGTTTCTGTTTTTGCTCTTTGGTGAGGGGCTGACGGGCAGGCATGTTGCCCTGGAATCCAGGCGGTGTATAGCCGCGCGGCAGGTTGTTGAACATGGCCTGCGGATCCATTTGCTGCGGCATGGCCGAATCGACCATCGAGCCGAACAGCTCGCTGAAGTCCATCTTGGCTAGCTGGCGCATGTTGTTGAGCTGTCCGAGACCGGGGATTTTCGAAAGCCAGCCTGTGTTCGTGCCCAGATTGCCCATCATCTTGCGCATCACGGTGAAGCGCTGCATCAGCTCGCCGACTTCCTTGAGCGTACGGCCGGAACCCTTGGCGACGCGCAGCTGACGCGAACGGGAGAACATCAGGTCGGGATCGCGGCGTTCCTTTTCGGTCATTGACTGGATCATCGCTTTAATCCTGGTGATTTCGTTTTCGTCGACGTTAATTTTGTCGCTCAGGTTCGAGAAAAACGGCATACGTTCCATCAGGCTGCGCAGCGAACCCATGCTCTGAATCATGTTGAGCTGCTCGAGGAAGTGATGGAAATCGAACTTGCCGGAGAGCATTTCGAGGGCGTCTTTCTGGGCTTTTTCTTCGTCGACCACGCGTTCGAAATCGGTCATGATATCGACGATATCGCCGAATCCGAGGATGCGGCTGGCCAGACCTTCGGGGCGGAAGATCTTGAGTTTTTCGACTTGTTCACCTTCGCCGATGAAGCGGATGGGCTTGCCGGTGACTTCTTTAATGGACAGGGCAGCGCCGCCGCGGGCATCGCCGTCGAGCTTGGTCATGATGAAGCCGTCGAGGTTGAGGCGCTCGTTGAACTGAACGGCGGTATTGACGGCATCGCGGCCGATCATCGCGTCGCAGACGAGGAGGATGTTTTCGGGCTTGGTTTCGTCGGCGATTTCCGAAAGTTCGCTCATCAGCACGTCGTCGACGGCCAGACGGCCGGCGGTATCGAAGATGACGAAATCGCAGCCGTTTTTGCGGGCGAATTCAATGCCTTCGGTGCAGATATCGACGGGATCTGCGTCGGGGCGTGTGTAGACGGGCACATCCATCGAATCGCCGAGCACCTGCAGCTGGCGTGCGGCGGCCGGACGGTAAACGTCGCCGGCGACCATCAGCGGTTTGGCTTTGTACTGGTCTTTGAGCCAGTAGGCGAGCTTGGCGGCAGTCGTCGTTTTACCCGAACCCTGCAGACCGACGAGCATGATTTTGGTGGGCGTTTTGCCCATTTTAATCGGTTCTTCGTCGACGGGGCCCATCAGCGCTTCGAGCTCTTCCTGGCAAATCTTGATGAAATGCTGTCCTGGTGTGACTTTGTGGACTTTGCCCTCGGCATCTTTCACCGAAACGCGCACTTCTTCGCCGATGGCGCGTTCTTTGACGCTGTTGAGAAAACGCTTAACGACGTGATAGTTGACGTCAGCTTCGAGCAGGCTGGCGCGAATGGCGCGCAGCGCATCTTCGATATTGGATTCGTTCAGTTCCCGGATACCGCGCATGCGATTCGACAGGTCACGAAATCCCTTGGATATTGTTTCAAACATAGTTGCCTCAAGTGGATGTTATCAGATGCGCCCCACACAAAGACGCAAAAAATCCCGAATAGTCTAAAGAACATCGCGTAAATCGTCAAGCGTTTGTTGTTTATGAGGGGCAGAATATAACAGCTCAGCCCTGTGCCATTTTGGACGGCTTGCGCCGTAAGCACATGATTTGCGCGGCTACGCGCCGCAGGCGGGTAGGGGACGTGCCACCGCGCACGCCCCCTACCAACCCCCGCGCGTCTGGGGGCTCTGCCCCCCGACCCCCGGCTTAATTTCTATTCATACTCGTTGCGTCGCTGAAACGCCGTCCATGGCGTTACATCGACGCGCCCGCCAACGTCCTGTTGGCGGGGAATGCTTTGGCTTATCATGACGGCCTGCGGCCGTATGTTTGAGTATCCCTGATAGATATGTTTGGAACAAAGTCGTTCTTAGGTGGGAAGTGTTGCGGCGAAACCACATGTGCCACATTTATTTCTTGATTTTTCAAAGGGTTTCGGCTAAGAAACATTGGATTTATCGTGGTCAGAGCGATAGCCAGATATCGACTTACCTGCTCAACCTAAGAAGAATAAAGATTATGAAGAAAGCTCAAATCATTGCCACCTATAGCGTCCTTGCGGCCGTTATTGGTGGCTACAGCAGTGAAGCAAAAGCGCAGAGTGCCGACGAACAGCTTGCGCCTTTGATCTATATCTTGCTCGATACATCCGGATCGATGAACGATCTGGTGGACGAAGCTGCCAATCAGACGCGTCTGACGAAGGCCATCGGTGAGCTGGCCGGCGGCATGAAACTCGCCGTCAACGAGCCGCTCGATCGCCCGAGCTGCCCCGATCCGCTTTCGTGCGATGAATCGGATGATGCATGCAGAAATTGTTCGACGCTGAATGCATTCAAGATGCCGTTCCCGGTGTGGAGATGCACGGAATCCAACTGCGGCTATACCTACGAGCTCAAGACAATTCCCGGTAATGCACAGATCGCCAAGCCCCAGGGGGCAACAAACGATGTGACTGTTTCGACCGACAGCTACCGGAATGCGCTGGCTGCAAAGTATCGCGAAGACGGCATTATTCAGGCCTATCAGTCGGTCGTTAAATTTGGTGCCGCCGGTATGGCCGTTGGAAGCGCCGGTTCGAGCGCCGACAAGGATGCGAGCGTGATTCAGCAGGCTGCTGCACTCGCCGGCGGCCGCGTCGATGGTGTTTTGCGTTCCACGATGATCTGGAATGATGACAACGATACCAACTGCGACAGCGATTTGGATTTCCATGCCGTCGTGTACAGAAATGGCGAACCACTGGAAAGTATAGATTGGTGTAATAAAGGTTACTACTATTCTTGTAATGGGGTTATTAATACAACAGAGGATTTTACGGGTATCAGTGCCTATTTTTGCACAAATAATTACGATGTAACCGAAATCCGAAATGATGATATCACAGGATATGTATATACCAATCATGAGGATCATGTTATTACCTGTACATACTATGATCCGTTTGATTGTACCAAAAGGACAACCTCATCTTCTGGCGGTGAGCTGGATGTCGATATCATCCAGCCTTCTGCCGGTCGTTATCCAAAGCCTCCTGTGACGCTTCCGGGATATTCAAATACACTCGGTGTTGAGAATATCACATGGAATGATGTGTCGAATCTGCAGGCCGGCGATCAGATCTACTTCTTTGTTAATCCATTTGGTCAAAATACGTATAATGGGAAAAACTGCGGTGAAGAAGGTGGGTTCTGTGTTAATTGTACCACAAAGGGATTTCGCGCAGAAATCGCATTTCCCGACAGCACCAGCGGCTGCCCGACATTGTATACTTTCGATTACAAAGCGAATATCGAATCGACTGATTATGCAGGTTTGTGCGAGCAGACTTCATTAAGCGCCAAGGATATTCCTCTGGCGATTGTGACCTATCATGGTCTTGACAGTGATGGAAAACCGCGGTTTTCGATCAACGAAGATACCATCGGCAGCTTCGACGGAAAAGATATATCTGCCAGTCTGGAAGACGAGCAGATGGGCGTCGGCAATCCCGATAATATCTATGGTTTTTCGAGCGTCGGCACGGTTCAGGCATCTGGTCTGAGCGATGTTTCGTATGGCCGAAACGATATCGATTCACCGCCGCTTGCTTACAAGCATCCATCCGATTGTACGCTCGATATCGGTATCTGGGACAGCGCGATAGATGCACATGCACCGCTGTTCTATCCGACGCCTGCAAACAACAAGGATGATATCAGCACGAGCAATGCCAGACTTATCGATGCATTGCGCACCTATCAGGCGCATTCCGCGACGCCTATCGGTGAGTCGCTTGCCGATATGTATTATTTGTTTGGTCTCGATTCGTCGAACTACAGCACGGTCGACAAGGGTATTGTTACTCGCAAGGATCTCGATCAGCCAAACAGCAGAATCATCGACGAAGCCTATGCATGCCGCGATAAAGCCGTCATTCTCATCACCGATGGTTCGCCGAACGGTTCCGGTATTGCGACAGACGACGGTGGCGAGGGAATTGGGCATCACAGTCATATCTGGTACGATGCCGACTGGCTTTATAGCAAATCCAAGGCAGATCCTGTTAAAACCTACGTTATCGCCTATGCATTCGGCGACAGCGAGGATGAAAATATCGACACCCAGGATCCGCTCGATGAGACGACGGCTGCATATAAACTCAACATGACCGCATGGAAAGGCGGTACATGCCGTCATCCCGTGACGCATGAGCTCATTCTGCCCACCGACGAAGAAGCATACAAAGAGATGGTGGAGTATTCGAAAACGCCCGAAACCCGCAGACCAGCCAATCTGCGCCATTGCTTCTACAGCGCTTCGAATGGCACGGCATTGCGCAAGGCCATGGCCGAAGCATTGTCCGATACGCTGCAGGGCACCGTTTCGAAAACCGCAGTCGCCACGAGCGCGGCGCTTGGATATGTACAGAATATCCACGACAACAAGTATGAGAACGGCTACTACAATGTCTATTCCGGTTATGAAGTCACACCGGGTCTGGTTCGCCGCACCATTTTGCAGCGCGAATCGACCATCTGTGATACCACCACGGGCCAATTTGAAGCCGGACAGCAGCACATGGATTTGTCGACGATTCTGTCGTGCCGTCTGAACAAAAACTGCATGAATCTGAACGAAGAAGCGGCTCTGACCAGTGCTCAGGAGCGCGCCCAGATCGTGAAAGATATTGCAAATAAAACCGGCGTCGGAACGCCCTGCGCTGCGCGCGGATCCGAAGGCATTATCGAAGTGAGCGGCAACGACAACAGCTGTCTGTCGAACCGCTATATCTTTGCCGGTGACTATTCCGAAGATCGATACAAGATCAATCCCGATATCGTGTCGATTAACCCCGAGCTCACTCCCGGTGAGAGCGAGGCCGGCGTGCCCAAGGGCATTGGATTCGTGAAGAATGCCGCGGGACTCAACCAGGACGAAAACTATATCATCAACAAGAATAAGGTTGAGAACATCCCCATCAGCCAGATGTACAGCAAGAGCTCTGCGAACTACATACTGAGCCCATACGAATGCGGTTCGGATCTGGACTGCGTGAAAGAGGGCCGCGAAGGTTACTGCGATTTGGGCCGCTGTGTGACTGGTGAGGAATATAACCGCGCCACCACATGCGATTCGATGCGCTATACAGACTCCGAAGTTTGTATCGCCGGCAAGATCAGAACCCGTTATACGGGTGACGATGCCTGTGAATACCATTTTGCCGAAGCGGCTCACGATGATGTTGCCGAAAAGAAGGGATGTGGTGAAGGTCTGGTTTGTCATGCAGGCAAGTGCTTGCCGGGCACCGTGATCGGCGGCAATCTCAAATCGTTTATGACGACGATGCCTCTGGGCACCATTGAATATGCGACGCCGGTTCCGGTTGAACCTCCGACCCGCACGGTCAGATCCGCAAGTTACCTCAAGTTTAGCCAGCAGCACTGGAACCGCGATAATCTGCTGATGGTGGCGGCCAATGACGGTATGCTCCATGCCTTTATTCTGGGCCAGAACCAGCCGAATTCGGATGGTTATGCCGTAGACAGAGCCATTCGTGGTGCGACTCCGCCGCTGCATCTGTCGGAAGGCGATGAGCTGTGGGCGTTTGTGCCCAAAGCCACAATGCCGCGTTTGGGGCGTTTGCCCAACTTTGGACAGCAGACGTTTTTGAATGCATCGCCAACCGTCGTCGATGTGCCGAATCCGGATGACGAATGGCGCACGGTCGCCGTTGGCGCATTTGGCAATGGTGCCCGCGGTTACTATGCACTCGATATCACCGATCCGCTCAACCCAAGCATTTTGTGGGAAATCGACAACCAGTGGCAGGCTGCCGAGGTGCCATCGGTCTATCCCGATATGTCGATCTTCGACAGCGAGGTTTACAGCGAAGAAAGTGCGCTCATCAACAACATCAAAAATCTTGAACCCGGCAGCAATATGAACGGATTCCCGTTCGCCGACATGGGTTATTCGTCGGCCAAGCCGTTGATCACGCGCATGCTCATCAAATCCGGCGAAGGTGATTCTGCGGTATCCAAGGTCGAAACGGTTGCGATTCTGCCCGGTGGTTCGCGCAAAGAGAAAAAAGAAGGTGCCGGCGCACTCTATATCGTTCGCCTGTTCCCCGATGCCGAAACCAAAGATTTGCTCGTCGCCGCCATCTACACAAAACACGATATCACCAGCTCGCCTGCGGTTTATCCCAGCAACTTCAATTCCATCGCACAGCGCCTGTATTTCGGCGATAAAAAAGGCAATTTCTATGCGCTGGATGTGAGCAATTTCGAACCCGCCAAATGGGCCAAGAACAGCTTCCCGAGCAACGTCAATATCGAAACCGATACCACAACCGATATCAAATACCTCAGACCGTCGTTTGGTGCAGATTGCGAGCATATTCCCGATGTGTATTCCGCAATTACCTACAAACCGGCTGTATCGCTCTATACCGCAGGTGTGCATCCCACCATCCAGATCGTCTTTGGCACCGGTGATAATTCCGATTTAACGACGACCTCGGGTGAGCACAACTACGTTGCCCGATTCTTCGATGTCTATCAGGGTGCGGGTGGTTATCAGCTCAATCCGGCCACTGGTCTGAGCGAACCTGCGCAGCTGTATGTTTTCAACAAGCCCGAGACGCTCACCGAAGGAGAGAATTCGGTGTCGATTGGCGCCTGCAACAGCTCTGCGATGGCGTTCGATGTCGTTGCACGTCCGCCGCGCGATTCCGACAGCTCGGAAGAAAAGGATCCGTTCCCTGCAGCCCAAAAGATGAGCGGCAGCGCGCTCACCTACGATTACGATACCTATTTCCCCACCTATATTTCGAATACCGAATCGTCGGGTGATTACGACAAGCTCTGCAAGGTTGGCAATGCGGCGATCTTCAGAATCCGTTCGGCCAAAAAGCATGGTCATGTCGATAGCTCCGCTGTTCGTAACAACGAGAATAACAACGATATCGCTTCCAATCTGGACAAAAATGGCTTCATTACGCTCAACCAGGGTACCAGAATTTATGGGCTCGAGGTGAGCTCGCAGCAGATGTGCATTGGCACGTCGCATACCGAGATCGCAGCGCCGCGTCTGATCGCGCAGACCAGTGTCGATGGCGCGAATCTGAATGCGGGTGACAAGCATAATGAGCTGGCCGATATGAATACTGATATCGCGAATTTCGCGCTGAATCTCGATGCGATTCGCCCGGGCGTCAAGCCCATTTCGTGGGCGAGCGTTTACGAATAATTTTTTGCGGCTGCGCGCCGCAGGCGTTTTTTTTGACGGCCTGCGGCCGTATTGACTATGGCTGATACAATTACTGCGGTTATTTAAAACGTGAAAGCCCGAACGGGCTTTTCACAATGGCTGAACCAATACCTGTATCTTTGACACATTGTGATATTTAATTTGCAATTTGGACTTTTTAGGCTAAAATAACGACCGACTATACCCTGGTCCGAGCGAGACCGGACCATCGTTTTCTTGCTCCACTGGAGGAGGTCGTTATGAAAAAGTCCCAATACATCGCCGCAATCAGCATTATCGCAGCTGCCATGGGCGGTTATAGCGCCCCGGCCAACGCCCAGAGCGCCGACGAACAGCTTGCGCCCCTCATCTACATATTGCTCGATACCTCCGGCTCGATGAATGATATGGTCGACAGCGCCACCAACAATACCCGTCTGACCAAAGCTATCGCCGAACTTACTGGTTCCATGAAACTTGGGCCAAATGAAGCACTTACGCGCCCAACATGTCCCGAGACATGTCCTAATAACGATACCTCATGCAAAAATTGCCCAAAGGAGGTGGCGTTCAAACTGCCGTTCCCCGTTTGGACCTGTACTTCGACATCCTGCAATTATACCTACCAGCTCAAGGATATCCCGCGCAATGCCGAGATAGCCAAACCCAGTGGCGCGACGAAAAATGTTACTGGTACAACCGAATATTATCGCAATCTGCTGGCTGAAAATTACCGCGAAGATGGCATCATCCAGGCTTACCAGTCGGCCGTAAAATTCGGTGCGGCAGGGTTGGCCGTGGGTAGTTCTGGGTCGAGTAGCGACAAGGATGCGAGTGTGCTCCAACAGGCTGCGGAACTCGCTGGTGGACGAGTAGATGGTATTTTGCGCGCTACTATGATTTGGAATGATGTAAGTGGAACAAACAGTAAGACTAGTGATCTCGACTTCCATTGCGCTGTAAAACGCAATGGCCAATGGATTGATAAGATGGATTGGTGTGCGAAAACTGGTTGGGCTGGTAAGTATAAATGTACTGTTCAAGGTCAATCTATTTCGTCTTATGCTTATGATAACAATAATCTAAATAATAAAAAATATTGTTGTAAGAATTATTCATATATTAGTGGTTACTATAATTGTTATATTGGTAATTCTTGTAGTTGGGGCGATCATGATTTTGGAAAGATCTCCTGCAATCTCTGGAGTAATGGTAGTGATACTGGTGGAGAGTTAGATGTGGATGTTATCCATCCTCAGGGCGGACCAAGTAGTAGTGGTCAAGATAGTGGTGATCCGATATATCTTGATCAATATTATGATCATCACAATCCTTTAGGAATTGAAAATATTACATGGGAAAATACAAATAAAATGCAGGTAGGAGATGAGTTCTATTTTTATGCAGTACCATATGATACTGATGATTACAATGTAAAAGGGTTTAGAGCGGAAATTGTTTTTCCGGATGAAAATGGTTGCAGTGTAAAATATGAATTTGATTATAGTGCGACAATTAACAAAAATACTGCTAACCACACTTGTAATTCATATACATTTGATTATCCAATTGCAATAGTTACTTATAATGGTAAGGTGAATGGAAAAGATTCATTTTCTATTGATTCAATTGGTAGTTTTGGTGGAAAAACAGTTGATCTTGGTAATAAACCACCAAAAAATGACGCAGGTGATCCCGACAACATCTATGGATTTTCCAAAGCCGAGACGGCGCAATCCTCGGGATTATCGGATGTGTCGTTTGGGCGTACGCTGAATACAAACGCTTATGGTTACAAGCATCCGACGGATTGTACGCTCGATATCGGCATGTGGGATAGCTCAATTAAAGCCGATGCGCCGCTGTTCTATCCCACACCGGCCAGAGACAAGGATTCCATCAGCGCGAGCAATGCCCGGCTCATCGATGCTTTGCGCACCTATCAGGCCCATTCGGCGACGCCAATCGGCGAAGCACTCGCCGATATGTACTACATGCTTGGCTTGGATGACTCGAATTACGACACCGTTGATAAAGGTCTGGTAGTGCGTAAGGATGTAACGCAACCGGACAATCGCATCGTCGACGAAGCCTACGCATGCCGCGATAAAGCGGTAATCCTGATCACCGACGGTACGCCAAACGGCTCGGGTATTTCGGGGGATGATAACGGCAGGGGTCTTGGGCACGGCACCCATATCTGGTACGACGCCGACTGGCTCTATAACAAATCACAGGCAAAGCCCGTCAAAACCTACGTGATTGCATACGCATTCGGCGACAGTGTTGGCGAAAATATCGAAGACCAGGATCCGGCTGAACAGTACATTAGGGAGCCTAATGGCCAGTTTAAGCTGGATAAGAATGGCAAGAAAATTCTGAATCCAGCCTATATATTGAACATGACCGCGTGGAAAGGCGGCACGTGCCGCCATCCCGTTACACATAAACCCATCTTGCCTGATGACGAAAGAGAATATAAGGCTATGGTGGAAATCGACAAAGACCCCAGAACGCGCAAACCGATTGCGCAGCGCCGATGTTTCTACAGTGCTGCGAATGGTACGGCGCTGCGCAAGGCCATGGCCGAAGCGTTGTCCGATACGCTGCAGGGCACGGTGTCGAAAACTGCGGTGGCCTCGAGTTCGGCGCTCGGTTACGTCAAGAATATTCACGAGGGTAAATATTCGAATGGTTACTACAACGTCTATTCCGGCTATGAAATCACGCCGGGCCTAGTGCGCCGTTCGATATTGCAGCGCGAATCGACGATTTGCAACAGCTCGTCGGGCAAATTCGAAGCCGGAAAACAGCACATGGATTTATCGACGATTCTGTCGTGCCGCCTGAACAAAAACTGCATGAGCCTGAACGAGAATTCCGAGATGACCAGTGCACAGGAACGTACACAAATCGCCAAGGATATCGCGAACAAATCGGATGTCGGCACGCCCTGCGCATTGCATGGATCCAGCGGTGTGACCGATATCAGCGGCAATGCCAATACCTGTCTCTCAAACCGCTATATTTTTGCCGGCGACTATTCAGAAGATCGATACAAGATCAATCCGGATATCGTTTCAATCAATCCCAAAACCGATCCGGGCTCGACCGATGCCGGTGTGCCCAAAGGCATCGGCTTTGTGAAGAATGCTGCAGGTTCGAACCGCGATGAAAATTATATCATCAACAAAGGCAAGGTGGAGAATATCCACATCAACCAGATGTACAGCAAGGGATCGGCTAACTATGTCCTCAGCCCGTATGAATGCGGTTCGGATTTGGACTGCGTGAAAGAGGGTAAGGAAGGCTACTGTGATTTGGGACGCTGTGTGACGGGTAACGAATACAACAGTGCCACCACTTGTTATGCAGAGCGATATACGAACACCGAGGTTTGTATCGATGGCAAGATTCGCAAGCGTTACACCGGGGATGATGCCTGTGATCACCACTTCAGCGAAGAAGCTGTGGGCGATGCGGCTGAGAAGAAAGGATGCGGCGAAGGATTGGTTTGCCATGCAGGCAAATGTTTGCCTGGTACGGTGATCGGCGGCAATCTCCGCAACTTTATGGCGACGATGCCTTTGGGTACGGTTGAATATGCGACGCCGGTGACCGTCGAACCGCCAACCCGCACGGTCAAATCCGCAAATTACCTCAAATTCAGCCAGCAGCGCTGGAACCGCGACAATATGCTTTTGGTGGCAGCCAACGATGGTATGCTTCATGCCTTTATTCTGGGCCAGAATCAGCCGAATTCCAGTGGCTACGAGGTGAACGAGGCCATTCGCGGTGCGACTGACACGCTCAAACTGTCGGAAGGTGATGAATTATGGGCATTTGTACCCAAAACGACAATGCCGCATCTTGAGCAGCTTCCTCGCTTTGGTCAGCAGACGTTTTTGAATGCGTCGCCCATGGTGATGGATGTGCCCAATCCAGATGATGAATGGCGCACGGTTGCCGTTGGTGCATTTGGCAATGGTGCGCGCGGTTATTATGCGCTCGATATCACCGATCCGCTCAATCCCGAAATCTTGTGGGAAATCGACAATCAGTGGCAGGCGGCCAGGGTGCCCTCGGTCTATCCCGATATGTCGATCTTCGACAGCGAGGTTTACAGCGACGAATCCGCGCTCATCAACAATATCAAGACTATCAATCCCGGCGACAATATGGGTGGCTTCCCGTTCGCCGATATGGGTTATACCTCTGCCAAGCCATTGATCACGCGTATGCTCGTCAAAAAGACGGTGGGCGAGAATGTGGTATCCAAAGTCGAAACGGTTGCCATTCTGCCCGGTGGATCGCGCAAAGTGCCCAAGGAAGGTGCGGGCGTGCTCTATATCGTTCGCTTGTTCCCCGATCCCGATACAAAGGATTTGCTGATCGCAGCCATCTATACAAAACACGATATTACCAGCGCGCCTGCAGTGTATCCAAGCAACTTCAATTCCATCGCGCAGCGCCTGTATTTCGGCGACAGCAAGGGCAATTTCTATGCGCTTGACGTGAGCAATTTCGAACCCGCCAAGTGGGCCAAAAACAGTTTCCCGACAGGCGTCAATGTTGAAACCGATTCCACAACCAAAGTGAAATACCTCAAACCTTCGTTTGGTTCGGATTGTGGTCATGTGCCCGATGTCTATAAGGCGATCACCTACAAACCCGCAGTTTCGCTCTATAACAACGGCATCCATCCCACGATTCAGATCGTGTATGGTACCGGCGATAATTCCGATTTGACCACGACGACGGCAGAACACAACTACGTCGCCAAATTCTTCGATGTCTACGAGGGAACGAGCGGTTATCAGCTCAATCCGGCCACGGGGCTGAGTGAACCTGCACAGCTTTATGTCTTCAACCAGCCCAGCGGGTTGAATGAAGGAACCAAGACTGTGACGAGCAATGCGTGCAATAGTTCGTCAACCAGTTTCGATGTCGTTGTACGTCCGCCAAGTGATCCCGGCAGCAACAAAAAGAAGGAGCCGTTCCCCGCAGCCCAGAAGATGAGCGGCAGTGCGCTTACCTACGACTTCGATTCCTATTTCCCAACCTATATCTCGAATACCAGTTCAAAGGGCGATTACGATAAACTGTGCGAAGTAGGCAATGCAGCCATCTTCAAGATGAGTTCTACACATCCCAAACACAGCCACATTCCTACTGGTTCCGTCCAGAACAACGAAAACAACAGCGATATCATGGCCAAGCTCAATTCCAACGGCTATATCACGCTCAATGAGGGCACCAAGATTTATGGCCTCGAAGTGAGCTCGCAGCAGATGTGCATTGGTACATCGCATACCGAGATCGCCGCGCCGCGGCTTATCGCTCAGACCGGTGTGAGTGCAGCCGATTTGAATGCCAGCGACAAGCACAACGAACTCAACGATTCGAGCACGGATATCGCCAATTTCGCGCTCAATCTCGATGCTATCGCACCGAGCGTGCGACCGGTATCGTGGGCGAGCGTTTATGAATAATTCATAATTTAAATCGAATGGTTTGTTGAGCCGCAGCGGCATTGCCGCTGCGGCTCAATGCGTTTTTATCGGGACTGTTCGATGCGCCCGCCGACATCGTGTCGTCGGGTAAGTCGTTAGCTCATCATGACGGCCTACGGCCGTATGTTTGAACATGGTTGACTGTGATTTAAGTCAAGCTTAGGGCTGAACTGTTACTTTTTATCCTCTCTATCCTTGTATTTATGTAAGACATCCACACACATTTGTGTTAAAATGCGGCGTCCCATGGTGGGATTTTTTATATTTTACAGGAATCGATTATGGCAAAACATAACTTACCACAGGATTTCGACGATACCAGAGAGCCGGATTCGTCCGAAACTCCTGCCGAATCTAAAGAAACCGACGCATCGTCCGGTGTTCTTGACGAAGACAAAAAATCAGACGAAATACAGAAAAAACTAGCGGACGCCGGATTTGCAGCAGCTGATGAATATTCTGCAAAAGTGGAATCAGACGGTGCTGCCGGAGATGACGATGACGAAGAAGAAAAAGAGCCGGAGCCACCCAAGACCGTCAGTGAAGCCGTATGGCGCGGCATCAAGGAAACGCTCGACACCTTCAAGGCATTTGTCCATGCGCCCCGCGAGATCATCGGCATCAACATCATCAATGTTTTCGAGGGCATGGCCTATTTCGGCATCCTCACCTATCTGGTGCTGTTCATGACCAAAAACGTGCTCGTGACCGATGCGCCCTATGTCGACATCAAAAAAATCGAGGGCACGTCGCAGTTCATGGCTTGTTTGCAGCCCGAAAACATCGGTGGCTGCGTCGATGTGCACGCCGGCTGGATCGTGAGCGGCTTCTTGATGCTCATCACGTTCTCTCAGCTGTTCCTTGGCGGCATGAGCGATAAGCTCGGCCCCAAGAAAATGCTCGGTGTGTCGATCTTTATGCTTTTGGTTGCCCGCGTCGTGATGGGCTTTTCCGAGATGGTGTTCGGTCCGATGGGCACCGGTATCGGCTCGGTATTTTTCTTTGTGGTTGTCGCCTGTCTGCTGTTTTCGGCGCTTGCATACGGCGTGTTCAATCCGGCAGTCTATTCGATCACCCGCATGTATTCCGACAAGAAAACATCGGCGGTTTCTTATGCAATGCTCTATGCCGGCATGAATCTTGGCGCATTTTTCATCGGTTTGCTGCTGCCGCATATTCGTCATTTTGCCGGCGATACGGTGATGGATGCCAAGAGCTTTGGTTCCGGCCAGGTCATCACGGTGCTGCAGAACTATTTCCCCGGTTTCCAGCCGCCCCGCGTCGTGTTTGAAGAGGGCTTTATGTCTGGCACAAACGGTTATTCTGGTGCCTTAATCTTTATCGCAGGCATCATGGTAATTGTGTTTGCGCTCTATATGGTATTTATTGCCCGTTCCAAAACCAAGCCGCTGGTCGATCCCACCAAAGACGACGAAGGCAAGACCAAATCTGCAACTGCGCATCTTTCGGTGCTCGAACGCCTCAAACAGCACCCGCTGGCCGATCTCAAATTCGATTTCTTCATCTTCATTCTCATCCCGGTGCAGACGCTGTTTGCCTATCAGAATATCCTCATTCCTACCTATCTCGAACGCAGTTTCCGCGATTTCCCGACGATTTCCGATAACTTCGAAACCTTCAGCAACATCAACCCGCTCATCGTGTTTTTGTGCGCTCCGATTATTGCTGCGCTCACCGCGCGCCAGAACGTCTACAAGATGATGATCGTGGGTACGACGGTGATGGCTGTGCCTACGTTCCTGCTCAGTTTGGGGACGACACCGGCTTTGTTCCTCACCTATATTCTCATCGGTTCGATTGGTGAGTCGATTTGGCAGCCCCGGTTTTTGCAGCACGTTACCCAGATTGCGCCAAAAGAAAAGATGGGTGCATATGTTGGCATCGCGAATCTGCCGTGGTTCCTTACCAAATTTATCGTCGGCCTGTATGTCGGTTTCTTTATGCAGAACTACATTCCCGATCCCGACAAATTCCCCAATCTTGCCCAGCATCCTCAGGAAATGTGGCTTATCTTTGCGTTTATCGCCATTGTTTCGCCGGTGGCTTTGTTCGTTGCACGCAAATGGTGCAATGTTCAGAATCCGGATGAGGTGAAGTCCAAAGCGGCATCGTAATGGATTTGGATAGTTTCTGCGAATGGGGGGCAGCTGCCCCCCTTTTGCATGGTGGCGCGGCGTATCGAGCGCAAGCGAGATAGCCAGCGCGGCGGGCGCGTATTGAGCGAGAGCGAAATAGCGCCGCCCACAAATACAAAAATAAGAGAACTACAGCATCTAACAATTATTTATATTCTGGCCATAGTTCTCCATATCAAATCATGTGACGGGCGCTGCGCATTTGATGTATTTTGCTAATTCATCGGCGTGCAGCCGACGAGTTCACCGCTCTGATTATAATTATATGTTGCCGGTACCATTAAATACTTTAAATATCCATTTGAGTCTTCTTTGCATTGTAAACAACAGCCGTAATCCAATGTGACATAGTTTGAGTGGCCTTCGGGCATGTATTTGAAACCTAAATCGATGTGTCCTTTTGTTGAGCAGCCGTGTGCATAACGTGCAGATGATACATTGACGCCGTTACCGTATGCAGCACTGTCACATTCACCATCACATGGCTCAATGACAATTTCGCCTTTAGCCTTGGTGCCGTTTTTGGTGTATTTTTTATAGGCACCGCATACATATACTTTATTGTCTTTGATAAATGGCACGAAGCCTTTGGGATTGCAGGGATCACCCGCTTCCCAGTCACGGCATGTGATTGTATCGGGATCGCAGTAGGAACGTTCGAACGGGCAGTCTTCATATATCCAGACGCCGTTGCGACAGTATTCAGTGCCGTTACTATAATAGTTGCACGCCAAATCGCCGTCGAGTTCATCGTCGCAATCGCCGGTACATTCCACGTCACCGTCATAGCAGAATGGGGTGCTGCCGCCGCAGGACTGATATTCCCAGTGACCATTGCGGCAGGATTTGAGTGAATGCGTTTCTTCATCACATTCAACTGTATTTCCCTCACATTCGCCGATGCAGCGTTCATCCAGTGAAATGACGCATTTGTCTTTGGGTGCGGTGCATGCGGGAAGCGATTTCCAGCGGCCGTTTTCACATTTCATGGGAATATTGCTGTCGCATTTCATGTCGCCGTCCATACAATCCACACATTCGCCGTTCACGCAGTAATTATCGCATCTGACTTCTTTAAATTCGCCACTCTGGCATTGTGTGGCTGTATTGGCGCTGCCGCAGAATCTATCGCCGCTGCTGCATGCAGGTGCACAGTCGTTGGTGAGATGATCGCATCTTGGCGTTGTGTCGCTGCAGATTTTATCTTCAATCCAATTGCCGCCCGAGCATCTCATGCGTTTGTTGTTGGTGCATGTATAGGCACCTTCTGTGGCACATTCGCCAATTTGATAGAAATATCTTGTATATAAAGCATCCAGCGTGTCTGTCTGGTTCAGGCGGATTGGCGACGATTCGCCAGTCTGCTGCGGACGGCATGCCAGGAACTGGTCGCGGTATTCATAGATAAACGTACAATAATTATAACCATTGGCGCTGTGGTAGACCGAGGTCATATATTCTGTGTTTACGCCGCAGTCGCTGCAATACGGATTCACGACAGCATCGATTTTGGTCCATTGCGAAACCGGCATGGATAAATCGGATGTACATGCCATATAACCTTTTAATTCATTGGCATCGATTTCATTGGGAATCCAGATACGGCCATAACCTGTGGCAGTTTTGTCAAGCGAGTTGTATTCGAGCCAGTGGAATGTGCACCAGAAGATTTCAGAAATTTTGCATTCACCGTTTACGCAGACCGGAGCCGAGGAGGGGCAAAAATCATATTGCCATTTGCCATTCACACATTGTTTTGTGCCTGTGCTTGCTTCGTTGCACTGCAAGCCACTGAAATCGCATTCTGTGGAACAGCCGATGTCGTTTTTACAAATCGGTGTATTGCCGCCGCATTCGGCTTGAGTGACCCACTGATCATCTATACATTTTTGTGGCAGGGTTGAATTCAGACAGCGGATGGCATCATTTTCACAATCGCCTTTCACACACTGGCCGTTTCGGCAATTTGGCGTTTCTCCCGAACAATCGATGGTTTCGAGTTCACCGGTATCCGTGTTGCAAATCAGAGCTGTCTTGAGGCTGGCGCACTTGTTGTTCGACGATGTACATTGGGGGGCAGAGGTTTTCACACATTCACCATCCTTACAATCGGGCTTGTCACCAGTGCAATTCACGGTTTCCATAGTGCCGCTTGCGTTGCAAATGCTTGCGGTATGCGCATCCAGACATTTATTGTCGGCCGCTGTGCATTTGGTGTTGCTCTCGGGGACGCATTCGCCATCGTCGCAAATCGGCTTGTCACCAGTGCAATCAATCGTTTCCATGGTGCCGCTTGTGCCGCAAATGCTTGCGGTATGCTCATCCAGACAAGCGTTGTCGGCTGCTGTGCATTTGGTGTTGTTTTCGGGGACGCATTCGCCATCGTTGCAAATCGGCTTATCACCTGTGCAATTCACGGTTTCCATGGTGCCGCTTGCGTTGCAAATGCTTGCGGTATGCGCATCCAAACATTTATTGTCGGCTTTGGTGCATTTGGTGTTGCTCTCGGAGACGCATTCGCCATCGTTGCAAATTGGCTTGTCACCTGTGCAATTCACGGTTTCCATGGTGCCGCTTGCGTTGCAAATGCTTGCGGTATGCGCATCGAGACATTTATTGTCGGCCGCTGTGCATTTGGTGTTGCTCTCGGGGACGCATTCGCCATCGTTGCAAATCGGCTTGTCACCAGTGCAATCAATCGTTTCCATGGTGCCGCTTGTGCCGCAAATGCTTGCGGTATGCGCATCCAAACATTTATTGTCGGCTTTTGTACATTTGGTGTTGCTCTCGGAGACGCATTCGCCATTGCGACAAAACGGCTTGTCACCAGAGCAATCAATCGTTTCCATGGTGCCGCTTGCGTTGCAAACACTGGCGGTGTTTGCATTTACACACACATTATCGGCACTTGTGCACCCAATTGCGCTGTCCTTGCTGCCGCTGTCGTCATCACACGAAACACACAAACAGCAAGCAGCCGAAAGCGCAATCATCCAACAAATTTTCTTTCCTAACATCACTAAAACCCCTTGATTCAAACAGATCACGAATAACATCTTCGTGACAATTCATCCACGCTCCCCAATGCCTGTTGTAAAATGCCTGCAGCGACGAGAGCGGTTTGCGCTTAAGCGAAATATGTGCCAGAGTTATTTGTGGTATATGATGTTATTTCTGCATGTTCGAGGTTCTAAGGTCAACAGATTATTTTGCGCAGCTGCGCGCCGCATCGGGGAGGGGCCGCTCACGCAAAGTCCACTGATACCGTTTTTTCAAAAGCCCGCAGGGCATTCATATCAATAGCCCCCGGCAATGCTGGGGATTAACGGAATTCCCCAAAACAGAACCCCGTAGGGGTTCAATGCGATCTGTTGAATCCCTACGGGGTTCACCCCGGAAACGTTCCTTATTCCCCCGGTAGTCGCTGCGCGCCAACCGGGGGCTATTAATATTGAAGTCCTCACGGACTTCATGGCGAGCCACATCAATTATTCAAATTTGATTTTGCCGACGCTGACTTTGTCTTTGGCTCTTTCGAGGCGCAGGCTGAGGATCTGGCTGGTTTCGTTGTCGCGGGCCCAGTTTGTGAAGACGGTGACGGTCACGGTGACGGGGCCTGTGAGTTTTTGCTGATGCGACGCGAAGTAGTTGGTCATGATTTTGTAGGTGCCTTTGGGGGCGCATTTGTGCATGAATTCTTCGGGTCCATAGCCTGTGGTGACGTCGAAGCTGAGCAGACCGCCGGTTTGTGAGCGCTGATGCTGGTAGAAGATTTCTTCGCCGCTTGGCTCGAGCACGTGGAGATCGATATCGGTATCGTCGGCATCCCACATCAGCACGATGCGCAGATCGGTGTCGAGATTTTTGCGATAGAAACTGTCGATTTCGGGGATTGTGGGCGCACCGTCGGGCCATTTCTGGCGATCGCTCCACGCGGCCAGCGCATTGAATTCTTCGAGTGCGACCAGCGAAGTCCAGCGCGCATCGCGGCGCGGCCAGGGCTCGAATGCGGCTTTTTTGAAGTTTTCGAGCGCTTCGGTCACGTCGTCGGCGCTGTGATTTTTCTTTGCACGCATCGTGAGTGTGAGCGCCAAATCGCGGTACGAAACGGCTTCGTCGGGGCGCAGTTTGATAATCTTGCGCAGAATGCGAATCGACTCGTCGAGCTCGTCGGCCTCGCGCAGACGCCATGCATAAACGCGCAGCAATGCGGTATCTTCCAGCTTGAGCTCCGACAGATTCGACAGGATTCGAATCGCTTGTGCATTCATATTTTCATTAAAGAAAAAGCCTGCGCAATCGAGGTAAAATGCCGGGCTGGCACCGAAGCTGGCGCGCTGTTTGACATATTCGCGCATCAGCGAATCTGCGTCTTTGAATATCTTTTTCGCATCTTTGAGTGCGGTCAGATAAGGCGTTTGAGGATCCCAGGCTTTGATGGAAATTGATGCCTGCGCAGATCTGGGTGCTGCAGCCCCGTTATCCATAGGCTCGGCGCAGGGTTCGGCGCAAGGTGCGCAGCGATCGCAGCATTCGCAGCATTCGCAGCATTCCTCATCGATCTCCATTCTTGCTCCCCTGCGTTCGAGGCGGCGACCGCTTCCGGCAGCCATAGGCACAGACTCATTGCGTCCACCGCCAAAAGCGCCCGAAACGGCATCGCGCACACCGCGCGCCATCGACATCGCAGCTTCGCCAACCGCAGAAACAGCGCCACGCAAACCGCCGGCGGCTGCACCCAATACGGTCGGTGCGGCATCGTCATCATCAAATACGCCGCTTCTAAGAAACTTTTGCTTTGGAACCGGAGCTTCCCACCATTCCACGCGTGATTCCCACAATCCCTTCAATTCGTTCAGCCACTTGTCTTTCTTGAGTGCTTTGTCGGCCTCTTTCTGCGCAGATGAGGGATGGCGCTTTAACCACTGTTCGTGGATATCTTTCAGCGATTCGGGCGGCTCGATATCATATTCCAGCCACTGCTCAAGGCGCTCAAAGACGATCATGCTCGACACGGGGCTGACGATGTTAAAATGGCGGCCCAAAGCCAGCAGCTCTTCGCGGTTGTCTTCGGGATTTGCAGACAGTTCCTCGATGCGCCGTGCAGCCCAGGCAACTGCCAGTTCTTTGCCATCGCGGGGTTTATCCAATTTTACCGCATATTCGCGGCCGTCCGACAATACGATGCTCACTTCGCTGAGTTCGGTTTGCATACGTCCCAAAACGGTGACGCGGCCTTCGGCCGGCAGCCCGAAACCTTCGACATTCAACAGCCCCAGACCATGAACCGCCGAAACGACTGGCTTTGGATGTATAATTTCTTTCAACACATCGTCGACGGGCAGCCCCAGATTCACGATGCGGCCGCCGCAAATCCGCTTTAATACTGCAATATCTCGCTTTGTTCCCGATACAAAGCCGATCGTATTTGCACCGAATTCCGGCAGTTTGCCCGAAAACGTATCCAAACCGTCCGAAAACAGCAGTGTCGGGCCGTCAAACGATTGCGCGGCAATTGCCGAAAGACATTCCAGATTCGTTCCGCCGTCAAATATCGTTTGTTTGATGGCATCGATTAAAGCCGATTTCGAATCATACTTTTTAACGCTGTCGACGGTATTGCTAAAACAATACAATTCATAGTCTGCTTTGTCGGGCAGCGCGGACAATACTTTAATCCCGGCCTCGATATCAGCGGACGAACGGCTTCCCGAGACATCCCACAAAATGCGGAATCGTTCCGGCACTTTTATATCTTTATTGTCGGATGCTTTTTCTATAAATGCACTTGCCGAAAAATAGATATCGCCATCGCATTTTTCTATACAACCCGATGTCGGCGCAAGTGCCGGCAGACCAATAATCAAATGATCGTCAGGTTTGACGTCGGTTTCGTGCGATTCGACCTGCCAGATTGCCTGGGCCTGCTCAAATCGTCTGTCGCCCAATCCGCCCAATACCGGCGCCGAAGCCCCAGGCATTTCTACAGAAATCGTGACATCGCGTTTGGATAGTTTATGCTGCGGCATCGGTAAAAACAAAGCCGCATCGCCATTCGCAGCTGTCGCAACCGGCGTTGTATAAATCACGCGGATGCGCCGCGAACCATGCGGAGGAATCGGATAAATCCGCGTGCGGTACAAATTGCCCTTCACCTGCTCGACCAGACCGGGGTCAATGCCTTTCTTCACCTCGTTTTCAAATGCAATCCGCGCTTTCTCTTTTTCGACGACACGTCCCTCGACCATCACGCCGTCGATATCGATCGCATAACCGCAAATCACCGCACCATCTGGCAGCGGGAACTCCAGCTCGCCCTCCAGCACGCGCCCGTTCGCATTCGCCAGCGTAAACTCCGTGCAAACCCTCGCAAACAGGCTCTTTACCTTCACATCCACCGAGTATTCGCCAATCGTTGGTGCAGATTCCTCGCGGTTCAAATCCGCCACATCCACATGCACCACAGGAATAATCTCTATGATTTGCCTAAATTGTTCGAGGTGATCATCCATTGCACAAATCCTTATGTTTGAGGTTGAACGGGCTGCAGAACGCCGCTGCACATATAACGCAGCATGCAGCTCTGGGCTGAACTGTAAACGCAGATCTTATATCAAATGATCATATTTTTCACGCGATCCACGGGCTTTTTCGACCGGATATTTCTGCTCATTGCGCGCGATTTTATCGTCAAATGCCTTGCCCAGATCGATGCCAGCCTGTGTACAGAAATTGACCAGGCAAATCAATACGTCTGCTGCTTCTTCGGCAACATGCGGACGCTTTTCGTCGGGAATGCTTTCGCCGTCTTTAACCCACAAAAAGCATTCGAGCAGTTCTGCGGCTTCGGTAGAAAGCGCCATCGCGAGATTGCGCGGACAGTGGAACTGGTCCCAGTCTCGCGCCTGGTTAAATGCTTTGAGTCGTTCGGCGATTTGGGTGAGATCGTTCATAACCCTTCTTTCTCGAAAACCAGAATGTATTCGACTTTTTTGATCTTTGTGGCGGGATCGAAGCGATCGACCGATGCGGAGGTGAGCAGTTTGAGCCCCGCGCGATTCGCGGCCTGAATCGTCGGATTCGCGACGCGCAGACGTTTACCGCCCTGCATCCCTTCGCCCACGACAACGGCCAGATGACCACCGGGCAACAGCGCATCGGCGCTTGCTGCAATCCACTTATCGGTATCTTTGAGCCACGACGCATAAGCCGCTTTGGCGTGCTTGAACGCATGGCGCGACCCGATTTCGCTTTCGGTTTTCATCTCGAGGCCAAACCAGGCCTGCCGCAGCTGCTGCAGCGCGAGGTAATCGTAGGTGCCGGGGTAGGGTGGTGACGTAATAATTGTATCGACCTTGTCGAAACCGGGATGCCGCGCATCAGCCAGCGAAATCGCAGCCGCCGGCGTATTCGGCGGCACGAGCGTTTGCAATTCGGCCAGCTGCTTCACATACTCCTCGCTCTTGTCTTTGAACGCCCGCAGAACCGCGCCATTCTTGCGCGGAATATACACGACTTTGTTGGATGTGTCGGAGGCGCGCAGACTGTATTTCACGACCAGACTCGAAAAGACGGCCTGATACAGCGGTTTGAGCTCAGACTGCCGCTTGTCGATCTCGTTGTACAGACAGGCGAGCTCGTTGAAACAATTGGTTTTGTACCAGTCTTTGTATTTCAGAATGGTCGGCGGCAGATGGACGTTCGCGCCTTTGGCGAGCTTTTCGTCGGCGCGTGCGCAGATATCGTCCAGATCAGCCTTCAGCCGCTGAAGCTGTTCGGGGGAGAGCAGGGCCGTGCGTGCGGTCGTGACGAGCGTCGCGATGGGATTGAGGTCCGAACCAAACACGGTTCTGCCGGCGATAAGCGCCTCGACGAGAATTGTGCCGCCGCCGCAGAATGGGTCGGCAAGCGTTTTCCCCGGCAGCGCCTCGAGCAGCAAACGCCCGGCTTCGGGGTGCAAACGCGCCGGATAGGCGTGGAAATTCTGCGTCGCTCGCGTAAATTCGCCGCCCGAACGCAGCGCCGTGATGCATTTTTTACCCAGCGTCATGTCGCCCTCGATATGGGCGTGCCCCGCCGCAACCTGAGCACTGAAGCGCTTTTTCTGTTCGCCAAGCCCCACGCTTTTGGGCAGCCCCGCGAGTTCCGATGGATTGTTGTTGTTCGGATTGGTGTGATTTGTCATGGTCGTTCCGATGAAAAATGATGTGTATTTTTCAGGGGGCAGCCGCCCCCTGCGGCGCTATCGGCACAGCCGATACGCGCCTTCCCCCACTGCGGGGCTGCGCCCCGCAACGCCCCGGATATACCACTGTTTTTGCCAATTACCTATGAACGAATTCACTGTATTCTCGCACAACATGTCTCCTATGCAGGCTTTGGCGAAATGGGGAAGGGGCCCCATTTCGACCTTTGCGGGCATTGGCAGAATGTAAGCAGCGGAAGTATTGATAACGTAATGGGTTCCAAGGGGCATTGCCCCTTGGCGGGGTCTGGGGCAGAGCCCCAGAAAAGTCATTGATTATCTTGCGCCTCCAAGCTGGTAGGTGGCAACTTCGCAGGCGATGGGGCCATTAAAGGTCTGTATGCGCTTTTCGGGGCGCATGTGCATGTTTTTCTTTAGCAATTCTGCGGTCGAGATGATGGTGAGTGAAGCATTTGGGAATGTGCGCAGATGTCGTCCAAGCTGATAGTAAAACTCGGGCAGTTCGAGATCGTTGACCGTGATGCGTTCGCCGTATGGCGGATTGGTCACGATCGCGGCAGATACCGGTTTAAGGCTAAAGACATCGCCTTTTTCGAAGCGAATGAATTCGTCGACACCGGCGGTCTGGGCGTTATTTTGTGCGATTTCGAGCGCGCCCGTATCGATATCGCGTGCTCTGATTTCAAGCGAAATATTTTTTCTGGCCTGTTTCGATTTTTCTTTTGCTGCTGCCCTCAAATCTCGCCATTGCGTTTGGAAATCGGCGAAAAATGGGAGTTTTTCGAATGCAAAATGCCGCTGGATGCCAGGGGCAGATTGAATGGCTTTGAGAGCGGCCTCGATGGCGAATGTGCCGGAACCGCACATCGGATCGATGAACGGCGTCTGTGGATGCCAGCCGCTGGCGGCGATCATTGATGCTGCGAGCGTTTCGCGGATAGGTGCCTGGATCTGGCGTCTGCGGTAGCCGCGCATGTTGAGCGGATCACCCTGAAGCTCAAGAAATACGCGGGCTTTCCGCTGAATCACCTGAAGCGACAGCGAAATATCGGGGCGCTCGGTATCGATCGAAGACCGCTGATGCCACACATCGCGCATGTGATCGACGATGCCGTCTTTGAGTTTGAGCGAAAGAAAGATGCTGTTTTTGAATTTCGCGTCGTTGACGTGCGCGTGGATGCAGAACGAGTGATTTGGGGAAAACCACGGTTCGAGCGGGATTTTGCAGCCAAGGTTATAGACATCGTTCTCGTTGAGGACGTGGTCTTCGGCCAGCAAAACCTCGACTTTATTGGCAATTGCCGAATGCAGACACAGCTTTAGCGCATGAATGAACGATGCTTTGCAAGTCACTGCACCCGAAGAAACCTCTGGTGCAGGAATCCCAATGGCTTTGATTTCGTCGGCGAGAAAAGATTCAAAACCTCTGGCGCAAGTCACGACCAGAGACAGATTGTCGATGGATGTCATAAAGCTCTCACCGGAATGCGCGCATGCGCGTTAAATCTGCATAAAAAAAGGCTCTGTATGGCCAGAGTGTTGATAATATGCTGATGCACCTGGTTTATCAAAGCACTACAACAATCCGACACGCCCCGGAGGGGCGTCACCAACAGAGCCCCGCAGGGGCGATAAATTTTAACCGTGGGTAACACCCACGGACAAACCAACTAACGGCCAGGAACTGATGAGATCAACACGGTCGCTGTATATAGCCTAAAAAAAGCAACCGCCCGGCGGGCAGCTGCTTTTGTAAAAGATGATGAACTGTTGGTCGCACTAAAGCACGAAGAAGATGACGATTAAGCCCGCGACAACGATGACGAGCAGAACGATGAGGGTGAGCCAGAGCAGGAAATTGCCGTCACCCGAATCTTCGGGCTCGTAATAATCGACATATCCGGGGGAGCCGGGAATGCTGGGCAGCCCCGAAACGCTTACGGCAGGCTGTTGCGGCTGCTGGGGCGGTTCAGGTTTGTTGATGCTGTTGGATGCATAGAGCTGCTCATTTTCGCTCGAATTGAGCGGCGGAAGCCCGGGAATATTGCCGTTGAGGAACAACGATGCGTCGATGGCGCATGTTTTGTCGCTGTCCTGTTCGACGACGCCCTGTCCGGTCGTTAAGAATCGCTGAATATCGTCGGCAAGTTCCGATGCATTGCGTTGTCTGGTCTTGGGATCGGCATGAAGCGCCTTGGCAATCACGGTCCACAGCGGATACGGAACGCTCGGTGGTGGCACGATATCATCGTCGCGCTGCTGGGTTCGGGTCGCCAGGAACTTGAGCAATGCTTTGGCAAATTCACTTTGCGGGGCATTGGGCGGCGGGCTGAAGACAAACAGCTTTTTGCCTGCGAGCATCTCGTAAAAGATGAGGCCGAGGCTGTAAACGTCGGTCCACGTATCGGTCTGGGATTGCGATTCGTCGCTGAGCGAAGGATCTGAAAACTGCTCGGGGGCCATGTATTCCGGCGTACCCGCAAGAACGCCTTTGTCGAGATTCTCGGCAAAATCACGTCCCTGCATGATATCCTCGCTCTCCAGCAGCTTGAAAATACCCTGCGCGTCTTTGATAAGGCCAAGATCCATCAGCTTGACCTGGTTATTTTTGGTGAGCATGATGTTGTCTGGCTTGACGTCGCGGTGCGCTACACCCAGGTCGTGCAGACCTCCAAATGCATCACATAATTGCAGCATGAAATTGCAGCAGTCGTTCACTGGCCACACGCTCTTGACCTTAAGCGCTTCCTTGAGCGTGGTGCCATCGACAAACTCCATAACCAGATAGGGAAATCCTTCGGGCGTGATGCCGTCTGAGTAATATTTGACGAGGTAGTCGTTCGCCGGCAGTTCCTTGAGCACCTTGATTTCCCGGCTGAAACGGGTTCTGGCGTCGGCCACCAGGTTGTACTGGATCTTTACCGCGCATATCGTTCCATCCGGCGCCGTCGCCTGATAAACGTAAGCAAATGCACCAGAACCCACAAAGCGGTTGATGCGATATCCGCCGGAAAGTACCTTGCCTATGTAGTGATTTCGATCGAGTGCCATAATTCATTCAATGTAGGTCAAAAAGAATGCCCAAAGCATCCAGAGACAATTATCTACTTATTTTATCTTTTTCACAAGTATTTAGGGTACAGTGATCGGCGAAATCGCATTTTTGCTCGAAAATCGATAACAAATTAGGCATAATCGTGGCATAAAGGCTCCGGCCGGAACGGCTCTGCCGCGGACGGATTCGCGGCAGCCTTTGGTGTTAACTCGCAGCCTTGTCGCTGCAAATGGCAGGAGTAAGCCATGAAAAAAAGTCTGATGGGGTGTGTTGGGCTTTGCGCTTTGCTGATGGGTGCCGGAATGGCAAATGCCCAGGACGCTTTGAAATACGAAATGCTGCAGCAGCATCTGGACAGCCAGCCCGCACAGCTGCGCGTTGTGGCAGGTGATTCACTCAAAAATGTCAAGATTTCCATCGCCGACTGCGGGCCGCAGACCATCATGCGCAGCATCGGTTCGATGAACTCTGGGCAAATCGAGACCATCTCGTGGAAACAGCCTCTGGGACGATATCAGTGCCGCGTCGATATCTCGGCTCAGACTGCGTTGGGCAGTGTCGTGCGCGCCAAAGGCACGCACGAATATGTTTCGACCGCTGCGCTTTCGATGAATATCGATTTGCGCGCACTCACCCCCGAGGTGAGCGATGTGACCCTGCATACCAATCGTCCTGTTAAAAATGCATCGGTCAAAGTGACTGCCGAAGATGGTTCGGCTATCGATTCTGTCGAAACCGAGGTCGATAACAAAAAAGACGTCAAACTGTCGTGGACGCCGACTGCCAAACGCCCCGCCGTTATCGAAATCCGTGTCGAAGACGGCTCTGGCGCTTGGGCAAACAGCACCATCGTCTATTTCCAGATTCCGCATACCGATATCGTTTTCGATACCGCCAAAAGCGCCGTTCGGCCCGATCAGGAAAAATACCTTCAGGAATCGCTCGACAAGATTAACGAAATCATTGGGCGCATGTCGCAGGTTGCGGTCGATGTGTATATTACCGGTCATACCGATACCGTCGGTTCGGCCGGGGTCAACGATAAGCTCAGCACCGATCGCGCCAAAGCCATTGCCGTCTGGTTCCGCAAACACGGGCTGAAAGCGCCTGCCTATTATCGCGGCGTCGGGGAGCGCGATTTGGCCGTCAAGACCGACGATGAGACGCCGAACGAGCAGAATCGCCGCGCGGTCTATATCATTTCGAATCATGCGCCCGTGGATGAAACCGCGCTTGGCAGTTTCCACAAGCTTTGATGATATATATGGTTGGCGAGCGTATCGGCACCAGCCGATAGCGAGCCGCGCAAGGCGTATCGGCGATAGCCGATAGCCGCGCCCGCTCAAATCTTAAACGCCGGTTTTTTTGAGTTATGCAGCGTTCCGTTCGCGGCCGCTGCACTTTTTTTGTCACAAAAGCTTTTTGCACAGCATCATTCATAAAACGGGGCAACGGTTGCCCGTTTGTGCGGAATGGTCCGCATGTTCCAGGAGGTTGATATGTGCAAGAAATGGCTGATTTGTGCGATGGCTTGTGTGTGGTTCGGCGGCGCGCCCGGCTGCGCCGATGGCGACGATGCGTTCGTTGTGATGCATTGCGCGCATGCTGCGCTTCGAACCGATTGGCAGGAGGAAACCGTGAATCTGACGTCTGCGTGTGATGGGGCGGCCGGCGATTTGATCGGCGTTTGGGAGAGTATCAATACTTCGGCTCTGATGCGATACGAGTTCGCCACCGATGGCTCGTATGCGTTCTGGATGATGCGCGGCAGCAAGTGGTCACGCCAGTATGACGGCAATTACTGGGTCGAATATCGTCCAAGCATGGGGCTGTACAGAACCGAAATGCACATGAGTATGCCCGATAACGACGATTACGGCGTGCGTTACCATATCGTTGACGATGTGCTTTACTTTGAGGAACCGTCGTACGGTATGCCTACCATTCAATTCAAAAAATCCGAATAAAATCAAGCGATTGGGTGGTAAAATGTAAAGCGGCGTTCATAAAACGCCGCTTTTTATCAGATTCTGAAGTCGCGTTCGCCGTTTTCGATTTTGACGAGATTCTTTTCGACAAAACTGCGAATTTTCTGGTTCGGGATGGTGCCGAGCTCGTTCTGGATGAGATTGTCACCGATGAGTTTGGTGACGGGGCTGGCGTAATCCTGCAGGTATTCCTTGAGCGTCATCAATGCGTTGGGATGGCAGCAGTTGAGGATTTGATTGGATTTGCAAAGCGCCATAAAGCGGTCGCCGGTGCGGCCTTCGCGGTAGCAGGCGGTGCAGAAACTCGGCACATACCCCAGCTGCATCAGCCACGAGATGACCTGATCGAGCGTGCGTTTGTCCGAAACGTCGAATTGCGCAGACGATTCATCTTCGGGCTCTTCGTCGACGTAGCCGCCGACGCTCGTTCGCGATGCACCGCTGATTTGCGAAATGCCGACTTCGAGGGCGCGTTCGCGCACTTCCTTGCTTTCGCGCGTCGAGATGATCATGCCGGTGTAGGGCACCGCCACGCGCGCACATGCGATAATCTTGATGAAGGTATCGTCCGAGATGCCGTTGTCGAAGGCGTTGGGATCGATATCATCGGCGCGTTTGACGCGCGGGAAGCTGATGGTGTGCGGACCTACGCCGTGAACGGCTTCCAAATGCTCGGCATGCATCAACAGCGCACAGAACTCATAACGATATAATTCCAGGCCAAACAATACACCAAGACCGACGTCATCGATTCCGCCCTCCATCGCGCGATCCATTGCCTCGGTGTGATAGCAGTAGTCGTGTTTTGGTCCGGTCGGATGCAGCTTTTCATACGACTCGCGATGATAGGTTTCCTGGAACAATATATAGGTGCCAATGCCGGCATCTTTTAGTTTTTTGTAGTTTTCGACCGTTGTCGCCGCGATATTCACATTCACGCGACGAATCGCGCCGTTCTTGTGCTTGATATTATATATCGTTTTAATACTTTCCAGAATGTATTCAATCGGATTGTTCTTTGGATCCTCGCCGGATTCAATAGCGAGCCGCTTGTGGCCCATATCCTGAAGCGCGATTACCTCGCGTTCGATTTCTTCCTGCGTGAGCTTTTTGCGCGGAATATGCTTATTCTTGAGATGATACGGGCAATAGACGCAGCCATTGATACAATAGTTGGAAAGATACAGCGGCGCAAACAATACAATGCGGTTGCCGTAGTAGGCTTTTTTGATTTCGCGGGCGAGCTCGAAGATTTGGGCGTTGATTTCGGGGTCTTCGGTCGCGAGCAAAACGGAGGCTTCGCGATGCGAAAGTCCCTTGTGCAGACGGGCTTTGGCGATGATTTCGTCGAGCACGGCG
>JAEEGL014528052.1_pt1 | contig 29944 bp, 27 predicted proteins | sample 9134231 | NCBI WGS metagenome assembly JAEEGL01 (sample SAMN16246548, study PRJNA631951) | gut metagenome | biome: gut microbiome; feature: rumen; material: fiber-attached | host: Bos | place: Iran: Karaj | collected 2018-10 | reverse complement strand
ATAGCTAATTTATGGGGAATAAATGATGTTAATTCAATATCAATTGATTTAGTTGATGTTATTCCAAATAGATTTGAAGATGAAAAAAATAAACTCATTAATGAGTTAAAAAATAAGATAAAGGAGTTTTAAAAAATGAATAAATTTATGTTTGTTGCCATTGAGGAAGCTCAATACGGTATAAGAAATAAAGAAGGTGGCCCATTTGGGGCTGTAGTAGTTAAGGATGGTAAAATTGTAGGAAGAGGACACAATAGAGTTTTATTAAAGAAAAACCCTACATGCCATGGTGAGGTAGAAGCAATATCTGATGCTTGTAAGAACCTAGATACATTCGATTTATCAGGCTGTGAAATTTATACAACTGGTGAGCCTTGTCCTATGTGCTATGGTGCAATATTATGGGCTAATATTGAAAAAATTTATTATGGATGCAATATTTTAGATACTGATAATATTGGATTTAGAGATGATAAATTCTACACTTTATCAAAGGAAGAAAATAAGAGAAAAATCTCTTTCGAATTAGATAGAGATGAATGCTTAAAGCTTTATGAAGAATATGTAAAGCTTGAAGGAAGAGCTAATTATTAATTAAAAATTTGCAATTTTTGCAAAAAAATAAAAAAATTTAAAAATTTTTTAAAAAAAACCTCTGTTTTTGCGTATTATTTAATGAATACAAAAAAATGGAGGTTATTTAAATATGAAGAAATGTATTCTTTTGTTTTTGAGTTTTTGTTTTGTTTTTATAGTATCTTTAAATGCTAACGCGTCAGTTTTACCAAATCGTCCTGATGGTGATAAGTTTTTATCGTTAGATGAGGCTGATACAATCAATATTTTTAAACCATTACCTGATGATATGATACTTAGCACCGATTTTTATAGCAATATTTCATGGTTTATTAATGATACTAAAATGTCTAAAGGTGGATTTAATTATGGTTATAAAGTATGGAATATTTCTAATGGAAAATATAATTTTTATATTGATGTTTTAATATCTGTCGAAAATAGTGTTCTTTCAAATGTTAATGCCGCAATAGGTGATAATGTTATTTATAATTGTAATTTTACAAATGGAATAAATCCTAAATCAACCATTTCAAAGGAAATTGATTTATATGAATATTTTAATATAGATAATGAGTTATTTTGTTGTGCTTCAACTACTCATTTATATATTAATGAGGGGTCTAAATGTGAGGGAGATGTTTTCGCTGATGGTGATGAGGTAGGCATCGGTTTTTTAATGGGTGGAATCTATAATAAAAATACAAATTATAAAAATAAAGATTTGTATTTTGTTACAAACATGGATAATCCATTAACTGAAAATCAAATTTTATCTAAAGTAAGTGCTAATGATCCTACAGAAGGAGATGTTTCATCAAGATGTAGAGTTTCGACTGAAGAATATAAACTAGATGAAAATGGTAAAATAAAGTCTGGAAATTATAAGATTAGGCTTGTCGCATCAGATTCAAAAGGAAATACAACAGTACAAAATGCCTACGTTGCAGTAAGAGATTTAGTTGCTCCACAAATTATAGGTGAAGATAAGGAAATAGAATATACTAAAAAAATAGATGATGTATCAAGCCTATATTCTATATCTGATAATTCTGGAAAATATGAAATTACAGATTTTAAAGATAATTATTCATCTTCATATGATACACTTGGTAATCATACTATAACTATTACTGCTAAGGATAATGATGATAATTATGCAACAAAGGTAATAAATATTAAAGTTGTTGATAGAGTAGCCCCTGTTTTATCAATTGAAGCTGTTAAAACATCAACGACTGCGCCTTTTTCTTCTGTTAACGATTTATATCAATATGTTAGCTGTGTTGATGAAAAAGATCCAAATCCTACAGTTAGAATAGATGAGAATAGTTCAGATTATTTTTCTAAAACATCAACAACTGGTACTTATACATTTAAGGTTTATGGCTATGATAATGAGAATAATATGTCAGAAGGTACTTTAACTATAACAGTAAATGATAGTGATTATCCAACTATTACTGTAAGTGATAATGTAATTGTAGTACCTGAAGGACAAACCCTAACTAAAGAACAAATATCCAATATTTTACTACAAACTGGTCAAATTTCATCATTGGATAATTTAGTATTAACATCAGCATATTTTGATACACCTAATGTTGCAGGTGATTATGAATTAATCATTTCAACACCTGATGGTGTATATAAGAGTGTTATTTCTGTTCCAAGCAAAACTGCTAATCAAGATAAAAAGGAAGATACTAGAATAGATTATTCAATTCCTGTTAAAGAAGAAGCTAAGGACAATACTTATTTATATATTGCTTGTGCTTCAGCTGGTCTATTAATAATTCTTTCTTTAGGATTTGTATTATATAAAAGAAAACATTAATTATTTTAAAAATTATTAATAATATAGTATAATATAGCCTGAAATGGAGTTAATAATATGCTAGATAATATTTGCGCAATCGCAACCCCTTATGGTACAGGAGCTATTTCAATAATTAGATGTTCAGGTCCTAAGGCTATAGAATATGTTAATAATATTTTTAAAGGTAAGAATTTAAATAAATGTGCATCTCATACAATTCATTATGGTTTTATTCTAAATAATGGAGAGGTAGTAGATGAGGTTTTATGTAATATCTTTAAGGCACCTAATTCATTTGATGGTGAAAACTGTGTAGAAATTAATTGCCATGGTGGACCTTTTGTCACAAGTGAGGTATTAAAGGTTTTATTAAAATCAGGATTTAGACTTGCTGAACGTGGTGAATTTTCCAAAAGAGCCTTTTTAAATAAAAAGCTTGATTTAACTCAAGCTGAAGCTATTATGGATATTATCTCATCTAATAATAAATTAGCTTTAAAATCATCTACCAATTCACTTAGAAGTAAAACCGCTAATATGATAAAAGATTTTAGAGATAAGATATTACAAATCCTAGCTGAAATAGAGGTTAATATTGATTATCCAGAATATGAAGATAGTGTTGAGGTTACTCATAAATACTTAACTCCAATCATCGATGAAATGTTAAAAGAAATGGAGCATATTTTAGATAATTCAACTATTTCAACAGTATTAGTATCAGGTATTAAAACCGCAATAGTTGGTAAGCCTAATGTTGGTAAATCAAGTCTATTAAATATGCTATTAAATGAGGATAAGGCTATTGTTTCTAATATTGCAGGTACAACTAGAGATTTAGTTGAAGGTATGCTAAATATTAGAAATATAACTTTACATTTAATTGATACTGCAGGTATTAGAAAATCTGATGATTATGTTGAATCTATTGGTATAGAAAGAAGCGAAAAGGCAATAAAAGAAGCTGATTTAGTTTTATTAGTATTAGATTCATCTAATGAATTAGATTCTGAAGATTATAAGCTATTAGATTTAACTAAAGATAAAAAGAGAATCATTATCGCAAATAAAAATGATTTAACATCAAAATGGAAGCTAGATGATGTTATTTATATTTCAGCCTTAAATAAAGAAGGCTTAGAGGAATTAGCTGATAAGATATATGAAATAACTAATATTGCTAATTTCAATGTAGATGATGATAAATATTTAAATAATGAAAGACAGGTTTCATTAATGGATAAGGCATATCAAGCATTAAAGAGTGCAAAAGAAGGCATTCTAAATGAAATTGATATAGCTTTAATTGATGTTGATATTAAAGAAGCATTTGATTCATTAGGAGAAATAACAGGTGATGCATATCCTACTGAATTAATTGATGCGTTATTTACAAAATTCTGTTTAGGAAAATAAAAATAAGAGAGTCATTTTGACTCTCTTATTCATTATATTCAATTGTTATATTATTATCCTCATATGTTATTTTAGCAGATGCATTGCTTCTAATAGGAATTGTTGGTCCTATATGACCAAAATCACAATCAAGTATAATTGGGACATTATATTCTTTTAATAATTCGATATAAACATCCTTATCAGTTAATCCAAATTGTTCATTACCATAAAACATAGATCTTCCAATGATAAATCCTGATACATTATTAAACCATCCAGTATTTTTTAATTGGAATAATGCTCTCCATATTGCCATTGGTCCCATTTCACATGCTTCTAAGAAGAAGATTATTTTTTCTTTACTATTTTTAGTATATTCAGGAACGTTATCAAATTTAGTACCACAAATTGTTACTAAGCAATCTAAGCATCCACCTAAAAGCTTTCCTTCAAATGGCTTATCATAATTATATGATGCCATCTTTTTTCTTTTATTTAATTTATATTTAGGAAATACCTCATCATTATCTATTAATTGGAAGCTTTTATATCCTTTAAATACTTTCTTACCCTTTAGCATTTCAAATGTTTCTTTAACTTCATATTCTAAAGAATATAAAGAAGGAGCACATGGACCATAAATTGATTCTAAATTAAGCTTTGTTGCAAGAGGTAAAATTAGATTAGTGTTATCAGAATATCCTATAAACCATTTAGGTTTAATGTCTTTTAATTCATCAAAATTAATATATTCTAATATTTCACACATTATCTCTCCACCGCCAACACTCCAAATAATATCAGCATCTGATTTTAAGGCATCAACTATTTCTTTAGCTCTTAATTCTTTAGTTGTTGAAGCACATGGAAGATCACTTTTAAAGACATTAGGTCCTATAATAATTTCGGCTTTCATTTTCTTAAAGTTTTTTAAAGCTTTTTCCATTCTTTCCTTATAAGGAGAAGTGGTTGTTCCAAATGATGGGGCGACAAGATATATTTTTGGATTTTTAGTAATGTAATTTGGTTTCATGGAATTAAACACCTCAATTAATTATATCATATTCTATTTTATTTTTTGTGAAGTTTTGCTATAATTTATAAAGGAAGAAATATAACAAAAAGGTGAACTATATGTCATTTAAAGAAATATTAAAAACTGTAATGGGTTTTAAGGATAAAAAGAAAGAAAGACCTGGCGTTATTGGTTATTATCCATCACGTCCTTTTGATAGCTTTAAATATTCATTAATATACGCAAATGAAAAATTAATATCTGAATCAGATGATGAAAAAACAGCTAAGGTTATTGTTTATACAAGAGAATATAAGCAAACAACTTTTATTAATGTGCTAGTATATAATGAAGAAGGATTTGATCCTAAAAATTATACATATGATGTTATGAAAAGAAATTTATTAGAATATGGTATTACACCAGCTAAAAATAGTGTAGTAGTAATTCTTTTCCAACATTATAATGATGAAACAATTAAAATGGCAAAGAGCTTCTGTAATAGTAATAAGGAGCATTTTGAACAAGCATTCATTTATAATGCAAAGGAAGGACAGGTTGATTATTATAAGCCAGTTCCTACATTCTATAAATTATTTAATATTATGTGTGAAGATTTATTCTTCGATTTAGCATTTACTGATGAATTACAGGATTAATTATGAGAAATATAAGTAGAAAAGTTTTATTAATCGCAATTTTAATAGAATTAGTATTAGGTGTTGTTTTAATTTTCGCAACAACTAAGGTGCCTAATAATTTAAATAAGGTGTTTTTAGTTATAACTGTTGTTGATTTTATCCTTTTAACATTTACCATTCAAGCTTTAGGATTCAAAAGCTTTAAGCCTAAAAGAGTTAAGTATCCAACAAAGGATTATAAATCAAGCTTTGAATATAATGAATTAGCTACTGAATTAGAAAAGAATGGCTTCAAGCTAACTAAAAGAAATTATGGAAACACTTATTTATTAATTGATGGTAAAACAGCTATAAAGGTTTCTTTAATAGATGATTACAATACTTATTTTGATGATGAAGAAGCAAAGAATTCTAATGAACCAACAAAAGGATTAGATAAGTGTGAAAAGTTTGTAGGAATTGAAATTTTTAAAGAAATTGATGAAGCTAATTTAGATAAGCTACCTTTATTTACAATCCAAGGAAAGAATGTTTATTTTACAGCTTTGTTATATCAATTAGATAAAAGCTTTAAATGCTTAAATTATGAATTACCAAGTGATGATTTTAAGGATTCATTTGATAAGGCAATGAATATTTTAAATATGCAAGAAGAAGATGATTTAAATGTGGAGCAATAGAAAGCCGGTTTATTCTGATCAAATTAGAGTAAATAGAGGTTTATATTATCATTATGGTATTTATGAAAGTGATGATGTAGTATATCAATTTGCATCACCAAAGGGTGCTGAAATTTCGTCTGAAACAGCAACAGTAAATACAACAACTCTAGCTGATTTTTTAAAGGGTGGAGTATTAGAGGTTAGAGATTATACAGAAGAAGAATTGCAAATGAAAAAATCACCAAATGAAATAATTGAATATGCTAAAGATCATTTAGGTGAAATGGGTTATGATTTAATTAATAATAACTGTGAGCATTTTGCTAATAGAGCGACATTTGGAAAATCAGAAAGCTCACAAGTTAATAATATATTTTCATTATTAGGGGGCCTATTTAGATGAGATTAGGAATTGATGTTGGTGGAACTACAGTAAAGATTGGATTAATCGAGGACAAAAAGATTATTAAAAGCTTTGCTATACCCACAAAAAAAGAAACTTTATTTAGGGATATCTATGAAGCAGTAAAGGATGTTAAAGATATCGAATTTATTGGATTTGGACTTCCAGGTACAGTAAAGGATAACTACATTGTTAATTTACCAAACATAGGTATAAAGGATGTTGATATTAATGTCGAATTCAAAAAGTATTTTCCAAATGTTAACATTTTATCAACAAACGATGCAAATGCGGCAGCATTAGGTGAATCTATTGCGGCAGCAAAATTCAAATCAACATACTTTATTACTTTAGGTACAGGTGTTGGTGGAGGCTATGTTTATAATAATAGCTTAGTTAATGGTAGCCATTCATGTGCTGGTGAGGTAGGACATGGCTTTATTGATCCTATTCATAATTTCCAATGTACATGTGGACTTAAAGGTTGCTTAGAGACTGTATCTTCAGCAACTGGTGTTGTAAGACTTGCAAGAACTTATAAGGATAAGTTCAAATCGAATATTGATTTTGATAAAATTTCATGCCAAATGGTTTTTGATTGTGCTAAACAAGGTGATGAATTAGGCTTATTTGTAGTTGATACAATGGCTAATTATCTAGGAATTGCTTTAGCTAACATTGCTGTATGCTGTGATGTTGATGCCTTTATTATTGGTGGTGGCGTAATGGCTGCTGGTGATTTCTTATTAAATAAGATAAAGGACAGTTTCAAACAACATGCACACTATGGTGTTAGAGATATTGAAATTTATAAAGCTTCATTAGGCAATCAAGCTGGTATGCTAGGAGCTGCTTACTTAGATGAGTAAACTTAAGGAAAATTTATGTAAATCCTATAAGCCAGAAATATTATGCTGTCCTATTTGTAAAACAAAGCTTGTTTATAAGCATGCTATATCAAATAAGGTTATTCAATTTTCTAATGGAAGATTCATTAGAATAAAGAATTTAGGATATTCTTGTCCTTTATGTGATAATCATAATATTTATTTTTCTCAAACCGCAACAAAGCTTGCCTTTAAGGGATCAACATACTCAGCAAAGACTGTATGTATGATTGATTATTATAAAAAGAAGAATTATGGTAGAGAAGAAATATGCGATATATTAACATCTAAGGGATTAATTATATCTAATAGGAATATCGATATTATCTATAATAAATTTGAAGAGGTATTAAATCAGGATTATGATAAGCTTATAAATGAAGCTTATAAAAGAATGCTAGATGAATATAATGAAATCAGAATTAGCGTTGATTTAATAACTGTAAATGAAATTTGTTATGTAGTGTTATATGACTATTTTACAGCAGAAAAGCTAGCTATTTGGACTTTTAATGGATTAGAAGATCCTAATTTAGAAGAAACACTTGAAAAATACATTTCAAAAAAATATAATATAACAGTCGTTGTAACCATTAGAAATATTTCAAAATTCTATTCGATGGTTAAGAAGAATTTAAATTTTTCAACAAAGATTATTTCTTTTGAAAAGTTTTAATTGAATTTTATTCGAATTTATTGTTATTTTTAACCTAAAAGGATGTCGAATTTTTTTCGGCATTTTTTTAATTTTGTTGAATTTTATTTTGACATAGTTTTATTTTTATGTTAAAATAACTTTGTTATAGATAAAAGGAAGAGTGATTATATTATGGAATTAAAGTTAGACGAATATGATAAGAAGATAATTCAATATTTACAAGAAGATTCATCTATTTCTAATATCGAATTATCAAAGAAAATTGGACTTGCTCCATCATCATGTCTTTTACGTGTTAAAAACTTAAAAGAACAAAAGGTTTTAAAACAATTTACAGCTGTAGTTGATGAAAAAGTGTTAGGATTTGAAATCACATGCTTTGTAAAGGTAGCCATGGCTCCATTAAATAGAGAAACATCTTCTCAATTCATTGCAGAGGTTAATAAAATCCCTGAGGTAACTGAATGCTATACAATTACTGGTGAGGCAGCATTTATGTTAAAGATTGTTGCTAAAAATTTCCAATATTATAGAAACTTTGTATTTGATAAGCTTTTAAGCGTTCCACATGTTTCTAATGTTGAAACATCTATTGTTGTTGCAACAGAAAAGAAAACAAATTTGATACCATTAGATTAATAAAGAAGGGCTTTAAGCCCTTTTTTAAATCTTTAATTGATTTTTCTTTATTATTTTTTTAAAATAATAATATGCAAGAGAGGTTTTTTTATGTATAAGGCTAATTATCATACTCACATGAGATTTTGCAATCACGCAGAAGGTGATGTAAAAGATTATGTTTTAAAAGCAATTGAATATGGCTTAGAGGAATTAGGAATGACAGATCATGGTCCAATTCTAGAAAGCTTTATGACAAAAGAGGATTATAAAAGAACTGTAAGCCATGAGAATATGAAGATGGATGAGATTCCTTTATATCTAGCTCAAATAGAAGAATCAAGACGTCTTTATGGGGATAAGATTAATATCTTATCTGGATTTGAGGTTGAATACTTAGAAAAACAAAAAGAATTTTATGAGAATTTAAGAAAAAAGGTTGATTACCTAAATTTAGGAATTCATTTTTATGAATATAATGGCAAGCTATATGATACATATCATGATGTAACATATGATTCATTAGATGGATATTTAGAAACTATTAAAAAAGCTTTAGATACTAATTTATTTAATACATTGGTTCATCCGGATTTATTCATGTATAGATATAAGGATAAAAATGGTAATTGGACATTTGATGAAAAATGTGAATATGTTACAAGAGAAATATTAAAGGAATGCATTAAGCATGATGTTTATGTTGAAATAAATGCTAATGGCTTAAAGAAAGCTAAAGATATTTATGACAGAACAACCTGGAAATATCCTTATGTTAGATTCTGGGAGATAGCAAAAGAATATAAGGATTTAAAAATATTAATTGGGGCTGATGCTCACGAGCCATTCCGTTTATATAACGAGAATGTAAAAGAGGTAATTAAATTCAGTTTAGAATTGCGTTTAAAAATAGAAGAGAAAATGGTGATTAAGCATTGAGAAGTTATAGTATAAAGGAAAATTACACATTATTTAAATATGATAATTCAAAGGAAATGTATGATAATTTATATGATTTAATTAATGACGGATATGAAATTAGTGATTCATTTAATTTATCAGTTGAATTAAAAAAGGATGATAACTATTTATTGTTAACATTTATAGATTCAGAAATAAATGAAAACATTAAAGAAAACATTAAAGCCTTATATAAGGAAGAAAAAATAGTTTATCCTAATTTTAATAATTGTCAGCTAGGATTAATATCAGGCTTTAGAAAGAATTTTGGATATGATTATAAATATCAAATTATTGATAGTGTATTTGATAAAAAATATAAGAAGATGATTATTCTCATTTTAGATGGATTAGGAACTAATATCTTAATTAATAATTTAGGTGATGATTCATTTTTAAAAAGAAATTATTTAAAATCAATTCATTCAATCTATCCATCAACAACAGCTGCATCAACAACCTCTATGAAATCAGGATTAAGTCCTTATACAACTGGTTGGACAGGCTGGGAAAACTATTTTAGAGAAATTAACAAAAATATCATTCTATTTACAGGAAGAGATTCTATTACAGATGACTTAACTGGCATTTCAGCCTATACACAGATGCCTTATAAGCCTTTTTATTCAGATATGGATAAAGTTAAGGGTTATACTGTAGAACCTGATTTTAGCAAGGAAAATAGGGTAATAGATGATGTATTAAGAAGAAGCTTAGAATTAAATAAGCTTGATGAAGCACAGGTTCAATATGTATATGATACAGAACCTGATCATTTAATGCATGAGCTTGGACCTTATGATGAAAAAATTAAATTGATTTTAAAGGAATATGATAAGAAGATAGAAGAATATGCTTCAAATTTAACTTCTGATACTTTATTAATTATTACTGCTGATCATGGTCATAGAGCTGTTAAGCCAATTGATATTTATAACGCTAAAATAATTAATGAATTATTAGATAGAAAGCCTACTAATGATGCTAGATGTGTAACATTTAAGGTTAAAAAGGGTATGGAGGAAAAATTTGAATTTATCTTCAATTCATTATTTAAAGGATATTTTGAATTAATAAAAACTGAAGATGCCATTGAAAAGGGATTCTTCGGTCTTAAGGATGATATAAGATCAGAACGAATTGATGATTTCTTAGCTGATTATATAGCCTTAGGAATTAACGATAGATATATTAATTACAAAAAGGAAGATACCTTTGTTTTTAAATCTCATCATGCAGGTATAACAAAGGATGAAATGGAAGTTCCAGTTATAGTTTATAGGAAGTAATGTTTATGAATTATCAAATTAAGTCAGTTTTATCAGATGGCATAGCTATCGGTAATATTAAAAAAATAAATGTTAATAGCAATTCTAAAAATTATGATAGCGAAGAGGAAGCATTTAAAAATGCGATAACTAAATCCTTAGCTCAAATCGATAAAATGATGGCTGATAATTTAGAATTAAATGATTATTTAGTTGCCTTAAAGCTAATGATTAGTGATAACACATTAACTAATGGTGTTAAATCATTAATTCATGAAGGATATAGTGCATATGACGCTGTTGAAAAAATAATGAATATGCACATTGATGAGCTTAATTTATCAACATCATCATACTTAAAGGAGCGAGTTGCTGATTTAAGAGATATTAAAGAAAGAATATTAAAGAATTTAGGAAATGATTCAATAAATGAATTAACTAAATCCTATATTATTTATGTTAATGAATTAAATCCAACTGATTTAATTTTTAATAAAAGAAATATTTTAGCAATTATCGCTAAAAATGGTGGATATACATCACATTCTGCAATACTTGCTCGTAATTGGGGAATTCCTTATATAGTTTCTGACTTAGAATTAGTAGATGGACAAAACATTGTTTTAGATACCTTCAAAAAAAGAATAATTACTGATCCAAATCAAGAAGAAATTTATAACTATAAATTAGAAATAGCCAAAAGAGAGGCCTTTGTTAAAAAGGCAATTGCTCATAATGGCTTTAAGTTTTTAGCAAATGTTGGTTCTAATTTGGATTTGGATAGTGTTATTGATTATGGATTTGATGGAATTGGTTTATATAGAACTGAATTAATATTTATGAATAGTGATAGACCATTAAGTTTTGATGAGCAATATTCTATTTATAATGAGGCATCAAAAAGAATGAAAGATAAGCCTATAACATTTAGAGTTTTTGATATAGGTGATGATAAGAGATTACCTTATATTAATTCTCATAAAAAGGGTGTGGATAATTATGTTAAAAATCAAGAATTATTCATAACTCAAATTAAAGCCTTATTAAAGGCAAATGAGGGTAATATTAATATAATGTTTCCTATGATTGAAACACCTTCTGAATTTAATTTTTTAAGAACATGGGTTATTAATATTGCTAAAGAAATAAATTGTAGTGTTCCAAAGCTTGGAATGATGCTTGAAACAAAGGAAGCTTTAGAGCATATTTTAGAATTTGAAAATGTTGAATTCATTTCTATTGGAACAAATGATTTAACTCACGATATTTACCATATTAATAGAGACAATGCGCTAGATTTATTCTTAAATTATATTAATGATTTAGTATTAAAGCTAAAGCCTGTTGTTGGATATACAAATAAGAAAAATATATCTTTAAGTGTTTGTGGAGAACTAGCTTCAGTACCTGAGGCAGCAACTAAGTTTTTAGGTATTGGAATTAAGAATTTAAGTGTTTCACCATCTATGATTAGAACACTAAATTCTATTTATACTGATTATATAAATAATAAATAAATTTAATGGTATTTTTACTTTTAATATTTTGTTATTTTTAGTATAATTACTTGTGTGCTATTTTGCACTTTTTGAAAAGAATGGAGATTTATTATGAGTACATTAGTTATTGTAGGCTCTCAATGGGGTGACGAGGGCAAGGGTAAGATTACAGATTATATTGCCCAAGAATCAGATGTTGTTGTAAGAAGCCAAGGTGGTAATAACGCTGGTCATACAATTACATTTGGTGGTGAAAAATTCGCATTAAGAAGTATTCCTTCTGGAATTTTTAATCCAAAAATTAAAAACGTTATGGCCAATGGTATGGTTATTAATCCTAAGCAAATGCTAGAGGAATTAAAAGGATTAGAGGAAAGAGGAATTACAAAATATCAACTATTTGTTTCTAATCGTGCTCATGTTGTAATGCCTTATCATCAAGCACTTGATGGTGCATATGAACAATTTAAGGGTGATAAGAAGATTGGTACTACAAAGCGTGGTATTGGTCCTTGTTACGCTGATAAGGCTAATAGAATTGGTATCAGAATTTGTGATTTAATTAATCCTGAGGTATTCAAAAAGGTATTAAAGGATACATTAACAATCAAGAATATGGAATTAAAGATGTTAGGTCTTCCTGAATTTGATTTTGATGAGGTTTATAATGAATACGTTGAATATGGAAAGCAAATTAAACCATTTGTTTGTGATACATCAGAATTATTAGAAGAAGAAATCGAAAAGAATTCTAAGATTTTATTTGAAGGTGCACAAGGTGTTATGCTATGTCTAGATCATGGTACATATCCTTATGTAACATCATCTTCACCTACAGGTGCATCAGTACCTCTAAATGCTGGTATTGCCGCAAGAAACATTAACAATGTTTTAGGTATTTGTAAGGCATATACTACAAGAGTTGGTGAAGGCCCATTCCCAACTGAATTAGACGGAGATTTAGCTACTTATATTAGAGAACGTGGCCACGAATATGGTACAGTAACAAAGCGTCCTAGAAGAGTAGGCTGGTTAGACTGTGTTGCCTTAAATTATGCAAGAAGAGTTGCTGGCATTAATTATTTATCATTAATGCTATTTGATGTATTATCAGGATTAGATAAGATTAAGATTTGTTATGCTTATGAGCTTGATGGCAAGCTTATCAATACAGTTCCTGCTTCATTAGATGATTATTCTCGTTGTAAGCCAGTATATTTAGAAATGGATGGCTGGAAGGAAGATATTACTAAAGTAACATCTTTTGATGAGTTACCAGAAAATGCAAAGAAGTATTTAAGAAAGATTGAAGAATTAACTAAGACTGAAATTGTTATTTTCTCAGTTGGTCCAGATAGATTACAAACTATTAAGCTAAAGGAAATCTTTTAATTGAAGGAAAAATTATTAATTTCATCTTGCCTATTAGGTAACAATGTTAAATATAATGGCAAGAATAATTATGTTGAAGGAATTGAAAAGCTAAAGGATTTATATGATTTAGTTATCATTTGTCCTGAGGTTATGGGTGGATTATCTATTCCTAGAATTCCAAGCGAAATAATTAATAATGAGGTTATTAATAAAGAAGGAACTAATGTAACCTTAGAATTTACTAAGGGTGCAAATCTTGCTTTAGAATTAGTTAAAAAGTATAAAATAAAAAAAGCCTTATTAAAGGATGGTTCACCATCTTGTGGTTCTACATATATTTATGATGGAACATTTACAGGAACAAAAATTTCTAATTATGGAATGACTGTAAGAGGCTTATTAAAAGAAGATGTGACAATTTATACAGAAAAAGAATGGAAAGAGCTATTAAAATAGCTCTTTTAATTTGAAAAAAAGTTAAAACCTAGTAAAATAAAATTAATGAAGTGTTTTGGAGAAGTTAATATGAGAGAACCAAGATGTAATAATATAGTGCCAACAAAAAACTTATGGGAAATAGCCATAGAATTTCTTGGCAAAATAGATAATAACTTAATCGAATTTAATTTAAAGCTAGCTTATATAATGCTTAAATTATGTAAAATTGAAAAGATACCATATAGCATAACGTCTAAATTGGTGTTTTTAAGCTGCTTCAATGATGTGGGTAAATTATATGAATTAGAAAATAAATCTGATTCAACAATTGAAACATATTTATTCTTAAAGTATTTTTCACCTGTTAAGGATTACACAGCTATTTTATTAGATGAAAAGAAATTTATATTATCAATTCCTAATATTAAAGGTTTAATTTTTAAATCTTGTAAAGATTATACAAGCTATCTATTAGAAACAAATGATAAGAATGAAGCCATGAATTATATCTTGGATAATAAAAAGAATTATATGTCTATTGATGTAAAAGCATTAGAAATATTAACTAAGAAAAATGATTTAATTTATGAATTCAATTCATATCATTATAAAACTGTAGTGTATAAATATATTTCTAAAATGATGTTTTCGGCAAAAGAAAAGAATAAATTCATTATTATGCTTTCATCATTATTTGAAATGTATAGTTCTCAAACACTATATCATTCAAAGGTTACAGCTATTATTGCCTATAAGCTTGCTAAAATAATGAAGCTAGGTAATAAAAGAGCTAAAAAGCTTTATATTGCAGGATTATGTCATGATTTAGGTAAGGTTTGTATTCCATTAAGAATTTTAGAAAAGCCTGATAAATTAACTGATAGAGAATTTTCAACAATGAAGAAGCATGTAACTTATACTAAAGAAATTTTAAATTCTAAAATGGATTATGAAATTATAGAGCTTGCTTATCGTCATCACGAAAAGCTAGATGGATCAGGTTATCCAAATAAGCTAAAAGCTGATTCAATAACAATTGATCAAAGAGTTTTACAGGTAGCTGATATAATTAGTGCCTTAATTGCTAAAAGAAGCTATAAGGAAGCTTGGAACATTGATATGACTATAGGAATATTAGATGATTTAGTTGCAAATAACAAGCTAGATAAGTCAGTAGTTGAAGCTTTTAAAAATAATCAAAAAAAGATACTAAAGCTTACAAATGATTTCACTATTCAAGCAGAAAAAACATATGAAAGAATTAACAAGGAAAGAGAAAATCTTAAAGAAAAGAGAAATATAGCAACAAAGGCAGCGTAGCAGCTGCCTTTTTCTTTTTGCTTAAAATATGATACAATTAGAATATAGATACAAAGGGAGATTTAAAATTATGATAGAAGCAAAGGATTTAAAATGTACTTGCTGTGGAGAGGTAGGTACAATGCGTGAATTCATTAAGGTGGGAGATTATTTGCAATTGTTGCAAGATGGTATTACATCTAAGGATAAATACAAAAGATTTGTATGTTCTAAATGCTCTCATGTAGATTTTTATTGGTCTTGCCTTGAGGATTCATTAAAAAAGGAAGGCCAAGTAAAGCTATACGAAAAATTTGTTGTTGACATTAATGAAAGATTAGCTGAATCTTTTTTAGATGCTACAACTAAGATTAAAGCTAGATTCCAAATGATTTATGATAAGGAATTAAAGGATAGTGACTCTAATTTTAAACCACAGGTAGAGGCTATTATTAATAAGCTTAATGGTATTATTACAAATTTAAAGAATGTTATGATTTATATTGGACCATTTTCTGTTGTTAATGGTGAATTAAAGCTTCATGGTTCAAAGGGTATAGAAAATGTATTATTAAAAACTATTATGGGTGATGCATCCTTAGAGTATGATGCTGAGCTAAAGGTATTATGTGATTATTTATTAAGCTTTAAGGAAACAGGTGCTAATGAAATTTATAGATTACGGGCTTTAAAGCGTTATAAGGCATCAGGATATGATTATACATTAGAGGATGCATTCTATCGTCTAATGAATTTTAAATTCGCTTATATGGTCGCAACTGGCAAAAAAAGATTAATTAACTTTATTACATTTACAAAGCAAGATACATATATAACTGATTTTGATAAGAAATATTTCGATGAAATTAAAAAACAAATATTAAAAATAGAAATTCCTACAATTTAAGGAGAGTAGTAAAATGAAAAATGATAAAAGGTTTGACATTGCTCTTAACCATCAAATATCATTATTAGGAAAATACTATGATGTAGACAGGGAGAAAAAGGAAATTAATGTAAAGCTTTATTATGATAAGGCATCAGAGCTATTAAACTTTTCTGTTGGTGATATAGGAAAAGAAATGTTTAATAATGATGTTTTACAAAAGATTACAGAAATAACTGATCAATTTCCATCAGAGTATAAGGCGAATGTGTTTATTGTAGTAACTGATTTTGAAGGATATACAGTTGATGTTTTAAATGAAAAATTAAAGGATATTATTGATATCAATAACTATCAAATAATAAAAAATAGAAAATATACTTGGCTTACAGCTTCACTTTTAGTATTAGTTGGCTTTAGCTTACTATTGTTATTAGGTGTTGTAAAAATAAATGATTTTTTTGGTTCTGATTTAAAAAAGAATGTATTTGAAGAAATGATTAATATTACAAGCTGGGTATTTATATGGCAGGCTGTAACCATATTATTCTTAACGCATTCTGAATTATCTAGATTAGGCTTTAAGATAATTAGAACAGTTAAATCTATAAGCTTTATGAATAATGATTTAAAGGTTTTATCCACATTGTCTAAAGAAGAACTATTAGATAACTGGGATGCTGATAGTAGAATTAAAAGCTCTAAAAAGATTTTACTTTTGGTATCATCAACTTGTATGATGGCCATTGGTCTTTTAAGATTTGTTCATGTAATTAATGATTGCTTCACAACTGAAATGAGTAAGATCGCCTGGGATGCTGATATAGCTGATTTAGTATTAGGTGTATGCTATACATTCTCAAGCTTAGGTGGTTTTTATAAATACCTTAATAAGAAGAAATTCAGAACATTCGCTAAGATTTTCTCTATATTATCAGGAATAATAATGAGTATACTATTTACATTAAGTATCATTTCATTTGATATAAAGGTATTTGTTCCATTACTAGTAAGCTTCTTAGTTTATTTGGTATTCCTATATTCAATATTTTCACCAGATAAAAATATTAAAAAAGAAAAATAAAATAAAAAAATAAGAAAAAGGAAAGGCTGCGAGGTTGCCTTTCCTTTTTCAATTGAGAGAGGAGAATTAGATGTTAACTACTACATTAACATCCTTTTGAATTTTTTCAAATGGAATTACTTTTCCATTGATGACCTTACCATCAACAAGCATTTGGTATGTACCAGTTGCATTGTTATTAATTGTGATATTATACTTAACGCCTCTAAAGATTCTTTCAACTGAGGCATGTTTAATTTCCTTTGGTAGGTGTGGATCAATCATTAATCCATCATAATCTGGCTTAATACCTAAGATTGCTTGGCTTGCTGCATACATTGTCCAAGAAGCAGTACCAGTTAACCAGCTGTTCTTAGCTTCACCATAGTTTTTAGCATTTCTTCCTGCGATAGTTTGAGAATAGATGTATGGTTCAGTCTTGTGGATTTCTGAAACTTCCTCTAGGTAAGCAGGACAGTTTCTCTTATAAACATCGAATGCTCTTTCGTTGTTTCCAACTACAGTATTTGCGATAACAATCCAAGGGTTGTTATGACAGAATACAGAACCATTTTCCTTATATCCCATTGGATAAGAAGATACTTCACCAAGTTCGATGTGGTATTCCTTGTAGCAAGGATGAAGGATTTCAACACCATAATCGTTTGTTAAAATCTTTTCAACAGAATCTAGAGCCTTCTTACCGAAGCCTAAATCCTCACCGATTCTTGCCATTGTACAGAAGCCTTGTGGTTCAACGAAGATTTGACCATCTTCACATTCCTTAGAACCAACCTTATTTGAGAAGGCATCATAAGCTCTAATGAACCAGTTGCCATCCCAACCATATCTGATTGTGGCTTCTTCAACATCTTTAACTTCTTTAAGAATATTGGCAGATTCTTGATCTAGACCAATATTCTTAAGGATGGTTGCGAATTCTTTTCCATAAAGAACGAACATACCTGCAATAAATACTGATTCAGCTTTACCTGATTCAAAGTTAGAAGCAGTTTGGAATGATTCACCTGGTGTTTTAGAGAAACAGTTAAGGTTCAAACAATCATTCCAGTCAGCTCTTCCGATTAGAGGAAGACCATGAGGTCCTTTATGTGTGATAATGAAATTAAGAGAAGCTCTTAAGTGATCAATAAGTGGCTTTTCTGAACCTTCCTTATTATTGAAAGGAGTAGGGTCATTTAAGATTGTATAATCACCAGTTTCCTTAATATATTGACTTACGGCTGCGATTAGCCATAATGGGTCGTCATTGAAACCGCCGCCAATATCAGCATTACCGCGCTTTGTTAATGGTTGATATTGGTGGTAGGTAGATCCATCTTCAAATTGAATAGAAGCAATGTCTTTAATTCTTTCTCTTGATTTTTCAGGAATTAAATGTAGGAATCCTAATAAGTCTTGGCAGCTATCTCTAAATCCCATACCACGACCAGTACCTGATTCATAGTATGATGCAGATCTAGACATATTGAAAGTTACCATACATTGGTATTGATTCCAAATGTTTACCATTCTATCAAATTTATCATTATCAGACTTTACATGTAATGTAGATAATAAGTTAGTCCACTTATTATTTAATTCTTTGAAAGCCTTCATAACTTTTTCTTTTGAGTCATACTTTTCTTGTAATTCATAAGCACGCTTCTTATTGATTACGTGAAGCTTTTCAAATTTTTCCTCATCAGGGTTTTCAACATATCCTAATTGGAATACAATTGTTTTTTCTTCACCTGGCTTTAATGTTATGTTAAACATATGAGAGGCAATTGGTGCCCAGCCAGAAGCGATAGAATTAAATGACTTTTTATTTTGGACAGCAGTAGCGTCTACCCAAGAATTATAAAGTCCTAAGAAAGTATCTAAGTCAGAATCGAATCCATCATGCTTTACATTAGTATGGAAGAAAGCATAATGATTTCTACGTTCTCTATATTCAGTCTTATGGTAAATAGTTGTATCATCAACTTCAACCTCACCGATATTCCAGTTTCTTTGGAAATTAGTTTGGTCATCAACTGCGTTCCATAAGCACCATTCAATTACACCGTGAAGTGTAATGTTTTTTGTTTCTTTAGTATTATTAGTTAAAGTTAATTGGTTAATTTCACATAAGTCCTTAAGTGGAACAAAGCATAAAAGTTCACATTTAAGACCATTCTTTTCACTTTCGAAAATAGAATATCCTAAACCATGCCTACATTTGTAGCTATCAAGCTTTGTTTTTACTGGTAGGAAGCCTGGGTTCCAGATAGTACCATTATCATTAATATAATAGTATCTTCCACCGTAATCTCTTGGTACATTATTATATCTAAATCTAGTAATACGTCTTAATTTTGCATCCTTGTAGAAGCTGTATCCACCACAAGTATTACTCATCAAGCTAAAAAAACCATCTTGACCGTAATAGTTGATCCAAGGAAGTGGCGTATTATAGTCTGTAATTACATATTCATTCTTTGCGTCATCAAAAAAACCGAATTTCATATTATCCCTCATTCATTTACGTAAACGTTTAAGTAACTCTGTTTTTATTATATAATCGTGTAAACCTAATTGTCAATAAGAATTTTTTATCATTTTTCTTTTATTATTAATAAAAATAAATCAAAATCAAAGCTATTGACATTAAAAATGGCATAAAATATAATAAAAATACGTAAACGTTTTAGAAGTAGGTGAATGAAAACTATGGTAAAAATTAAAGATATTGCCTTAAAATGTGGAGTATCAATTGCCTCAGTTTCAAAAGCTTTAAGTGGAAATTCTGATTTGAATCCTACTACAGCTGCCAATATTAGACAAGTTGCTAAAGATATGGGCTATGTTCCAAATTCTTCAGCTAGATTGTTAAAGACAAATAAGAGCTATAACATTGGTGTATTATTTGTTGATGATACAAGCTCAGGCTTAGGTCACGAATATTTTTCTTCTATTTTAAATGCTATTAAAGAAGAAGTTGAAAGTAAGGGCTATGATATTACCTTCATTTCACACCGCTTTAAAAACAACTCATTAACATTCTATGAGCATGCTAAATATAGAAATGTAGATGGAGTTATTATCGCAAGTGTTGATTTTAGGGATAAGGAAGTAATCGAGCTTGTTGAAAGTGATATTCCAACAGTAACAATTGACTATGAATTCAATGGCAAATCATCTGTTATCTCTGATAACGTCCAAGGTGAGGTTGACATTGTTAACTATTTAGTAAAAATGGGTCATAAAAATATTGCCTTTATTAAGGGTGATGATACATCAGTTACTCAAAAGCGTGTTGCAAGCTTCTATAAGAGCTGCAAGGATAACGGTATTGAAGTAAAAGAAGAATATGTTAAAGATGGTAGATACCATATGCCAAACATTAGTGGAAACATAACAAGAGAGTTCTTAGCCTTAAAGGATAAGCCATCTTGTATTATTTATCCTGATGACTATTCTTTATTAGGTGGTATTACAGAAATTGAAAAGCATGGATATAAAATTCCAGAAGATATTAGTATCGTAGGATATGATGGTATTAAGCTTTCAAGATTATTAAGACCTGTTGTTACAACATATGTTCAAAATTCTACAGAGATTGGAATACAGTCAGCTAGAAAGTTAATCGAGCTAATCGAATCTCCAAAAACAGCTTTATCTGAAACAATTGTTGTTAAAGGATGCTTACAAGAAGGTAAGACTGTTAAAAATTTAAATGAATAATATAAACGAAAGATAATGAATTTTTCATTATCTTTATTTTTAGGAGGAACAATATGTTCAGTAAGGATTTTATTTTTGGTGCTGCCACAGCTGCATATCAAATTGAAGGATCAATAGATGCGGATAATAAATTAGAGTCTATCTGGGATAGATTTACCAAAAATAAGAAAAATGTAATAGATGGCAGTGATGGAAGCTTTGTATGTGATAGCTATAAAAGATATAAGGAGGATGTAGCTTTATTAAAGGAATTAGGTGTCGATGTATATCGCTTTAGTATTGCATGGACAAGAGTTATTGATGAAAATAACAATCCTAATTTAATAGGTATTAATTATTATGTTAATTTATGCAAGGAATTAATTAAAAATGGTATTAGACCTATAGTTACCTTATATCATTGGGATATGCCACAATTTTTAATGGATAAGGGTGGATTTACTAATGATGAAATAGTTTCTTATTTTGAAAAGTATACAGATATTGTAACTAAGGCTTTAAATGGATTAGTTAAGGATTATATTACTATTAATGAACCACAATGCATCATTTTTATGGGACATGATGCTTGTCTTTTCGCTCCAGGAATTAAATATAGTGAAAAAGAAATATTAAAGGCTATTCATAATTTATTAAAATGCCATGGTATTGCAACAAAGGTTATAAGAAAAAATGTGGAAAACTCTACAGTTGGCTTTGCCCCTTGTTCTAGACCTGTAATTCCTTCAGTTAAAGATAAAGAATTAGAAGAAAAATGCTACGAAAGGTATTTTTCTTTAGATAAGAATGATGAATATTCAAATACTGTATCTATTTATTCAGATCCAGTATTTTTAGGTGATTATCCAAAGGAATATTATGTTCAATTTAAGGATTCCTTACCTAATATTACTAAAGATGATTTAGAATTAATTAGTCAGCCGGTTGATTATATTTATCAAAATTATTATTCAGGAAATTATTATTCCTTAGATAAAAATAACAATTTAGTTAAGGATGATTTTTATTTTGGTCATCCAGAGGGAAATATTGATTGGCTACAGGTAGTTCCTGAAACTTTATATTATGGACCAAAGTTTTTATACAGAAGATATAAAAAGCCTATTATTATAAGTGAAAATGGATTCTGTAATGTAGATTTTGTATCTTTAGATGGTAATGTTCATGATCCACAAAGAATAGATTATGTTAAAAGATATTTAATGGAATTAGAAAAAATATCTAAAGAAGTTCCTATTAAAGGTTATTTTTATTGGAGTCTTTTTGATAATTTTGAATGGAATAGTGGATTAAGAAAGAGATTTGGTTTAGTTTATGTAGATTATAGAAATGGAACAAGAATTAAAAAGGATTCCTTCTATGAATATAAGAAAATAATAAAGAATAGAGGTTTATAGCATGATAACATTTATTGAATTAAAAAATAAATTCGATACAGAAGTTACTCTATGCAATGTTGGTGCATCTATTTACGATATTAAAACAAAAGATTATAAGAATAATATAGAATCAATATTATATACAACAAAGAATAAAAATGATTTTCCCTATGATGGAAGCTATTTTGGTAAAACTATAGGAAGAACAGGTGGAAGAGTAAGTGGTAAAAAATTTACTCTAAATGAAACAGAGTATGAGGTTTTATCAGATGATCCTAATGGACTTCATGGTGGAAAGGATGGATTAAGCTTTAAGGAGTTTGATTTTGATAAAAAGGAAACTGAAGAATTTACTGAGGTAGTATTTTCTTATTTATCAAAGAATTTAGAATCTGGATATCCTGGTAATTTAAGCCTAAAGGTTATTTATAGGCTTTTTAAGAATGTTAATAAATTAACTTTAACCTATGAGGGTGTAAGTGATGAGGATACTCTATTAAATTTATCAAATCATAGCTATTTCAATCTAAGTGGAAATGCAAAAAATAATATTTTAGGTCATGATTTATTTATAAATGCATCATCTATGGAAAAAATTGAAAAGCTTATTCCAGTTAAAATTGAAGAATGCAAGGATATTTATTCATTTAAGACAATGCATAAAATTGGTGATAATTTAATGAATAAGGAAATCATTGATAATACTAATGGATATGATTTTCCATATATCTTTGATGAGAATTCTTTAAACATTTCAAATATCATCTTAAAGGATGATGAATCTAAAAGAGTATTAAAAATAAAAACTACATACCCTGTTGTAGTTGTTTATACATGTAATTATGTTGGCAATGAGATTATGAATAATAATATGCTTGCTAAACCATACTATGCAGTATGCTTAGAATGCCAATATCATCCAAATGGAATCAATAGTAATTTTATTACTGATAAAAAAGATATATTAAAAAAAGAGTCCCTATACAATGAAACAATAGAATATTATTTTGAGGTGACAAATGATTAAATTAGAAGGGTTTATTAAGGGTGTAAATTTAGGTGGATGGCTATCTCAAGGAAGCTTAGAGATTAGTCATTTAGATTCTTTTATCAAAGAAGAAGATATTAAAAGAATTAAGGAAATGGGCTGTGACCATTTAAGATTACCTGTTGATTTTGAAAATATTTATGATGAAAAGAATCAGCATGATGTAGAAATTGGCTATAAGTACATTGATTTATGTATTGGCTGGGCTAAAAAATATAATTTAAATGTTGTTTTAGATTTACATAAGGCTCCAGGCTATGTTTTTGATGATTTTGAATATTCTGCAGGCTTTTTCACAAATGAAAAGCTCATGAATCTATTCTTAAATATTTGGGATAGTCTATCTAAAAGATATGCTAAATATTCAGATATGATGATGTTTGAAATGCTAAATGAGGTTACATCATTTAATGTAATCAAGGAATGGAATGATTTAGCATTAAGATGCATTAAGGTAATTAGAAAGAATGCACCAAAGGTTAAGATTTTATATGGCGGTGTAGGATATTCTAGTGTAAAGGCTGTTAAATTTATTCCAGCACCATATGATGAGAATATTGTTTATAATGTTCATTGTTATGAACCAATGGCATTTTCACATCAAGGAGCTTACTGGGTTGATAAAATGCCTTTAGACTTTAGAATTGGCTATCCAGTTGATGAAAAGAAGTATAAAGAAATTACAAGAATTGTTCAATCAATTAAGGAAGGAACACTTGGTGATTATGATAATGCTTTAAAATTATTAAAGGATAATTTCTTTGATAATTTATTTAAAGAAGCAATCGAATATGCTGAAAAAAATAATGTAGCTTTATATTGTGGTGAATATGGTGTTATTGATAGAGCAGATCCTAAATCTACACTTGCTTGGTTTAAGGATATTAATGCCACTTTTAAGCGCTATGGAATAGGTAGAGCAGTATGGAGCTATAAGAAAATGGATTTCGGTATTATAGACGACCATTATAGCGAAATTTTTGAAGAATTAATTAAATATCTATAAAAAATAAATAGGGATTTTATCCCTATTTTAAAAGCGTTTTACGAAAACGTTTAAGAAATTTTAAAAAAAGGGTTTACAAAAAAGTGTTTTAGTGTTATCATTTTGGTAGTGATAAGCAATTATATTTTCAATTTCATACTTTTGGCTGATTTAAAATTTAGGGACTTTTAAAAAACAGCAATAGAAAGCGTTTACGTAACTTTTGGCCTAAAGTACGGATAGAAAAGATAATTAAAACTAAACACTCTCCTTAAACGTTTAAGGAGAACAATATATACTGAAAAAATTCAATCAGTATCAATTTTTTTCAATCGTAGGGGATTAGGAGGATAATATGAAAAAAAGAGGTTTAGGTTTATTTTTAGGTGCAGCCGCTGCAGGTTTAGCTGCATTAACTGTAGCAGGTTGTGAAAAGAGTTATACAGCAGATAACTCTGGTGAAATTTTCCACATTTATGTTTGGAACGAAGAATTTAAGGGTTTTTTCGAAAAGTATCTAAGTGATGAAAAGTTAGATTTCCAAAAGGCAGCTGCAGAAGAAGATGAAACAAAGGCAAAAGCTATGAGACCAGCTAAGACTCACTTAGCAGGTAAAGAAGTTAAGTGGACTATCGTTCCATCTGACAATGGTGGTTACCAAAAGGCATTAGACGAAGCATTATTAAATAACGCTAAGGCTTCAGATGCTGAAAAGGTTGACTTATTCTTAGCTGAAGCAGACTACATTTTAAAGTATGCTGATACTAACTATACAAGAGCAGTTAACAAGATTGGTGTTACTGATTTCTCTAACATTTATGGTTATACTAAAGACGCTGTTTCAGATTCTAAGGGTACAGCTAAGGGTGTATCTTTCCAATGCTGTCCAGCAGGTGTTATCTATCGTAGATCAATTGCTAAAAAGGTATTAGGTGTTGATACTCCAGAAGAAGTACAAAAGAAGATTAGCGACTGGACAAAGTTCAATGCAGTCGCAAAAGATATGAAGGATCAAGGTTACTTAATGACAGCATCATTTGCTGAAACTTACCGTGCATTCTCTAACAACGTATCTAAGCCATGGGTTGACGCTAATGGTAATCTTCAATTTGATAGCCAAATCGAAGATTGGATGGCTCAAGCTGAAACATTCGTTCAAAAGGGTTATACTCTAGTTGATGGTGTTTGGGATGATGCATGTACAGCTGAAATGTACAAAGATGGTAGAGCATTCTGCTACTTCGGACCAGCTTGGTACTACAACTTCTGTATGGGTAACGCTCAAGATAAAGAAAAGGGTTGCTTCGGTGACTGGGGTCTAGTTGAAGGTCCAGCTAAATACTTCTGGGGCGGTACTTGGTTACTAGCTGCTGAAGGCGGAAACAACGATGACTTAGTTGCTAAGACAATGAACGCATTCATTAACGATTATGATGTATGCTACAAGCTAGTTGAAAAAGAAGGTCAATTCTCTAACAACCAAAAGGTTAATGCTGATTACGCTGCAACTGGTAAGGGTAACGCATTCTTAGGCGGTCAAAACGATACAGCATTATACTTAGAATTAGCTAAGGGTATTAAGTTCCAAAACATTACAATTTACGATCAATATTGTAATGAAGGTTTACAAAATAAGTTCCAAGAATACTTAAAGGGTTCTGTAACTAAAGATAAAGCTATGGCTAACTTCAAGGATTACTTAAAGGTTAACTGCCCTGAAATCAAATTAAGCTAGTATCTTTTAAGAAAATTGATATTCTAAATTAAAAAATAATGAAGTGATGTGGCGGGAAGCCCCGCCACATTTTTCATAAATATATTTCAAAAAGAAGAAGGGGGTTGCCTATGGAGAGCACTACTATTGAGAACATGGGAAAACCAGAAAAGAGAAAAAGCGTAAGTTATGCTAAATGGGGTTATATCTTTATTTGTCCATTCTTCATTATTTACTTACTATTCACTCTTTATCCACAATTAAAGACAATATTTTACAGTTTCTTCGAATATTATAGAGCTGGTTTAAATACAAGAGGTCCAAACTTTAATGGATTCCAAAACTATGTAACTTTATTTACACCAGGCTTTACTGGAGAAGTAATGCTTGTAAAAGCGTTAGGAAATACTATTGTTATGTGGTTAATGGGAGCTGTGTTCCAATTAATAATTGCGTTAATATTAGCAATTTTCTTTACAAGTACTAGATTAAACTTAAAATGTACTGGATTCTTTAAATCAGTATTCTATATGCCAAACTTGATAATGGCAACAGCCTTTGCATTCTTATTCTATGCATTATTTAACACTGTTGGTCCTATCAACCAAATTGCAGTAGCACTTGGTTGGGCAGATAAACCTGTAGATTTAGTAACTACATTCCCATGGACAACAAGAACTTTGGTTGCTACAATAAACTTCTTAATGTGGTTTGGTAATACAACAATCTTGTTAATGGCCGGAATTATGGGTATCGATGAAAGTATCTTTGAAGCTGCACGTGTAGACGGTGCTTCATCTTCAAGAGTATTCTTCGATATTACATTACCTTTATTAAGACCTATCGTAGTATATGTATTAATTACATCTATGATCGGTGGTCTACAAATGTACGATGTACCTCAAGTATTAACAAAGGGTCAAGGTGCCCCAGATAATACATCTAAGACTATCGTTATGTTATTAAATGAATATCTATCAGTTAATAACTATGGTATGGCAGGTGCAGTCGCAGTAATCTTATTTATTGTTACAGGAGTTTTAAGCTTCCTAGTATTCAAATCTATTAGAAAAGCTGATTAAGGAGGATTAAAATGGTACAAGCAGTAGATACAAAAAAAGTTGATGTTAACGGCGAAAACGAAAATCAGCGTGCCAAAGTTAAATTAACTATTCAAAGAACATTAGTTTATGCATTCATGATAATCTTAACAATAATCTGCTTATTCTTCTTCTATTTACTATTCGTAAATTCAACAAGATCACATGCAGAATTACAAGCCGGATTTACCATGATTCCTTCAACACATTTTTTTGAGAACTTCATGAAAATGTGGAAATACACAGATGTAGCCGATATTAAAAGGGGTATGTTAAACTCATTTATTATCGCAGCATCTTCATCAATTTTGACAACATATTTCTCTGCACTTTGTGCTTATGGAATTTATGCATACAATTTTAAATTAAAAAAGGTTGCTGAAACATTTATTTTAGCAATCATGATGATTCCTTCTCAAGTATCATCAGTAGGTTTCGTTCAAATGTGTAATGAATTTGGTTGGAAGAACCAATTCTGGATTTTAATTATTCCAGCAATTGCAGCTCCAGCAACATTCTTCTATATGATTCAACATTTAAGAGCAACATTACCTCTAGATTTAGTTGAAGCATCTAGAATCGATGGTTCAAATGAATTTATGACATTCAATAGAATTGTACTTCCAGTTATGAAGCCAGCTTTAGCTGTACAATTGATTTTCTCATTTGTAGCTTCATGGAACAATTTATATTTACCAACATTATTATTAACAGATCCAGAAAAGAAGACATTACCTACAATGTTATCATTATTAAGAAGTGCTGACTTCGCTAAGATGGATAATGGTTTAATGTACATGGTAATCTTCATTTCAATCTTCCCAGTATTGATTATTTACTTATTCTTATCTAAGTCAATAATTAAGGGTGTAACAAGCGGATCAGTTAAAGGCTAAGGAAAGGATAAAAAATTATGGCAGAAGTTGTTTTAAAGGATATTGTAAAAATTTATCCTTATGTTGAAAAGAAACCAAAAAAGAAATTATTCTCAAGAAAAGTTGTTGAACCAGTAAGAAGAGGAAAAAACCTACAACTTACTGATAAGGGTATCGTAGCTGTTCAAAACTTTAATCTTGAAATTAAAGATGGTGAATTCATCGTATTAGTAGGTCCTTCAGGATGTGGTAAGTCAACTACATTAAGAATGGTTGCAGGCCTTGAAGAAATTACTGAAGGTGAATTATATATTGATGGTAAGATTGTTAATGCAATCGAACCAAAGGATAGAGATATCGCAATGGTTTTCCAAAACTATGCGTTATATCCTCATATGACAGTTTATCAAAACATGGCTTATTCTTTAAAGATTAAGCGTGTTCCAAAGGATGAAATTGATAGAAAGGTTAGAGAGGCAGCAGAAATCTTAAATATCACTGATTATTTAGAAAGAAAGCCTAAAAACCTATCAGGTGGTCAACGTCAAAGAGTAGCTATCGGACGTGCTATCGTTAGAAATCCTAAGTTATTATTAATGGACGAACCTTTATCTAACCTAGATGCTAAGCTACGTAACCAAATGCGTGCTGAAATCATCAAGTTAAGACAAAGAATTGATACAACATTTATCTATGTAACTCATGACCAAGTAGAAGCCATGACATTAGGTGATAGAATTGTTGTTATGAAGGACGGCTTCGTTCAACAAATCGGTACTCCACAAGAAGTATTCGATCATCCAAGAAATAAATTCGTTTCAGGATTCATTGGAACTCCTAGAATGAACTATTTCGATGCTTCTTTAAGTATTCTTGAAGGTGATTACTATGTATCAATTGATAAGTATAGAATCAAGCTTGCAGATGATAAACAAGAAAGATTAAAGAAGAATAAGGTTGAACCTCAAATTGTTACATTAGGTGTAAGACCAGACCATATCTCTGTTTTAAACGGCGTAGGTATTGGTGTTGTTGGTTTAGTTGAAGTATCAGAATTAATGGGTCCATCTGTTCACCTACACTTAAATGTAAGTGGTAACGATGTAATTGTTATCGTACCTACATTAGGTGGTGTAGTTGATTATGTTGGAAAGAACATCAAGATTCAATTCTCTGGTGAATTAGTAAATCTATTCTCTAAGGAAAATGAAAGAAACTTAGAATATATTGATGAAGAAGATTATCACGTTGATGAATCTACATCATTATATAAGTCTATTTCTAAAGATGATGATGACGTTTTAGTTGATATTCCAACTGATACACCAGCTGCAACAAAAACTGAATAAGAAAAGATAAGAAAAAGAAACTAATAATGAGATTAAATGAATTTTGCATTGATTTAATATAATCTCCAAACCGTATTAATTTCCAATATTCATTTAGTCATGTTATAGATGCATCCCCTTAAAGGGGATGTTTTTTTTATTCAAATTTATTTATAAAAAGGGACCTTTAAAAATATGAGGGGTCATGGGGGCGAAGGCTTATAAAAAAAGCTGGGGTCACCATTCTTCAAATCTATGGGGTTAAAAAACACGTTAACTCGGTTGAGATAACGTGTTTTTTTTATGCCCAGAAATTATTTTT
>JAEEGL016326629.1_pt1 | contig 29946 bp, 27 predicted proteins | sample 9134231 | NCBI WGS metagenome assembly JAEEGL01 (sample SAMN16246548, study PRJNA631951) | gut metagenome | biome: gut microbiome; feature: rumen; material: fiber-attached | host: Bos | place: Iran: Karaj | collected 2018-10 | reverse complement strand
GCTTCGGATCATAAAAGATATCGTCTGTTGAACCGCATTCGATCACTTTGCCCGCATACATCACGGCGATACGGTCACACATGGAGGCAACGATCCCGAGATCATGGGTGATCAGAATGACAGCCATACCGATCTTTTGTTTGAGTTCCATGATGAGTTCCAGGATCTGTGCCTGAATCGTCACATCCAGCGCGGTCGTCGGCTCATCTGCGATCAGAAGCTTCGGTTCGCAGGCCAGAGCGATTGCGATCATCACGCGCTGCCGCATACCGCCGGAAAGCTCATGCGGATATTGCCGCACACGTTTTTCAGGTTCATTGATGCCGACAAGGCGGAGAAGCTCGACCGCGCGTTCCTTCGCTTCAGCTTTGGATTTGTCGGTATGGAGCAGAATGGCTTCTTCGATCTGGTTGCCTATGGTATAGACCGGGTTCAGAGATGTCATGGGATCCTGAAAAATCATGGAAACTTCCTTGCCGCGGATCCTGCGCATCTCTTTCTCGGTAAGCGTCTCGATCTGGTGTCCGTTGAATTCCACGGTTCCGCCGATGATTCTGCCGGGGTCGGCTGTGATGCCCATGATACTGTACGATGTGACGGATTTTCCGGAGCCGGACTCGCCGACGATACCGAGGACCTCTCCCTCATTAAGATACAGGGAGACGTCATTGAGTGCCTTCACTTCACCTGCCGGTGTAAAAAAGGAAAGACGCTCGTTTTTTATTTCTACAAGATGTTCGCTCATGTCCGGCCTCCCTTACTTTTTCATCTTGGGATCGAAGGCGTCCCGGAGACCGTCGCCGAACAGGTTGAAGCTCAGGATGATCAGACTGATCAGCACGGCCGGTGCAATGAGCAGATAGGGATAGGTGTTCATCCCGTTGATCGCAGAGCTGGCAAGGCTTCCCAGACTTGGCAGGGGAACAGCGACACCGAGCCCGAGGAAGGAGAGGTAACTCTCCGTAAAGATCGATGAGGGGATCTGGAGTGTAGTGGTCACGATCAGAGTGCCGATGCAGTTGGTGAGCAGATGCTTGCGGACGATCCGGCTGTTTTTTGCACCGAGCGCGCGTGCGGCTGTGACATATTCGCTTTCTCGCAGGACCAGCACCTGGCTGCGTACGATACGTGCCATTCCTACCCAGTAGAGCAGGGCAAAGACGATAAAAATGCTGACAAGATTCGGACCGACGATACCGATCCATTTGAAGCCGGATGTTCCGGAAAGAGCGTTCAGAGGTTCTTTCAGGGCAAAGGACAGCAGAACGATCAGGAGAACATCCGGAATCGTATAGATGATATCCACGATCCGCATCATGATGATATCCACCCAACCGCCGAAGAAAGCTGCGATGGAGCCGTAAAGAGAACCGATCACCAGGATGATCACCGCAGCAACAAGACCGACGGTAAGGGAGATGCGGCTGCCGACCATAACGCGGACTGCGTAGTCACGACCAAGTTTATCTGTCCCGAGATAATGCGGAAATACTTTTTCACCCTTTTCCATGCGGGCGATCTCCGCGGAGGAGTAGGTCATGGGACTCATGTTCTCGGCGCCTTTCTGCTGCTGCTCGTAGGAATAGGGGTAAAAACTGGGAACGACGAAGGAGAAGAACATGATAACAATGATAAAAACAAAACTGATCATGGCGACCTTGTTTTTCAGAAGTCTCCGCAGACCGTCCTGCCAGAAGCCCACGGACTCGCGCATGATAACCAGGCTCTGTTTTTCTTCTTCCGATGCAGGAAGGAAATCATCCGCTTTCAGCTGTAAGGAAAGAATGTTTTTCGTCATATCCGCTGCCCTCATTTCAGATTGATGCGCGGATCGATGATTTTATACACGATATCCACAACAAAAGTCATGAAAACCATCAGCGTTGCGAGAAAAATGGTGGTGCCCATGATCATCATGTAGTCCCGGTTGGTGATGGAACTCACGAATTCTCCGCCGAGGCCGGGAATAGTAAAGACCTTTTCAATGATGAAGGAACCGGTGAGCGTATAAGCCATCATCGGTCCTACATAAGTAACGATGGGAAGGATCGCATTCCGGAGAGCATGTTTGAAAAGGCTGAAGAACTGAGAAACGCCTTTTGCCCGTGCGGTACGCATATAGTCCTGACCAAGGACATCCAGCATGGAGGAGCGCATCAGACGTGTGATGTAGGCAGTGGGATAAAAGCTGAGAGCGAACACCGGCATTATATAGTTTTTCCACGTGGTAAGCCCCACTGTGGGAAGCCAGCGAAGTTTCACTCCAAAGATATACATGGACAGAGAGCAGACAACAAAACTGGGGACGGCAATTCCTATGGTGGCGATTACAATGATGGAGCTGTCGGAGACTTTTCCGCGGTTCAGAGCGGAGATACATCCGAGCGGGATCCCGACAATCAGAGCCATAAGGACGGAAATACCGCCGACTTTGGCTGAAACGGGAAACTTCGTCATGATAATATCGATCACGTTGCGGCCGCGCTGCTTCAGGGAAGGACCGAAGTCGCCGTGAAGGATATTCTTCATGTAGGTGAGATACTGTTTGAATAGAGGTTGATCTAGGCCGAACTTGGCTTCAAGCGCCGCTTTGGCGGTGGGACTGATGGATTTTTCAGCCTCGTAGGGACCGCCGGGGACGGCATTCATAAGGAAAAAGGTGAGGGTGGCAACGATGAATACCGTGAGGACCGCCAGCAGTAATCGCTTTATGATATACTTTGCCAACTTGAAAACTCCGTTTCTGATGGGTAATACTGTTTTGATATATCACTTTAAATAAGTAAAGCACATAAACGATGATATTCTATTATTTTTATGCATTAAAGTCAATGAAACGTCCCAAAGACTGTCCATGTGACAGTTTTGCATAAAAAATCTGGGCGGGCTTTGTGAAAAATGGCAAGTTTTTTCGAGCGCCAGAAGAAAGGATAGAAGCACAGGACACTGATGAGAAGAAGCACTCATCAGTGTCCTGTTTTCTGAAGAAGGATAATCAGGAGAGAAGAACGGCATCAGTTTCTTCCTGCTGTCCGGCGATAGCGGCAAACTTATCCAGCAGATCGCGTTTGGTAAGGTGCTTTTTCTCCTCTCCGGAGATGTCCAGGATGATTTTTCCCTCGTTCATCATGATCAGCCTGTTTCCGTGACGGATGGCATCGGTCATGTTGTGGGTGATCATCAGGGTTGTAAGACTGTTTTCCTGCACGAGTTTGTCGGAAAGCTCAAGGACTTTGGAAGCGGTAGTGGGATCAAGGGCGGCGGTATGTTCGTCAAGGAGGAGGAGCTTGGGCTTTTTTATCGTGGCCATCAGCAGGGTGATTGCCTGCCTCTGTCCGCCTGAGAGCATCCCGACCTTGACTTTGAGCCGGTCTTCCAGACCGAGCCCGAGTACTTTGAGGCGCTCGTAATACTCTTCGCGCTCAGTGGCAGTAATTTCCCAGCGAAGGCCTCTCCTGTTTCCGCGGCGCATGGCCAGGGCAAGATTTTCTTCCAGCTGCATGTCCGGAGCGGTCCCCATCATGGGATCCTGAAAGACGCGTCCTATGTTCCTGGCACGTTTGTGTTCGGGAAGTCGTGTGATATCCTCCCCATCAAGCAGGATGGATCCGCCGTCAAGCGGCCAGACCCCGGCGATGGCGTTCAGAAGTGTGCTTTTTCCTGCGCCGTTGCCGCCGATGACTGTAACGAAATCCGCATCCTCGAGCCGCAGACTCAGAGCGGTCAGGGCATGCTTTTCGTTGATCGTACCGGGATTGAAGGTCTTTGAGATGTTTCTGATATCAAGCATCTGTCAGCCCTCCTTCCTGTTTTGTCCGGCGCGGCGGACAAAGGAGCTGCGGGACTGATCCTGCAGATAGGGGACAGCAAGAAACAGCGTAACAATAATTGCCGTGAAGAGCTTGAGATCATTGGCATCCAGCTTCAGCCAGAGAATGAGCGTCATCACGAAATAATAGAGAATCCCGCCAAGCACCACAAAGCCGAGTCGTACGGCAAAGTTGCTGCCCTTCCGGAAGAAGGCTTCGCAGAGGACTTCACCGATCACAATGGCAGCAAGGCCGATCACGATGGCGCCGCGTCCCATATTGACGTCGGCAGTCCCCTGGAACTGGGTCATCAGAGCCCCTGAGAGAGCGACGAGCCCGTTGGACAGTGCGAGACCGAGTACCTTCATGTTGGAGATGTTGATGCCCTGCGCACGGCTCATGTTCGGATTGCAGCCTGTTGCACGAAGAGCGCTTCCCTGTTCTGTACCAAAGTACCAGTACAGTGCGAATACAACAAGGATCGCAAAGATCCCTCCTGCAAGGATCGCCATGGGAATATACCGGGAAGATACAAGAAAACCTTTCGGGTTTTCAAAGAACATTCCGTAATTTTTCAGATTCGCAGTCTGATTGGATTTCATGCCCATGATGCGGAGGTTGATGGAATACAGCGAAAACTGTGTAAGGATTCCGGCCAGAATGGCAGGGATGCCGAGCTTTGTATGCAGAAGACCTGTGACAAGTCCGGCAGCGATCCCGGCGGCGATTGCGACCAGGACAGAAAGCCAGGCTGGCCAGCCTGCGATGATCAGCATGACGGAGACAGCACCGCCGAGAGCAAAGGTGCCGTCAACGGTGAGATCGGCCAGATTCAGTACACGAAACGTGGTGTAAACGCCTAACGCCATGATTCCCCAGATCAGACCCTGCGCAACGGCAGCGGGCAGTCTTGAGAGAAGGTTAAGAAGACTCATGAATAACAGTTCATCCTTCAATCGCTACGAAATCATCCGGGAGAGAGAGATTGAATTTGGCGGCGAGGTCCGGATTGTACATTTTGACAGGATTTTCGAAATACTCGATCGGCATGGTGGAAATGTCTGCTTCGCCCTTGAGGATCTTTGCGGCCATCTTTCCGGTGGTGACGCCGAGGTTGTAATAGTCGATCGACAGGGTCGCGACGCCGCAGAGCGCGCAGAGATTGACTTCACCGGCAATAATGGGCACGCCTGCAGGTTCCGCAACATTGTTGATGGCATCAGCACAGGAAGCAGCCATGTTGTCTGTGGGGATGTAGAGAGCATCTGCATTGTCGCAGGCGGACTGAGTCACGATTGATACATCGTTGGAGTCTGCGAAAGTAAAGCGCTCCACCGATACGCCTTTGCCTGTAAGATATGCCTCTACGACATCCGCCTGGTAGACGGAGTTGGCTTCTGCGGAGCAGTAGAGAATTGCTACGTTCTTTGTCTCAGGGAAGAGGTCCAGGATCATCTGAGCCTGCTGGTCCAGCGGGGCCAGGTCGGAAGTACCGGAGACATTTCCGCCGACTGTGCCGTTGAAATCGCTCAGCTGAAGGGCAACGCCGTATTCTGTGATGGATGTGCCGAGAACGGGGATGGTGTCGGTCGCAGAAGCGGCGGCCTGGAGCGCAGGAGTGGCGTTTGCAAGGATAAGGTCCACTTTGGAGGATACAAATCCGTTGCAGATCGTGGCGCAGGCCGGGATATCACCGGAGGCGTTCTGATAGTCGAACTTTACGGCATCTCCGAGTTCTTCGGAGAGAGCATCCATGAAGCCCTGAGACGCACTGTCAAGGGCAACATGCTGTACGAGCTGGCAGATACCCACGGTATAGGTCTTCTTCGAGGAGACCGTTCCGGCGGAGCCGCAGGCACAGAGAGCAAATACAAGGGCTGTGGCAAGAAGCAGAGCGATAGTCTTTTTCATGGTTTGTCCTTTCCTTTGAAGGTTTCAGCCTTCAAAAACAAAATAAGCAGTTCCGGCTGCAAGCGGAACTGCTTTGATTTAAAAAATCAGCATGTCTTACCGCCGGCAGCAGAATGAACTGTCGTAATAGCGGTAATAAAAACTGTAGGAGAGGCACCGGATCTGTGGTGCGGGAAGATCATTCAGTTGAGCGGAAAGATCTTTCATAACGGACTCCTTGGTCTCTTTGTGCATAACTATATCACTTCAGACTTCAAATACAAGATGGGAAAATCGACAAACCTGCTGTGCAATCGGCGCACTTTAATAGATAAAATGGCTAAAGAAGGACGGCAGACCGGCAAGGCTCCCATGGATCTGCAGCAGATTTCCGGCTCACTTCAGAAACCCCAGGTATTCATCAAACACATTGAACAGCATGTCTCCGGAGCATACGGGAAGGAGCCGCTTTTCCTCTCCGAAAGGAACGAAAGAAAATAGCTCTGACGTACCGGTAAGAACAAGGACGGGAATGATCTCGACCTCCTGACCGAAAAGGATTTCCAGATAGGGACAGTACTTTGCTGCTTGAAGTACTTCAGCCGGTTCGATGTGTTCTTTCATCTTGAACTCCAGCGAAAAAACGTGTTTTTCAGTGATAACAAGAACATCGGAATATATCCGGATAAACCGCGATCGTTTCAGCCGCAGTTCAAAGACGATCTCCCAGTTCAGGCAGGTGGGACCAAGCATTTCGGGAAGGTCGGTGAAAAGGTGCAGCATTTGCTCGCGGCAGTCCCGGAAGGAATGAAACAGACCTCTCGTATCGTTCAGATTCCGTCCGATATTGATGCAGCCATGTTTGAGCTCTTCCAGCCATGCCCCCTCCGGGAGAGCGAGAAAATCCCTGACGGAGCTGTAGTATCCGCAGAATTCCTGCAGTCCGGTATGCGGGTATTCCTGACGGACGATCCCGTGCCAGGCGTAGTCCCGGTCCTGCCAGCAGAGTTCTTTTAGAAGAGGAGAACTGTAAAGGATATGATTGACAGGCTGGCGGTCAAGACGCAGTTCTTTTGCGATTTCCTTCGCTCGGATGCCTCTGTGTCTGCAGATGACGGCGCATACCGCCTGTTCGTTTCTGGAAGGGGCGTTTTCATCTGTTCCCATTCCCATAAGCTCCTTTCATTCGGAAAAGAAGACGGAAGAAAAAAGAAACACCTTGCACCGCAAAGGATACAAGGTGTTTTCTCATGGTGACCCGGACGAGAATCGAACTCGTGTTACCGCCGTGAAAGGGCGGTGTCTTAGCCGCTTGACCACCGGGCCGAAGAAAAGGCGCAGGATTCGCTGCGCCTTTTTGGTAGCGGCACCTGGATTTGAACCGGGGACACCGCGGGTATGAACCGCGTGCTCTAGCCAACTGAGCTATGCCGCCATCGATTGCCTGAACAGCGAAAAGTATTCTATCAGAGCCTTCTCCTCTTGTCAACAATTTTTTGCTTCAGCGGCAGACAGAAAATGGCCTGTCTGCCGCTGAACACTTTTATTCGGTAATGGCCCAGACTCTGGCCGGAAGACCGGTGGCTCCGGTAAAGTTCGGCCAGGCGGCGAACAGCACTGCCCCTGCGGGAGCGACCTTGTCAAGATTGCAAAGTACTTCGATCTGGATCTTGCCTTTTTCCAGAACATAACGCTCGCAGGCGAGATCCTCATGCTTGGCTGCTTCGGCGGAGGCATCGGTATCCAGCGTTTCATGGCCGTTGGCTGCAGCGTTTCGTACTTCATAGATGTATTTCAGCGCTTCCAGAGACCAGCCGGGGAAGTTTTCGCTGCCGTCTTCCGCAATACCGGAAAGTGCTTGCATATCCGGCCAGTTTTTGGACCAGTCTGTACGGAGCGCAACAAAAGCACCGTCAGGAATCGGCCCATATTTTTTCTCATACTCCATGATGTCTTCCGGAGTCACGGCATAGTGCACATCCAGTGCGACTTTTGCGGTGATATCCACGACACAGAGAGGGAAGACAGCGTCTTTCACACCGAAGGATTCAGAGAGCACACCGTCATGAGCAAAATGTCCGGGAAAATCGATGTGTGTACCGAACTGGCCGGGAAACTTGAAGGTCTGGATCAGACATTCAAGCATGGGATTTCCCCAGTCGAACACGGTCTTGCAGAGTTCAACAGAACCCTCCGGGATCCCGCTCCAGTATGGACTGGTGTTGTCCAGCGCGTGGGAAAGCTCGACCCATTTGAGTTTTTTTGCTTCTTCAAGAGAATTCCAGAGTTTATACATTATATGTTCCTCCTTGATATGCTCAAAGATAAAATGTTTTCTAGTTTTACAGCACTTTTTTCTCAGCAATCAGACGCTCCAGAATTTCTGCAGCGTTTCCAACGAAGGCACTGCAGGCACGGTTATGATAATAGGCAGGGGTACGCGGTTCAGGGGTTGGCTCATCGTGCTTTTCAGTCAGATTGAGAAGCTCGCGGCAGATAAGAGATCCGTTCCGTTCTTCAAATTCTTTCGCGGCATTCTGTATGAGACTGTAATGCTCCGCCTTGACGGGACCGGTTTCAGGCCCGCTGTATCCGTAAAGCAGACCGAGCACTGCGGCCATACCGCTGACAGCACCGCATATCTCACGCAGCCTTCCTACGCCTCCTCCGAAGGACGAGGCTAGCCTCGCAAGATCTGTCTGGTCGGGGGCAAGAAGATCGGCGTAGGCAAGCACTACGGACTGACAGCAGTTGTATCCTTTTTCAAACAGGGCAATGGCGGTTTCTTTTCGGGATGTGTTTTCCATGACTGCTCCTTTCAGCTCTCTGACGGGAATTGTTATCTAGACATTTTGAAGAGCCTCACTCAGACTGGTGCATTATATGCACTCCAGGGCGTCCCTGTAAAATGTATCTAGCTGCTCCTGTGTGTCGAAAACAGCCAGAAACAGCTGATTGCCCATTGCGCCGGCCAGCGCTTCAGACAGGCGTTCCATCATGCGCATCTCTTTCGCATAGCGGCTGGCGAGTTCCTCATGGCTGTAGCGGAAATGCTTGCCGTCCCTCCGGCCGACACAGGCACAGAAACGGTGCTCGCCTACCGGCATCTCGGAGCGGTCAAACGCGACCATATCTGCCCAGATCTTGTATACATTTGTGCTGTGGGCATAGTTGATCATATCCGGGGTATATCCGCCGCTGGGGCGCATATTCACTTCCAGCGCGACAAGATCGCCCTTCTTGCCGATGTGCTGGTCGCGGTTAAGACGGAAAAATTCAAAATGGATAAAGCGGCTTGCAACGCCGAAGCTTTTTGCGGCTGCCCGTCCGAATGCCCGCGTGTCATCGGGAAGATCCTTGAGAATATGATAAATGGAGTTGTCGTTGTTGTTGACGATATCCATGATCGATATCCCCGTGATATTGCCGGTTTCAAAAAGAGGCTCGCCATGGGAGTCATAGATGGCATCATAGGAATTGACCGTCCCGTCGATGAACTCCTCCATGATATAGGGGAAGCGTCCGTCACGCTCGGCGAGAAAAGCGGAAAGCTCTTCGTCGTTATTCAGTTTGTAGGTGGCCGCAGAACCGACACCGTTGTCCGGCTTGACGATGACCGGCCAGCCGACCTCATTGATAAAGGCGCGGCAGCCTTCCGCGTCACCGACCATATGGAAACGCGCGGTCGGTATCCCGGCCTTTCGGTAGTATTCCTTCATGCCGGATTTATACTTGATGCGCGGTACATCCTCCACCCGGAAACCGCCCGGGATGTTGAAGTCTGTGCGCAGATGGGCATCCTGCTCCAGCCAGTACTCATTGTTCGATTCCAGAAAATCGATCCGTCCGTATTTGAATGCGAAAAAGGCCACGGCTCGATAAACCTGATCATAGTCTTCCAGAGAGGAGACTTTATAGTATTCTGTCAGGCTGCTTTTCAGTTCAAAACTCAATTCGTTATAAGGCTGATCGCCTATGCCCAGCACATTGACACCGTCGCATCGCAGTTCATGGCAGAACTGCCAGTAGTTCACGGGAAAGTTGGGGGAGATGAAGACAATGTTTTTCATTAGGATTCCCTCTTTCTATTTCAGAAGTTCCGGAACAAAATAACTCACCTGTCTGAACCACCACGGCCAGTCGTGTTCTACGTCATAACCCCAGTAGTCTACCCAGGCTGGAATGCCCTTCTCTACAAGGATACGGTGGAGTGTGCGTGTGTAGTCGACCAGTTCCCACGGTCCCTGACCGACACAGATGACTGCGCGGTGATTACGGTACAGCGGGAGAAAAGGATGATCGGCGGGCATGTTGGAAAGGTAGTGCACAGGGGAGTTGAGGTAGACGATATCGTCCATATAACTGCCAAAACCATAGGAGGAATCATACAGGCCGCTGAGAGCCAGCAGTTCGTCAAAAAGGGCGGGGTAGCGGAAATAAAGGTTCGCTGCGTGCATCGCTCCGAGAGAGCACCCGAAGGCCATTATGCCCGGATCACACTGCCAGCCGTATTCACGGCAGAAACTGCGGATGTATGGTACGACCTCTTCTGTCAGATAGGTCATCCAGGCTTCATGGCGCCGGATGCGGTGGAAAGGGTCGCCGCCCGTATCGGACCAGGTCTCACTGTCCAGCGTGTCCACGGAGAATACCGTAGCTTGTCCGGTCTCCAGAAAAGGGGACCATGCTGCGGCCATGCCGAAGTTTTCAAAATCAAAGAAGCGGCCGTCCTGACAGGGGATGTAAAGCACGGGCTTGCCGCCGCGCCCGTAGACCTTCAGCTCCATATCCCTGCCCAGCGAAGGGCTGTACCATTTTTCATAGTGTGTCTGCATTGCTTATTCCTCCAGCTCATAGAGTAGTGCGGGCAGAAAGAAGGGGATTTGTTTTTCCCAGCTCGCTTCGCAGTGCTGTCCATCGGGGACGATGCGGGCAGTCACGCGGACACCTCGCTCCAGCAGCTGTCTGCCGATGGTCCAGAAAGTCCTTTTTGTGTTGCGCCAGCGCAGTTCGGTTTCACCCATATCCATGTAGAGTATTGTGTCTGCGGAGATGTCCGCTGAGCGGATCAGTTCCTTCAGACTGTCAGTGCCGAAGTTTACTGAAGGAGAAAGCGCGGCTGCACGTGAGAATACCTGGTTGAAGCAGCAGACGGCGTAAAGACTCATCAGTCCTCCCATGGAACTGCCGGCAATGAAGGTATGTCTGCGATCCGGTTTTGTCGGAAAAGTGCGGTCGATCTCCGGCTTGAAGCGGTGGATCATCCAGTCCATTGTCAGAGGTCCGCGTCCTTCAATCGATCCGAATCTCTTGGAATAAAAGGAATACGGCGCATACTCGGAAAGCCGGGCATTATTCGGAGCATGGTTGCATTCCACTGCCGCCACAATGAGAGGCACGTGATTCGCTTCCAGGTACTCAAGCATGCCCCAGCTCTTTCCGTAAGTCGCATCCTCATCAAAGAAGACGTTGTGCCCGTCAAACATATACAGCACAGGAAAGCGCAGCTCCGGGTCAGACTGGGACTCCTCCGGGACATAGATATAGGCGCGGCGCGTCTCCTCGCCGGTAAGTTCCGGAAGAGTGACATCCCAAACATCGATCATATGCAGACTCCATTATAAAAGAAAGTTGTCTCAGTTTATCATCGTGAGCAAAAAAAAGCAATGTAAAACAAGACTGAACAGTGCAGGAGATTTGCAGTCTTGTTTTACATTATAGCGTAGGATTCATACGCGGGTATTATCAGATACTTCGATACTTCCGATTTGAGCTTTCATTTCCTTCTTGTATCGGAAAAGAAGACTATTGAAGAAGAGGGGTTCGGCGGATAACGGGTTCAATCGTGCCCCCTCCGAGAACAAGATCGCCATTATAGAGCACGACGGCCTGCCCGGGAGTAATCGCACGTTGGGGCTGATCAAAAACAAGCTTTACACGTGCACCTTCGAGCGCCTGGACCGTAGCCGGATTTACACACTGGCGATACCGTGTCATCGCCGTCACACGGAGTGGGTGCTTCGGTTCCGGGATCGAGAGCCAGTTAAAATTCGAGGCGTTCAGCTCACTGCTGAAAAGAGCACTCTCCGGTCCGACGGTCACAGTGTGTTTTTCCATATCCTTGGATACGACATAGAGCGGCTGCTTTGCTGCAACACCAAGACCGTGCCGTTGCCCGATCGTATAACGGCACGCACCGCGGTGATGTCCGATCACGCGTCCTTCCGGATCGAGGATCTCGCCTTCAGGATCGCGAGATCCGGTCCGGCGTTCAAGAAAGGCACTATAGTCTCCATCTGGAATAAAGCAGATATCCTGGCTCTCATGCTTGGATGCTGTAACCAGACCGGCCTTCTCTGCAGTTGCACGGGTATCAGTCTTGCCCAGCTCTCCGAGCGGGAATCGCAGATGAGCCAGCTGATCCTGGGAGAGCATATACAGGACATAGCTTTGATCCTTGCTTGCGTCCAGTGCCTTGCGGAGCTGCAATCGTCCGGTTTTCTCGTCCTGCGTGATCCGGGCATAATGACCGGTCACGAGGCAGTCGAAGCCTTTTTCAAGAGCCATAGAGAGAAGCAGATCGAACTTCATACAGCGGTTGCAGACGATACAGGGGTTCGGAGTCCGTCCGGATTCATATTCGCGGATAAAATCCTGAATGACTGTTTTTTCAAACTCTTTTGTGAAGCAGATAGCTTCAAAAGGAATTCCCAGCTGCCAGCATACACATGCGGCATCGTCCTCATCCGTGTCGCTGCAGCAGCTTTTTTGTGTTGCCTGCTCCAGCCCGGGAAATCGGTACAGTCTCATAGTGACACCTGTACACTCATATCCCGCTTTTTTCATCAGAAGTGCGGCAACGGAGCTGTCTACCCCGCCGCTCATGGCGATCATGGCTCGCTTCAAAGATCAGCCCCTCCTCAACTCTTCCTTCATCTGGATCATGCGAGGGAAAAAAGAAAACTCCTGACGGCTATACTGGAGAACAGAAGCTTCCCGAAAGACTCGAAATAAACCGTTCGAATCTAAGAAAACCCTTCCGGCAGAAGTTCGTATACGGTCTTCTCCCAAGCAAAGAGGTCATGTATCTCTCGCATAACCCATTGACTTGGTGGGTTTAACTGCTTATACTATATTTGCAAATAGTTGTCAAGAGAGAAGAGAAAAATTATGAAGTCCGTTTTGATCAGAGACACCACGCGGGAAGAACGCGAAAAAATCGTTCAGCAGGCGCTTTGGGGAACCTGCGGCACAGATTGTGAATTCTGCTCCGGCTGCGATAATCGCGGAGGGGGCGAATAGAGACTATGTACCAGGCGTATATAGACGGGGAGAAAGAGATTCGGGAGATCAACGAGGAATACCGTGCGCCTTTTGTGAGGGGATAGGTAAGAACGGCGGAATCAGTATGCCTTTTTATGTTGTTTTGGCCGGTATCTGTTGTTTCCCGGGAATAGAAATAAGAGTTGACAACAGACTGAAATACGATAAAATAACATCAACATACTATTTTAGTGGGTGAAGGCGTGGAAGCGGTGAAGGATTCCTTGCGATATAGTGATATGCGCCAACTGGTCCGGCATGCGGCGGAAAGCTTCCCGGACAGGGATTTTTTCCTGTGCACGGATGACAGAATGCCGTCGGTGAAAGGAAAGGAACTGTATGAACTCTGCGGAAAAGCGGCCGGGCTGGATGAGTTGAAAGAAAAACAGCATATCGCGCTGCTCGGACCGAGCAGTACTGCATGGCTGGCAGCGTATTTCGCTGTTCTTTCATCCGGCAGAGTGATCGTTCCTCTGCATGACGGCATGCAGCTGGACGAACTGGAAGAATGCCTGCGAATGGCGGATTGCGCCATCCTCCTTTATGATGGATGCCGGAAAAGAGATGCTGAGGCGCTTTCGAATGCTGTTTCCGGCCTGAGTTTGCTGGAATTGCATGATTTTATAGACAGGCTCCGGGAGGAGAAGAATGAATCGCTCCCGGAACTGAAGCCGGATTCGGTTGCTGCTATGTACTTTACATCCGGGACGACCGGAAAACCGCGATGTGTCATGCTCACACACCGGAATATAGGTTCTCAGATCAGTGCAGTAAGCAAAGTGATCCCGCTCTCGGATGAGGATGTAGGCCTCTCTCTGCTCCCGCTGAGCCACACATTTGAAATGATGACCTATGTCGCCGGCGCACTGCATTGCGGCGGTACGTTGTTTCTTAACGAGAATATACGAACGGTCAAAAAGAATCTCCGGGAAAAGAAACCGACCATTCTGGTGGCTGTTCCTCTGATTCTTCAGACATTGGAAAAGGAGATCCTGAACACGGCAAGAAGCCAGGGACGTCTGGAAAAACTTCTGAAAGGAATTCGCCTGAGTGGAGAATTGCAGAAAATCGGGATCGATGTGAGCGGTCGTCTCTTCGGAGAACTGAAAGAGCTTCTCGGCGGCAGGCTGCATACTGTTATCTGCGGGGGTGCGGCGATCGATCCGGAACTGATCCGTTTTTTCCAGGCGCTCGGGATCGAAATTCTCCAGGGATACGGAATAACGGAGTGTTCACCGGTGGTTTCCGTGAACAGGCACGGACGAAACGCAGTCGGTTCTGTCGGTCAGTGCCTGCCCTGCTGTGAAGTCAGGATCGTTAACGGAGAGATCTGCGTGAGGGGCGACAATGTGTCGCCCGGTTATTACAAGGATGAAACGGCAACCGGAGAGAGTTTTCACGATGGTTGGTTCCATACGGGGGATCTTGGCCGGCTGGATCGAAAAGGGTATCTCTATTATGAAGGAAGGATCAAGAACCTAATTATTCTGGCAAACGGGGAGAACGTATCTCCGGAGGAGCTGGAGGAAAAGCTTTATCAGCTGGATGGGATCCTGGATGCAGTCGTCTATGAGAAAGACGGCCGGATCACAGCGGAACTTTTTGTGGATCGGATGCTGATCCCGGATCTGTCTGCCGCCTGGCGGATCGTCAGTCCCATCAACCGGACTTTGGCCTCTTTTAAGCAGATAGCCGAAATCGTTTTAAGGGAGACGGAGTTTGAAAAAACGGCGACTCGGAAAATCAAACGCTATAAACTGGAAAGGGGATAAACAATGGAGGAAAAAATAAGGGAGATACTCTCCGAGGTGTCTGGAGTTCCGGTATCAGAATTGCATGAAGATACGCGTCTTGTCGGAGAACTGGGGATGAGTTCCTTTGACCTTGCCGATGCAGTTGTCAGTTTGGAAGAGATCTATGGTGTGAAGATACCCGATGCGCGGTTTCATGAGATGGAGACAGTGGGGGATATTGTGCGCATTCTTCGGGAGGAGAACGTGCTATGAATTTGAACGGGCTTCCGCTCCTTGACCCTTCAGCGGTCAGGACCGATCACAGTTTTGTCTTTGATGCGCATAACCACGACCGGAAGCAGCTGATCACGCGCTACCGCGGAACAGTGGTCGAACGGACAGAATCGGGTTTCGTTGTCACAGGCTGGCAGAAAAGCATTTACCATTTCGGCGGGCTGAACAGGGAGGTTCCGATTTTGGTATGTATGCTGCTGGATGAGTACGGAAAGATCTGCCGTTTGAAGATCGACGAAAAGAGTGAAGGCAGTCAGGGAAAACGCTGTGATTTTGCCTGCCTGGAAAGACTCAGCTGTGAGAAGCTGATCGGGGTCCCGCTCAAGGAGCTCAGTGCTGAGGTGCAGTCTGCGCCGGACGTCAAGTGTCTGCATCTTTTCGAGATTTTCAGCGCCTGCGCTTCCTTCTTTGAAACACTTACAGCCCGGGGATTGACAGAGGGATTTGAACAGGAATATACAGCGATCAGGCCGGAACGGAAAGGACTGAAATCAGACTCCATACATGAGGTCCTCGGGCAGAGGGATGAGACACAGATCCGTCTGGAGCATCGGGCAAAACCTCAGCTGAACGGCGAAAATCTGGCTGAGAACATTGAGGCAGATGTAACGGTGCGATATAACGGAGAAGAAGTCCTCAATGAGAAGCTTCACGCGTCAGATTTTGAGAGTGTATATACGCAGCTTAACCGGCTTTTCTCCAAATGCCATCACAGGGAGAAGGATTTCTTCGGGCTGAAAGGTCGGGTCAGGTTTTTCAACTCTCCTTCCATGGGTGGACTGTTTCTTCTCACGATCAGCCACAGTGCTGTGAGCGGTCTTGTGTCCCGCACCTGGAAAATCGAAAAAATCCTGCACTATCTGCAGACCGGATACGGCAGGAATCCCTGCAAGGGATTCGGAGGATAATCAGTCATCTGAAAAACAAAAAACAGGAGATCGATATTCTGTATCGATCTCCTGTTTTATGGTGCACAAGGGCAATTCAAATCCGAACCCGTTTCTCTATCAGACGCGAGCCCAGCGTCAGCGGGGCGCGGCTGAAAAGGAAAAACAAGGTCATCGGTCGATATGGCGGTGCTTGTGCCGCCACATGACCTTATGGCCTTGTTTTGACGTGGTGCCGGTGACCGGACTCGAACCGGTACGGGATTGCTCCCAAGGGATTTTAAGTCCCTGGTGTCTACCATTCCACCACACCGGCCTGCAGGGGAGAAGATGGCTATACTGTACCACCTGCAGGAAAGAGTGTCAAGAAAAGGGGAACACAGGTCTGCAGCCTATGTGCCTGCAGACCTGTGTCCGTTGGAAGCAGATTATTCGATCTCGACGATGCCGCCCTCTTTGACCGTCACTTTCATTCCGGTCTGAACGGTGCTGAGAAATTCCGGACCGAGCCGGTCAATTACGGGCATATTGGAGTCGGTCCACACATCGCCCATAATGGCACCTGAAGCGGCGAGCGAATCGATTGATTCGGAGAAGAGCATGCAGGCAGGGGCTTTTCCTGCAGCAAGGACTGTATAAAGAATCATTCCCCCTGTGGTGGATCCGATCGTGATCGGCAGGCACAGGGCTTTGCCCTGCATCTTTTGATTGTATATCTCCGGATTGTTCTGATCTCCGCAGGGAACACCCTTTTTGTTGAACATGATTGCCATCTGGAATGAGGCGAGGGTGTTGAAACCGCTGTGTGAAACCAGCGCTTCTGCGGTGCAGGTCCCGGGAACGATGACGCGCCCTTTGAACTGTTTCATGGTCTTGCCTCCTTGCTGGTTATGATGCGCAGGATCTCATCCTCTGTGTAATACCGTGCGGAGGTATAGGTGCGCAGCTTGTTCGAGCAGGTGATCACGGCTTTTTTCTTGCAGAGCGGGTTGTTCATGTACATCAGTGCACAGATGTAGCTGACGATTACGCCGGAGCGTTTCAGGATATTGGCTTTTCCGGTCTTTTCAAATTCCTTGATCACAGCCGGGGAAGCGGTGAACACGGTGGGAACGGAGACCTTTGAAAGCCCGTTCTCTTCCAGCTTTTTGTCAATGATATCCGTCCAGTCGCAAAGCTGCTTGAGAGTCAGATGCGGGCAGCCGACAAAGCAGAGTTCGGGTCTTGCTTCCTTGTCTTTCCATATTACAGGGTAATTTGCCTTGACACGCTCCAGTTCTGCATCATCTATCATGTAGACCTGCGCATCTTCACTGATCAGCGTTTCACCAAGTTCTTTTGCTTCCGGCGTAAGACCGGCAATGTGATAGAGACCGACGGCTCCGTTGGAGGCAGTGGCGGCACCAAAGTCTTTGAGGTAGGTGCAGGCGGCATCGTCGAGTTCCGGGCCGAGCCATTTCTCCAGACCTTTCACATAAGGCACATCTTCCATGACTTTCATGCCGATGGCGGAGCCGAGAAGCTGCGCTTCCGGCTTTTTCTTACATTTTACTTCAACGACCCATTTTGCCTTGCGTCCTTCATCGGTCAGAAGACCGAATTCAGGAACAAAACCGGCGATCGATCCGAAGAGTTCAATCATGCCGGAGTTGCGATTGCAGCGTGCTCCGAGAACAGAGTTGGCATACACGACGGCGGAGGATTCCGCCCAGGAGAGGATCTCGCCCTTGGCCGGCTTGTTGCCGACCTGTTCAAGATAGCAGGTGCAGGTATAAGCGTCATCGTTCAGAATGCCGAGCTTCTCCATCTGCTTTTCATAACGGGCCTGATCCGTGTACATGATCCTTTTGAACACAAGGTCTTCCAGCAGATTGGAAGGAACATTCCTGTCAAGGGGACGCGGGTCGGCTGTGAAGCGCTGTCCGTCTGTAAGGCCTGCATCGATGATCTCGTCGAAAACATCCAGCACCGGGCCAAGAACCTTGAGACCATAGCTGATAACGGTATGGCCGTATTTGCTTGTTACGGGAACCATACGCTCAGCCCCGAAGGTATCGCCGTACATCACCAGCGTTTTTACAATCTTTGCCATGACTTCACCCTTGCTGCCGTCCAGCAGGGCCTGCTGTTCAGGGGTTAAAACCAAGAGATCACATCCTTTCTTCAAATATTCGGGAAAATACATAAAGATTATCGTATTAATATCTGCATATTCGTGTTAATTATATAAATATATATCACAAACTGCTGACTGCGTCAACGAAAGGGAACAAGAGCAATCATTCACAAAAGAGTCATAATCGGGCTGAAGGTCGATATTGAAAAGTTGTGTATTTGTGATATAATCTATGATTACGTAATTATGCAAACCGGGAGGACCAGAACAAAATATGGCAAAGAAACAGTTCAAAGCAGAATCGAAAAGACTTCTTGATTTGATGATCAATTCTATCTATACAAATAAGGAGATCTTTCTCCGCGAGATCATCTCCAATGCCTCCGATGCGATCGATAAGCTGTGCTATCTTTCACTGACGGATGAAGGAGTGGGAATGAACCGGGAAGACTTCCGCATCGAAGTGATTCCGGATAAGGAAGCCCGCACCATCACCGTTCGGGATAACGGGATCGGCATGAACCGGGAAGAATGTGAAAGCAATCTCGGCGTCATTGCCAAGAGCGGATCCTATGCATTCCGCGATACCATGGATGAAGAACACAAGGAGGATCTGTCGATCATCGGTCAGTTCGGCGTCGGGTTTTATTCGGCATTCATGGTATCTGATGAAGTTACCGTCATTACGCGCAAATACGGCAGTGACGAAGCGGTGAGGTGGCAGAGCAGCGGTGCCGATGGCTATACGGTTTCAGCAGCTGAACGGGCGGAAGTCGGGACAGATGTGATCATGCACATCAAACCCGACAGCGAGGAAGAAGTTTACGGCTCCTATCTGGAAGTATGGAAGCTGAAAGCCCTGATTAAAAAGTACTCGGACTATGTTCGCTGGCCGATATGCATGGATATCGAGCATCAGGAGCGTTATGAGACCGGAGAGAAGAACGACGACGGTTCTCCCAAGGTCGAATACAGGATGGTCAAAGAGAATGAGACCGTCAACTCCATGGTACCCATCTGGCAGCGCAGCAAGAGCGAAGTGACCGATGATGACTGCATTGCATATTATAAAGAGAAGAATCATGACCGCAAAGATCCCTGCGCGCTGATCCGTGTGAATGCGGAAGGGACTGTCTCCTACAAGGCCATGCTCTTTGTCCCTGGAGAACAGAACGAGGGAGTCTTCTATGGCGATGCGAAAGGCGGGATCACACTCTATTCCAATGGAGTTATGATCATGGAAAAGTGCGACAAGCTGGTCCATGACTACTTTGAATTTGTCAAAGGCATCGTGGATTCTCCGGATCTCTCCCTGAACATCTCCCGCGAGATCCTCCAGCACGACCGCCAGCTTCGCGTGATCGGACAGAATCTGGAGAAAAAAATCAAGGGCGAACTGGAGAAAATGCTCAAAGAGGATAAGCCGAAGTACGAAGCATTCTTTAGGAATTTCGGTGTCCATCTCAAGTGCGGAGTCTGTGACGAATACGGCCGTTACAAGGATTTCCTGCGGGATCTGCTGATTTTCTTTACCTCCGAAGACCGCCAGATCACTCTCAAGGAATATGTGGAAAATATGCCGGAGAGCCAGAAGGTAATTTATTATGCATCCTCGGATTCCGTGAAACACGCTATGAGCCTGCCACAGTGCGAGTTGGTTCGTTCCCGTGGTTATGAGCTGATTTATCTTACCAGCGCGCTGGATGAGATGGTGATTGAGAACCTGCGGGAGCAGGACGGCAAAAGCTTCTGCAACGTTGTCACCGATGACCTCGGGTTTGAGACGGAGGAAGAGAAAAAAGCAGCAGAAGAACGGGATATTGAAAACCGGGAGTTTCTCGATTTTGTGAAGGATTCGTCGGACGAGCGGATCGTTAAGGCAAAACTGTCTTCCAAACCCGGGTCTCTTCCGTGCTGTCTTACCACCGAGGGCGGTATTACCCTGGAAATGGAAAAGTATTTCCGGAACGGCCCCAACGAAGAGATGCGTTCCATCAAAGCCAACAGAGTTTTGGAACTCAACCCGGAGCATGAAGCGGTCAAAGCTCTTCAGGCGGCATATGCCAGTGATAAGGAGAAAGCTGCTTCTTTGACAAAAGTCCTTCTCGTGCTGGCCGAGATGATGGCCGGCGTTGAGGTGGAGGATCCTGCAGAATTCGTGGGACTGGTCAGCAAACTTTTCTGACAGAATCGCATAAGGACCTCACCTATCCTTGAAACAGTTGGAGATGTTATGAGTCAGAGCCTCGGAATCTATATCCATATACCGTTCTGCGCCAGCAAATGTTCCTACTGCGACTTCTATTCGCTTGCTGATTGCGACTATCTGATGCCGGAGTATCAGAAAGCATTGCTGAAGCATATTGCGGAATCCTCCGATTCCATAAAAAACTACGAAGTCGACAGTATCTATTTCGGCGGAGGTACCCCGAGTTTTTACGGGGCGGGAAGACTCTGCGAGGTCTTCGAGCTGCTCAAGCTCAACGGGAACGTTCGCACGGATGCGGAAGTGACCGTTGAGGTAAACCCGGACAGTGTTACGCCTGATACGTTGAAAATGCTCCGCCGGAGCGGAGTGAACCGCCTTTCCATCGGAGTGCAGGCTTCCGACAACAATCTGCTGAAGCTCATCGGCCGACGGCACAATTTCCAGCAGGCACAGCGTGCCGTGCAGGAGGGGAGAAATGCCGGATTCGATAATATCAGTCTTGATCTGATCTATGGACTTCCGACACAGACGAAGAACGACTGGGCGGAGACGCTCTCCAGAGCGATGGAACTCCATCCGGAGCATATCTCCTGTTATGGTTTGAAACTGGAAGAAGGTACGCCCATGTATGAAAACTACAAGGGATCGCCCGTTCTTCCGGACGATGATGAGCAGGCGGATATGTACTGTTATGCGGCGGAGCAGCTTGACCGCTACGGCTACAGGCAATACGAGATATCAAATTTTGCTGCGAAAGGTTTTGAATCAAAGCACAACCTCAAATACTGGAATCTGGAGGATTACATCGGATTCGGCCCCGGAGCTCATTCCTGTGTGGGAAGTCTTCGCTACAGCTATATCCGGGATCTGAAGGGATACATTGCCGGTATTGACCGGGGTGTGAGCATCATCGAAGAATACGAGACGCTGACCCCCTTCGAGAAGGCCGTGGAATATATCATGCTGGCTATGCGGACGACCCGCGGAATGTCTGCTGAGGACTACCGCCGGACCTGCCGCTGCGACTGGAAGCCGATCGAGCATGTGCTGATGGCCTTCAGAGAAAAAGGGTGGACGGAACTCACCGGAGACCGTTGGCACTTTACTGTACCGGGATTCCTGATTTCGAACACGCTGATCGGGATCCTTCTGGAGACGCAGGCCAGCAGCCGCGTGGAAGGAACGCCCTGGCTCAGCAACGCACTCGATGCGGAAGAAAAAACGTCTATTCCTCCAAGTGAGGAGGAACTTTTCCGGGAAGTGTATGAAAAGCAGATGGAAAAGACAGACAATGAACCCGAAGAATAAGGAGAAGCGTTTGTGAATATGGAAAACGAACACGACCTCGAGAGCATCCTCCGTGAGTTCTCATCGGATGGATCAGACAGACCGGAAATACCGGAAGAAACAGATTGCCGGAAAGAGGACGCGGTTGGGGAAAAAAGACTCTCTTCACCGGAAAATGAGGATCTTCCGGAAGAGCCGGTCGAAGAGATCCCGGATACGGTGATTCCCGATGAAGAGGCAGATCCGGAAGAGTCTGAGGATACGGATGACGGGTTGCCGCAGTTTTTCGATGACGACGAGGAATACGAATACAGACTGGCAAAGAAAAAGCGCCGCAGATGGATCCTTCCATTCTGCGTAGTGCTGTTTATTATCCTGCTCGTGGCAGGCGGTGTGACCTATATGGCTTACAGAGTCTCCCAGAGCGATACGATCCTGCCGAACGTATATGTTGCGGGGATCGATCTCGGCGGTATGAGCAGGGAAGAAGCCGAGAACATGCTGGAGAGCTGCAACTGGGACAAGAGTATAAGCGGAGCTCTGGAAGTGCGTCTGCCAATGGATGTTTCCGCTTCGATCGATTATACTGTGGCGGGACTGCGGCTGACTGCTGCAACGGCTATAAACGATGCAGAGGCGTACGGCCGCGAAGGGAATATGTATGAACGCCTCTATTCATATGTGAATGCGCTGATTATGCCTCATGATGTGGCTGATGACAGGACCTTTGAAATCAACGAGGAGTATGTGGACCAGATCCTGGACCAGGCAGTGGCGAAATTCGACGAGTTGACAGCGGATTCGGCGTATAAGATCGACCGCGAAAAAGAACAGTTTGTTGTTCTCAAAGGAGCCGGAGAGATTCGCATCGACAGGGATGCCCTGAAGAAAAAGGTGATGGATGCGCTGAAAGCAAATGAGGAAGCAGTTATTTACCGGATCGGGGACGTCCAGCTTACAATGCCGGATTTCGAAGCGGTACGGGCAGAGGTCTACTCTGAAGCAGTGGATGCATACTATGACCGGGAGAACGATACGGTAGTCGATGAAGTGATCGGCGTTGATTTCGATGTGGAAACGGCGGCGAGAATCTGGAATGCGGCAGAGCCGCTGACATATGTGACCGTTCCGATCGAAGCCACATATGCAGAAATAAAAGGGGATGACCTGCGCGCGGTTCTCTTCCGGGATGTGCTGGGAGAATTTACCACCAGCTTTGCCGGCAGCATACCGAACCGCTGTTCCAATATCAATCTGGCTGTCAATACGATTGACGGCACAATCCTCCTTCCGGGAGAGACCTTTTCTTATAACCAGACGCTTGGTGAGCGTACGGAGGAAGCTGGTTACCTGATGGCCGGCGCCTACAACGACGGGGAAGTGATCGAGGCGATCGGCGGAGGGATCTGCCAGGTCTCCTCAACACTCTGCGTGGCTGTACGCTATGCGAATCTTGAGTATCACAGAGCCTGCCACCAGTTCCGCGTCAATTACATGGATGCCGGACTGGATGCAACAGTCGACTGGCCGAACAGGGACTTTACTTTTAAAAACACCAGAGATTACCCGGTCAAGATCCATGCCTTCTGTGATAATGACGCGCTGACAGTTACGATTCAGATCATCGGTACAGATGTTGACGGAAGCTACATCGAGATCGTGAACACCTATTACTCTGCCTTTACATGGGGACAATATAATCCCGGAGAAACGGAGCACAGCGAGGAGTATCTTAACACATGGATCGGAGATATCTACAAGTCTGAAGGCAAGCACTACGATAAAGACGGCAATCTTCTCGAAATCATCTATACGCAGGAGAACGACTACTGCATGTACCTCCGCCACGATGTGGTGATGCCGGAGGATTATTATACACCGCCCGCTGAGACCGAAGGCGATGTCGGCTGACAGAAATACAATCACTCAACAGGAGAGAAGATATGGAAAACAGAAAGACCTTTTATATTACAACACCCATCTACTATCCTTCGGATAAGCTTCATATCGGGCATACCTACTGCACTGTCGCGACGGATACGATAGCACGGTACAAGAGGCTGCGCGGCTTCGATGTTATGTTCCTCACAGGGACCGATGAACACGGTCAGAAGATCGAGGAGAAAGCGAAGGAAGCCGGAAAGACCCCTCAGCAGTTTGTGGATGACATCGTCACCGGAAAAGGCGGGATACTGGATCTTTGGAAGCTGATGAATATCTCCAATGACCGTTTCATCCGTACCACGGATGATTATCATGTGGAATCGATCCAGAAAATCTTCCGGAAAATGTATGAGAACGGAGATATCTACAAGGGAGCCTACAAGGGCAAGTACTGCACACCGTGCGAAAGCTTCTGGACCGAAAGCCAGCTTGTTGACGGGAAATGCCCCGATTGCGGAAGGGAAGTGCATGATGCGGAAGAGGAAGCCTATTTCTTCCGACTCTCCAAGTATGCAAAGCCCGTACAGGACCTGCTGGAGACCGGTACTTTCCTCGAGCCTGCCTCCAGAGTGAACGAAATGATCAACAACTTCATCAAACCCGGCCTGGAGGACCTCTGTGTGTCACGAACCAGTTTCAGCTGGGGGATTCCGGTGGACTTCGATCCCGGTCATGTGGTCTATGTCTGGGTGGATGCACTGTCCAATTACTGCACGGCACTTGGCCTCTACAACGATCGCTATCATGATTTTGACAAATACTGGCCTGCCGATGCACATATCGTGGGCAAGGAGATCGTCCGTTTCCATTCGATCATCTGGCCTGCAATGCTCATGAGTCTGGGCCTTCCCGTGCCGAAAAAGGTCTATGGCCACGGCTGGCTGGTGATCGACGGCGGCAAGATGTCCAAATCCAAAGGGAATGTGGTGGATCCATATGTGCTCGCTGAAAAATTCGGAGTGGATGCGCTCCGCTTCTTCCTTCTCCGCACATTCCCCTTCGGGTCGGACGGGAACTTTACCAATGAACTGCTGATCAGCACGATCAATACCGATCTGGCTAATGACCTCGGCAACCTCGTCTCCCGGACAACGGCTATGGTGGAAAAATACTTCGGCGGCGTGATTCCTGAAGAGCGGGAGAGCGCCAAAGCGGATGAGGAACTCGTTCGCCTGATCCGGGAAACTCCCGAAAAATACGCTGCACAGATGGATGCTTTCCAGCTTCACCTCGGATTGGAGGAAGTATTCAGACTCATTCAGCGTGCAAATAAATATATTGACGAAAGCGCTCCGTGGGTACTTGCAAAGGAAGAGGCTAACCGCCCGCGTCTTGCACAGGTCATGTTCAATTTGGTCGAAGCGCTCCGGGTGAGCCTTATCTGCCTGACGCCTTTCATGCCGGAAAGCTGCGGGAAAGCGTTCAGTCAGATTGGTGCACCCGTTGAGGCGCAGACATGGGAAAGCGCTGTTTACGGAGGCATGTCTGCCGGTGCTGTCATCCGCAAAGGGGAAACCCTATTCCCCCGGATCGATGCAGCGAAGGAGCTGGCGGAACTGGAGAAGATTCACGCCACGGCAACTGCTCCGAAAACGCTTCCTGTTCTGCCGGATGTTTCCATCGATGATTTTGCAAAGTGCGACATGCGTGTTTGCAAGATCCTTGCCTGCGAGGCCGTAAAGAAATCGGACAAGCTCCTTCGCTTCACGCTGGATGATGGAAGCGGGAAGGAGAGACAGATCCTCTCAGGTATCCGGAAGTACTATGAACCGGAGCAGCTGGTTGGAAAGAAGGCGGTCGCAATTCTCAATCTTCCTCCACGGAAGATGATGGGGCTGGAATCGAACGGTATGCTGCTTTCTGCAGTTGCCGGGAAGGACGGAAATGAGACGCTGCACCTGATGATCGTAGGAGACGATGTTCCGGTTGGAGCGCAGCTCTGCTGATAAGGAAAGGAAAAGAATGACAAAAACAGATATTTTTTCCGGATTTCTCGGAGCCGGTAAGACGACGCTCATCCGGAAACTGATTGCGGAAGGCTATCAGAATGAGAAACTTGTTCTGATCGAGAACGAATTTGGCGAAATCGCGATCGACGGCGGGTTCCTGCAGGATGCTGGAGTCCAAATTACGGAAATGAATTCTGGCTGTATCTGCTGTACTTTGGTAGGTGATTTTACGAAAGCCCTGCGGAAAGTGGTGGCGGATTTTGCTCCGGACAGGATCCTCATCGAACCTTCTGGCGTCGGAAAACTCAGTGAGGTGGCAGACGCGGTGGAACGCGTCGAGGGAATCGTGATTGGGTCAAAGGTTACGCTGGTCGATGCCGGAAAGTGCAGACTCTATGCAAAGAACTTTGGAGAATTCTTCAACGATCAGGTAGCCAATGCGGACGTGATCGTGCTCAGTCGCACAGGGATGGTCAGCGAGGAGAAAACTGTTGCCGCCGTGGAACTGCTGCGGGGGATTAACCCTGAGGCCGCACTGATCACAAGCCCGTGGGAGAAGGTGACCGGAGCACAGATTCTTGCTGAGATGGAAGAAAACACACTGCACAGAGAGATGGAAGAGATGCTCCATGAGCATCATCACCATCATGACGATGAGGATGAAGAGAAGCACGAACACCATCATCACCATCATGACGATGAGGATGAAGAGGAGCACGGGCACCATCATCACCATCATGACGATGAGGATGAAGAGGAGCACGGGCACCATCATCACCATCATGACGATGAGGATGAAGAAGAGCACGAACACCATCATCACCATCATCATCATGATCACGATGCGGACGAGATATTTACATCTTGGGGAATGGAGACGGCGAGGAAGTATTCCGAAGAGGAACTGCGCACTGTTCTCTCCGCATTGGAAGACGCAGACCGCTTTGGAATGATTCTTCGTGCCAAAGGGATTGTGGACAGCAGCGACGGTGAATGGATTTATTTCGACTATGTGCCCGGAGAGATTGATATCCGCCGGGGCAGTACTGCTGTGACGGGACGATTCTGTGTGATCGGTTCTGAAATCAAAGAATCCGCTTTGAAGGAGCTGTTTAAAATTGCCTGAGCAGCGTGAAATACCGGTTTTCCTTTTCACCGGATTTCTGGATTCGGGAAAAACCCGCTTTATCCAGGAGACGCTGGAAGACAGACGTTTCTGCAATGGAGAGCGGACTCTTCTTGTCGTCTGCGAGGAAGGGGAAGAGGAGTATGCACCGGACCAGTTCGCAGATGCGTCGGTCTTTATCCGTACAGTGGAAGGGGAGGCGGATCTCCGGAAGGAGAAACTTCTTGACTGGCAGAAGGAGACGAATGCGGAGCGCGTTGTTATTGAATATAACGGGATGTGGATGCTTGATTCCCTCTATGCACAGATGCCCCAGAACTGGATGGTTTATCAGGAATTCATGTTTGCCGATTCTGCCACTTTTCTGAGTTATAATACCAATATGCGTCAGCTGGTCTATGACAAGCTGAAAAGCTGTGAACTGGTTGTTTTTAACCGTTTCCGTAGCGGGATGGACAAGATGGAATTCCATAAGATCGTTCGTGGTGCTTCCCGCCGAACAGACATCGCCTATGAGAGTCCGGAAGGAAACGTTGTATACGATGATATCGAAGATCCGCTTCCTTATGATGTGAACGCGAGGGAAATCGTCATCGGAGATTCGGACTATGCCTTGTTTTACCGGGATCTTTCGGAGAATCCGTCAGTCTATGAAAACAAAACTGTGACCTTCAAGTGCCGCGCCTTGGTCAGGAATAAACTCCCGTCCGGTACTTTTGTGGTCGGCCGTCATGTGATGACCTGCTGCGTGGAGGATATACAGTTTGCCGCACTGGTCTGTCAGTGGGAAAAAGCGAAGACGGTACAGGATGATACATGGATGATCCTGACAGCGCGGATCAATTTCAAGTTCAACCGCGCATACGGCAGAAAAGGACCGGTGCTGACTTATTTGTCAGCACTCCCGAGCGTACCTCCGGACAATCCGGTCGCGACGTTCTACTGAGTACCGGATATGAAGTACCGATGTCTGGTCTTCGATCATGACGATACGGTCGTGAATTCAACGGCAACGATCCATCACCCCTGCTTCCGGGAATTCCTGAAAGAATACTATCCGGGCAGAGACATTTCTCTTGAAGAGTATTTCATTCGGAATTTCACGCCGGGCTTCGTTGAGATGTGCCGCAGAGAGTATGGCATGGATGATGCGATGCTTGAACGGGAAAAAGAGTACTGGCTGGATTATGTGCAGGGCCATGTGCCCCGTGCCTACCCGGGTATCCGGGAGATCATGCTCCGGCAGAAGGAAGAGGGAGGCCTCTGCTGTGTCGTTTCCCATTCGATGCGGCACAATATCCTTAGGGATTTCATGGCCAACGGACTTCCGGAACCGGATCTTGTTTACGGATGGGAGCTTCCGCCGGAACAAAGAAAACCGGATCCATGGGCACTGCTTCAGATCCGGGAAGTCTTTGGACTTGCTCCGGAGGAGATTCTCGTGATCGATGATCTCAAACCCGGTTTTGATATGGCGCTTCGCTGCGGTGCGGATTTTGCCGGTGCGGGCTGGTCTCATGATATCGTTTTTATAGAAGAATTCATGAGGAAAAACTGCCGGAATTACTTTAAGACAGTGGAGGAGCTGGACCGCTTTCTCCTTGCAGAGAACGGATAAGCCGGCAAGAAGATGAACATAGAACAAACAGGGAACAGGTCCGCTCCTGTTCCCTGTTTGACAGAAGAAAGGATTGTCTGTTTTGGAAGCTTTATGCCTGATCGTTCCATGTTACAATGAAGAAAAAGTGCTTCCGGTAACAGCTCCGCTTTTCCGGGAGAAACTCTCGGAGCTTATTGAGAAAGGACGTATTGCGGAAGAAAGCCGGATCCTGTTTGTCGACGACGGAAGCACGGACTCCACCTGGCAGATAATCTGTGATCTTGCGGAAGCGGAGACTTGCTTCGAGGGAATCGCTCTCAGCCGGAACCGCGGCCATCAGAACGCACTTCTGGCAGGGCTCACCGATGCGGCGGACCGCTTTGACATAACCATTTCGATTGACTGTGATGGTCAGGATGACATTGACGCCATCGACCGGATGCTGGAGGAGCGCAAAGCTGGTGCGGAGGTGGTCTACGGAGTACGTTCCGACCGCAATTCTGACTCCCGCTTCAAACGCTGCACTGCACAGATTTATTATCATTTTCTTTCCCGGATGGGGGCTGAAGTGGTTTATAACCACGCGGATTACAGACTGATTTCTGCCCGCGCGCTGCGGGAACTGCTGAAATACGGGGAAGTAAACCTTTATCTGCGCGGGATAGTTCCGCTGGTCGGCTTTCAGAGCAGTACGGTGGAATACACCCGGCGGAAACGGATAGCCGGGAAAACGCATTATCCGCTCAAGAAGATGTTCGACCTCGCTCTCAACGGGCTGACAGGATTGACAGTCCGGCCTATGCGCCTGATTCTGATGATCGGACTGATATTGGGACTGAGCGGTTTGACCGGATCAATCACGACGATCGCACTCATGACCTTTGGGGTCCTCCATGATTCTGTGTGGATCCTGCTTGCCGTTCTGGTGTTTCTTTCCGGACTGCAGCTTAGTGCCACGGGACTGCTGGGCGAGTATGCCGGGAAGACTTTCTTGGAGACCAAGCACCGGCCGCGGTTTGTGATTGCGAAGAGGACAGGGCAGAACAGGACGGAACGCTGATGCACACAATGGAAGAAATCCGCAGAGAATATGAGCGTCTTGACCGCATTTGTTCCGTCGACACGAGCCATATTACGCTCCGGATGAATGACGCACAGCGTCGTCTGGGCAGTTTCTCCTGCAGGACTGGTATCCCGGGAGGAAACATGACCATCACGGTTTCCCGGAGAGCGATGGAAGATGAATCCCTGTTTCTGGATACGATCCGCCATGAATACGCGCATGCGGTTGCTTTTCTGCGCGATCCGTATGTTCGCCACGGACATGATGCAGTATGGAAAGCGGTTTGTCGCGAGGTCGGCTGTACACCGCGCGCTTCGATGAAACCCTGCATTACGGAGACAGTTCCGGAAATGAGAGCAAAATACCGTGTGACCTGCCGGTCCTGTGGTTCTGTGACGTATTATCTCAGGGCAGGGAAGATTGTAAAACTGCTGTACAGGAATGCGGCTGTACCCGGAAATGCGGCTAAGGTCCTTTGCAGGAAATGCGGGGGAAACAGTTTCGATCTCGAACAGTTGCAATGAAAAAAGGAAGCCGAAAGGCTTCCTTTTTTCATCGTTATGTATTTATTCGTCCAAAAGAGCAACGGTGTGCTCATCTTCTAAACCGCCGTAATACTTATCAAGGACTTTCTGAAAGACAGGAATTGAAGGATCGGCATGAAGAAACAGAGTCATGCTGGAGCGGAGCTTCAGATTGTCCGGCCATCCGAGGAT
>JAEEGL010145078.1_pt1 | contig 29946 bp, 40 predicted proteins | sample 9134231 | NCBI WGS metagenome assembly JAEEGL01 (sample SAMN16246548, study PRJNA631951) | gut metagenome | biome: gut microbiome; feature: rumen; material: fiber-attached | host: Bos | place: Iran: Karaj | collected 2018-10 | reverse complement strand
CCAGCAATCAGGGATGCCGTTTACAATGAATGTGCTTGCACACACAACAGGATGCTCCGGGGATTGCGTAGACGAAATGCGGACGATTCCGGGGACAAACGTACCGAAGGAGCTAAATCGTCTTGTAAAGGAACTGTTCGCCAGCCACATCAGCGAATACATCAGATTCCATAAGTCAGCACCGAAGAACGATACTTCGCCCGTAATTGACTTTGGCTCTTATATGGAGGGATATGAAGAATGAAAAAGCTAATCGCTATTATTCTTGTTTTGTGTTCCTTTGCTTCTATCTCTGTGGCTGAATCAATCTTCGGCGATTTTACGTTTGACCAACTGCTTATTCTTCACCATGCGCTCGATCAGGAAATCATGAGCAGACCAGAATGGAAGGAAGTAACTGTACCGGCTGGCGATTGGATTGTTGGTGTTGATATTCCAGAAGGAAAGTATTCGATTAGACCTGTTAAAAATGGATATATAAAGATAATAGATACAAAAGGAAACCTTTTCTTTAGTGATGCAATGAGCAAAGATGAAATAGTCGGAAAGCTTGAACTTAAAGAAGGGTATTCGATCCGACTTGAGAACAGTTTTATTTTCTCTCCAGCAAAAGGACTTGATTTCTGATGCCCCGGAAGAAAAAACCAGAGCTTAAAAAGCGATCTGATGGAAGATACAGATGCAAGTATCACGGGAAGCAGTTCTATTCGACTATCTCCCCGGAGGATGCTTATGCTCAAATGGAAGAATATAAGCGGCTTGAACAAGCCGGCATCGTCCGCAAAGCAACGGTAACGGATTACGCTCTGCCGTGGCTGAAGCGGACTTATCCTTCTGTGTCTGATTCAACTAAAACAGGGCTAGCTATCCACATCCAACACCTGATCGATGAGATAGGAAACAAACAGATTTCAGCAGTAGTTCCTTCCGATATTAAAGGAGTGTATTCCAAGCAGTATAAAAACGTATCAAATTCATACCTTAAAGCCGCCCGTCAACTGTACACAGCTTTGTTCGATTCGGCTGTTGCGGATGGGCTGATACGTTCAAACCCGGCAAGAGATAAAACAGCAAAGCCACATAAAGGATCGCTTCCTAAAACCAGACCTATCACTCCGCAGGAACGGGAATGGATTCTGACACTCTGTACGGATCACAGGGCTTATCCTGTGGTTATGATGATGCTCTATGCCGGGATGCGCCCACAGGAAGCAAAAGCGGTCAAGATCGAGCGTGATGTGGATTTCGTGAATGATATAGTCACAATCCATGAAACGGCGCACAATGACGGTCAGAAGTACGAATACACCACAGAAGGAAAGACAACACTCGCTAACAGGAAGATCCCTCTCTTCCCACCGCTGAAACAGGCTCTTGAAGGAAGAAAGGGATGGCTGATTACTTCGGCTCACGGCGAACGGGTCACGCATACAACATGGAGGGTTGTCTGGAACTCATACAAAAATAAAATGGAAGCCGCTATCAATGGGATTGATAAAAGATGGTACGGCAAGCGGAAAGACCAGCTAAAGCTCATAGAAGAAGGAAATCTCCCGGAATGGATCGAATTTGATATTGTCCCTTATTCGTTGCGGAAGTCATTTTGTGTTATGTGCCGGGATGCAGGAGTCGAGCTAAACACCTGTCGAAAATGGATGGGGCATTCTGACTCGAAAATGATCCTCCAAGTGTATGACTCGGTGTCGGAAGATCGCTCTGATCATGAGCGTAAAAAAGTCGAAAATCGGCTATTTGGGGTTCAAAACGGGGTTCGGAAAGAAAACGAAAAGCCCATGATGGTTGAAAATACAAGCACAGATGAACAATGAATAATCCGCTTCATACCCGGAGTGTCATAGGTTCGAGTCCTATTTGAGCCACACGGAAAACCACGGAGAATAAATGCTCCGTGGTTTTCTTATGTCATCATTCAGCAGGAAAAAATAGAAAAAACTGACCCCTTTTGGGGGTCAGCCGGGGGTCAAGCAAGCTTCATCATAACGGCAGAATACAATCTCGGCTGGACGATCTGGAGGGTGTCCATCAATTCTTCGATCACAGGAAGCACCTCATCCAGATCCCGTCCATCAATCGCCCGTGCAAACTCACTATCGCTATCAATGTCAATCGTGTTCCGAACGGGTGCAGGAGCGAAAGAGTAGGAAGGGAGATGTTCAGCTTCCTTTTCTTCCCCGAACATCTCTCTCCTGATCGTGTAAAAAGCCGCCAACATCATGCAAGTTTTTGCATCAGGGTTCTGCTTGCCTTGGCATTCGGCGATAGCCGTTTCAAGGTCATGCTTTGTAATCAACTACCGCCATCTCCTTACATTTTGTCAACTAACCGCTGGATTTCCATCCGGGACTTATCGTCCGGGGCTTCATTCATAAGCTCACGAAGTTTGTCAGCCAGAGTATCACGGGAATACCTTCCCATAGAATCACGGCGAGCATAACTGCGGTAAGACCTGTCATTGTATGCATGGGGGTAATAATAACCGCTGTTTCCTTCCTCATCGGATTCAATGATCTTGCAGACATTCTTCGCCGCATGAGCCAGCTTATCGATCATGTCCAGAGAACCGCTGGACAGATCACGCTTGCCGTAGTCCTTCAGCGCATCAACCAGATGCTCTTTCAGTTCATACAGTTCCTTCATGCGATCACCGCCTTAAACACCGGGGGTAGTTGGATTTGCAACGGTGTAAGCCGGGATCGGATACGGAGCAACACGGTTGACAATGTACTGGGTCTGCGCAGTGTTATCAGCGATAAGCTGTGCGGTCTGCGCTGTCTGACTTGCCGCCAGAGTCTGCATTGCAACCTGATTCTGAAGCGCAGAGTTCTGGGCTTTGAGGTTGTCAATTTCAGCCTGACACATTTTGTCAAGGATGCGCTGGGTGTTCGCAGTATTGGAAGCGATCACAGCTTGCAGAGCATCTCCGATAGCCGCACGGTCAGCACAGGCTTCTGTAGCAACCGTGTATTTGAGGTCAGCTACACTTGCCCTGTTCTCACAGCAACAATTCTGGAGGGCACTCTGGACGGAGAAAGACCGTTCCATATCAGCCATCTGGTTGTTAGAAAGCTGGGCAGTAATGCCAGCAATTCCTGCCGTGATCCCACCAATGGAATCATTCAGCATCTGGTTCTGGAATCCGCTGGAAATCTGGTTGCTCTGGTTCATCCAAGGATAGAAGTCCATTCCACCGCTGTAGCCGCCAAAACCGTTGCCCCATCCACCCATCAGGATGAACAGAAGCAGAATCCACCAACCATTTCCGTCACCGAAACCAAAACCGCCGTTGCCGCCGATCCCGGTAGGGGATACCAGCATCGTGGTGTTTGTTCCTTCATCAGTAAGAGCCATAAGTAAAAAATTCCTTTCGTTTTTTTATTTGCATCCTTACTGTGCACCGTAAGGAAAGCATTCTTTAATTACCAACAACGGTCATCGTCCAATCATCCTTTGAAACTGCTGTGCCATCTGGACAGCCTGATTGTATTGAGCCTGTGAAACCTTCCCGGAGTTTAGCATCTGCTGAATCTGCTGGCGAGGATCGCCACGGAACATTTGCTGAAACTGCTGAAACCTCTGCATGATATTGTTCGGCATCTGCTGACCCATCATGTTGAAAATCGGATTACTCATCGTCATCATTCTCCTTTGTCAGTTTGTCAATGCGCTTGCGAAGTGCCGTTATCTTGTCAGAAACCGCCTTAATTTCGTCTTTCGTTGCGTACCCGGATAAAATATCGTCCGTGGATTGGAGAGGGGTTTTTGAGCCGATTATGGAAGGATCACGGATGGTATAATCGAGAACCTTCATACTCGGCATCCCGGAAGCATCAGCAGACTTCAGATAGATGGTCTGTGATTCGCTGTCCCAAAGCTGAACTGTGCTGTTCGGCGCAACAAGGTATGATTTCGCTCCTGCTTCGCCTTGCACCCAGATAATGCCGTTCTGCTGTGTCTGCTGTTGCGGCTGTGGCTGTGCGTACTGATAGACAGGCTGATAAGTTGCCGGGTAGCCGTTTAGATAAGCCATTATCTCTTGATCTCCTTTGCCCAATAATATTGAGGAATCTCTTGTGACGAATCCCATGAGTCATAGAGCCTACCGTCCTTCACGGTTGCGGTGTGACTTCCAAAGCCAAGAACATAAGTCCCATGCGGATGATCTTTTGCGAAATCCTCTGCCGTGTAGCAATCCGGGCAAGTCGGCGGTATAGCCGAGCGATAAAAGCCATTCCTGCGGAGAACTGATCCCCACACCGCATTTGAGGAAGGGACATCGTTCATCAGATACCCAGCACTTGCGATCATCGCATAGGCTGTTTCCCAATCTGTGTCCAAAGCCTTTGCAACAGCCCTGACGGAGCAATCTCCGACATTTCGCCCGGAAGGTGAAGGATTGTAGTAAACCCATGTAGTCATCTCATTACCTCCTGCCTGTATTGTCGCAAATAAAAAGCCCGTTCACGAGGTTGTGAACGGGTATCTTTTAGGTAATTACTTGGTATTATTCTGGAATGTGCTTAAACAGGACTTCTTCGCCCTTATGAATCCTGATCCTGACCGTCTTTGTTGTCATGCCCATCTCGAAGCCGATCTGCTCAAATGTCATGCCATCGATAAGCCGTAACTCAAGCATCTTGCGGTCATCAGAATTGTGAATGTATTCTGCAATTAATTCACGGGCTTGTGAGTTCGTATACTCCATCGCTCACCTCCGTGATTCTCTGCTGAATCGCCATCTCAATAAGTTGCTTCTCCCGGACGGTGTTTCCGTATACGAAGATACCAATAATGATCGTGACAAACGCAAGCACAGATACCAGAGCAATGAGCATACGTTTGTTGGCACGGTTATAATGCATCATCGTATTTTCGTGGATGAAAAACGGCACACAAGCTTGCCTGTTTTCGCAGTTATCGCATTTCTCCATGATATTCCTCCTGCTTCGCTGGTATCAGTTATTCTTCTTCATCAGGCGGTATATCTTCCGGGATTTCGACCACAACATTCGCCGCATCAACAAGCCCTTCGGCTATAATGTATGCCAGCACCGCCGCACCAGCCATGATAATAGCTGTGATCTGTACCGCTGATTCCTGTGTGCCGCCAAAGGCAATTACAAGCATCGCCACAAACTCGCAAACCGCCACCCAGAACTTCCGAGAAGTCAGCTTTCTTTTCCAATCGATCATGATAATCTCCTTTCTCAATCAGCACCCGTAATACCGGGCTTTTGTCCCTGTATGATTCTTCGCTTCTCATCGCAAGGACGATATATCCTCTGAACGGCTTGAGAAGGTCTGAATCTACACACAGTTCGTAAGCATCCTCCCAATCATGACCATCCGTCACAATCTGGATTAGTTCATCTTCGTCAAAATACTGTAGTAATTCTGCTAAAACTAATTTCTTCATATAGCCCTCCAAGCATCAATTTTCTGCTCCGTTGCGCATCGGACAAGCACAATATAACTGCTGCGCTAAACCGTGTCAACCCTTGTAAATCAAGGCTTGGAGGGCTGTTTCCATCTAAAAGAAAACTTTACACTTGAGCCGTTTTAGGGAAGTAATCCGATATACCTCACTTTCTGCTTTTTTGACTCAGCGTTATTGAAAACTTTGTTGCTCCAAAAACTTTTTTGAAAAAATTTTTTAGACTATCGGCATACCCATCAATTCGTTGTGAACCTGTGTGATTGTGCCGTTGCCACCCAGAGCGTGATAACTTTCGTATGCTGAATCAATCGCATCCTTTCTTGATACAGTAATCGTCCCGGCTACCTTGCAACGCTCGTATGTGTCAAGTATCTGCATCCGAAGAATATCCCTGACCCCGTTCTCAATAGCTTGATTACGCACCTTCTCTTCCTTCAACCGTTTGCTGATCCGAGCGTAACCGCCTGTCAAACCGGCAACGATAATTCCGAACACGAACTCTACCCAATACTTGACAACAAAGTCCCACATTTCTCATCACCCTTTCTCATTTGCCCTTTTTATCTTCATGATCTGCAATCAGGCACATGGCGATGATTGCGGAAAAGAAGCCAAATACAAAACCGATCACCAAAGCAAGAATCATCATTTTTCAGATCCCTCGCTTCCCGTCAATAGGTCACGTTCAAAGTTGGACAACCTTCAACCCCTTGTTTATCAATGGATACGGCTACTCTTGACAAAACCATCTTTAAATCACTACCATGTATATCAGCACTCAAAACTACACAAGGAGATGGTTTTATGGGTATCAATGGAGGTCGTTCCCTACGTGGTATCGAGGAAGAAGGTTATATCCGTTACCAAATTTCCGTTCCCCCGTCCATTCATGAGCGACTTGAGAAATACCGCACAGAGGAAGAACGTCCTCGGTCATGGGTCATTCAGAAAGCACTCGATGAATGGCTGAAGAAACGGGGTTACTGATGTGTATTGGTGTGTATCAATACACACTTTAAGGTCACTTTAACCTTGAGTCGTTATGCCCCCGTAGGGGCAATGCTACTGAAAATCTTGTGGATTTACCATATTGGTGTACACTACATTCATTAGCATCACCCCCTTTCGGCATACGGTCACTTTAACGCAGAATCAATACATACTCCGCAATTTCCCATGTACAATGTGTGCATAAAGTGCATTACCAACCGCATTAAGATGCACTTTATCTGTGTCCATGTATGTGCCGGCAGTATTTGCACAAAGAGGAATCTCACCAAGCATATCAAGTGAAGTGATGTGCTTTGTTTTTGCCGTAGAAATCAATCCGTCAGCAAGTGACCGTAATGTCATTCCGCTTGTGCTTTCATATAAATCGCCATCCACAGTTCCGCTTGAAAAAGTTCTCCACGGTGGAGTTATAACAACAATACGGATATGAGGATAATGTGACAGGATATCATCAATCACTCCAGCAAGTGCCGTCTGGATCTGCACAAGCGTTTCGGAACTTGTGATATCATTGTGACCATATGCAATCGTGATTACATCAATTGTGCTTACATCCAATGCTTTCAGCATCGGAAGCGTAGATGATGCAACATAGCTTATAACGCTTGAAGCGTTTGCATCTTGATCTGTCCATGTATTTGTCATTAACGCATGGATAAGATTCTCCCCGTCAAACGGAAGATATTCCGGTGCATCGTATTGCGATGTGCGACTTGCGACGATCCGTGTGCCGCCAACTGCTCCGTTGTATACTGTTGCATGACAGTAAGCAGTAAGGAAATCTGCAATACCGTCCGTCCTGTCGTTCCCCCAAATGCTGTCACCGAACGCAAGAATTTTCTTCCCGTATAAAGGATTCGCATATTCTTTTGCATCCGCATCCAACGCATTGTATCCAACGCAATTATCTTTTATTGCTATCCATCTGCGATACGGGATATAGTGCCCTGCGTAAGCATAAGTAAGCGTAATGTTTCCGGTCTTTGTTGCGTTCCGATAAATACGGAAGTATGCCGCTCCAGTCGGGATCGACTTTGATGTGGATGCACCAGCAATGTCTACTCGACTTATAAACACTTTTTCTGAAGTGTAGAACAGAAGATTTGTTGTTCCACCTGAATCCTGATTGTATGAATAAAGCGTAGTGTTAGAATCGTCTATTGGATAATATGTCGATGTTCTTTTAAAATTATTGCTTGCTTTGTCCCCGTTTGCATCGTCAATATATCCAGATTCATCAAAATTGTTGTCAAATAAATTGTCTGTTGATTTCTTCTCTGCAACTGCTTCGATCAGTGTAAGGTCATCCGTTAAACCAAACATGTTTTGTATACTTCTTTTTGCTCCGTCAGTATATATACCGAGATCATTTGCAGATGCCGCCTGTGTTGTATCACCGGATGCTTTTGCCAATCCAAAAAACGCAGAGTATTCTTGAAATGAAGGAGTTATCGGATTGTTTACATTCGTCCCTTCCTTGATTTGTGCCGTTGTTGCTCTGTTTGTCTGCAATCCGCCGGAAGATCCGATATACAAACCACCAGAAACCTTTACAACTCCCAAATTACTAACAGAAGCAATCGGGATATTTGAAATCCCATTATTTGAAACGCTTGTCCCGTTCAGTTGAACATCATGAATAAGTTTTTTATTCGCATCTGATTCAAAATTAGAAAAATACAGATATTCTCCGGAATAACTATTGCTTGAACAGAAACGGATATATCCATCAGACGGAACAGTATAATCACCAGATGTAATTGCAGATGCTCCCGTTCCTACAACCACATGACTTGCTTCTGGATTTCCTTCGTTCGTTGTATAAAATGCAAGTGCAGCAGCAATGTCACTACAATGCATCCCAAACTTGATAACATATCCTTCTTTCACAGGAATAAACGGAGATGCATCATATGATGACATATCTGTTGGTTTACCGTCCGTCTTGATGCGAACACCGGAAACCGTCAAATGATCATGAGCAACAAAATTAGCAAGATTTAACAAATTGACGGATGTACTTAATGCACTAACATCACTCTGTGTCTGTGTTAAAGCACTGTTTAAATCAGACAGCTTGTCCGCAGACCAGACCTTGTTCGTGTCCCCGTCACCGGCTGTGTCATCAATAATTGAAATCAAAACACCGCTTGCGAGATCGGTTGACGGGATGCCGCCAGAGGGCATTTGGTAAGCCGTATCAGCTTTGCCAAGGGAAGTCTGAACAGCACTCGCCATGTCGGATGACGGGATGCCTGTACCCGGCTTTGTGTATTTTGCATTTACATCAGACGGAGTAGCAAAATCGGAAGCCTTTTTACCGGAGTCTGTCAGGTTTCCGTTTGAATCAAGTCCTGCGAAATTGCCGTTAACAGCAGAGCTAACCTTATCAGCTTTGCCAGATATATCTTGATGCGAAGTAAGATAATCGCTGTGTTTGTGCCCGGAATCTTTCAGATTGCCGTTGCTGTCAAGGGCGGCAAAGTTATTATCGGTAGCCCCTGATACCTTGTCAGCCTTTCCGCTCACGCTCGGAATATCAGAAGCCGCCGCAATGCCGAGATCGGCAAGTGTATTGTTCCCGGATTTCAGCGTTACATTATTGATTTTCGGCTTATTCGTAAGCTCTGAATAATCGGAAGTGCCACCGCCGCCCGTCTGGTCAACCCATTCCAGATCGTAATCAGAGTCCGACTTTTTAGCGAGAACTTGTCCCTCATCGCCCCCGGATGGAATCGCATCACGGACTTCACCAAGGATTGTTTCAGCCTGTTCAATGAAGTTCGCTATCGGTGTGGGAGTAGTGCCAGAAGGGATAATACTCCGTCCGATCTTCGTCTTTCCGACATAAGTTTTTGCGACAACGGAATCCACAGTAAACGCAAGCTGGATTTCGCCATCGCCATCGTAAACAAGATCAGAATTTGCCACATCCCAACGGACATAATTACCATCCCGTGTGACAACAACAGGATATTTATCACCGTTAGGATTTTTGACAGCAAGGGAAGGAATCGCTGTCGGATACTCATCAAAAGCCTTTTGGCGATCAATTTTGATCCGTGAGTGTTCGTTTTCCCCTACGACTCCGAGATTGATCGTCACCCTGTTCAGATCAATCAGCCGTACCGTTACGGTTCTCAAGACCTATCACCCTTTCTCAATTTCTTTATATGCGCCCTTGTAGGACGATATAAGCTTGTCTGCTTCCTCCTGACTCAAGTGCGGTATCGTTACGGTGTAATACTGTATTTTCACCGTTGCATCATTCAGAGCTTTCCAAGTCTTTGCTCCTACAATGCCATCCGGGTCAAGCCCGTTGTCCCTCTGGAACTGCTTCACGGCTTTTTCTGTGTCCCGTCCGAAATCACCGTCAATACCGCATGATCCAACGCTATAGCCCTTGTTCACGAGCTTTGTCTGCAAGAGCGTTACGTATTCGCCCGTAGAACCCCGTTTTAGCGTGGGAAGGTTGTTGGTGGGCAAATTATCATTCACGGGTGTAGAGGGCTGTTCTGCGACTTCTGAAGCAGGATATTCTACATTCTTTAATCGCCCCCACCATGTCCACCGGCTTTCCGTGATATTCGCTGTGACAACACCGGCTTGAGTGCCGTGCGCTTCGATCACTTTCCCGTTGCCGACATACAGACCGACATGGGGATGATTGTCTGCTGTCTTGCCTGTGAAAACAGCCGTGCCGGGTAAAATCGTCTTTTTCAGCGAATCGTTCAATGCGCCTTTTGTAGAGCAATAGCTCTTGTAAATATTGGAGCTAATATGCGACATCCCAAGACCGAACTGCTTGAAAGCCCAGACGAACATCCCGGAGCAATCTGCGACATAGTGTCCGATCCATTTAGCCCCGTACATTCCGCACAGATAATAGTTATCATTCTTCGCATCAGCGTTTTTCTTCCAATCAGAGCCATATTTGTCTACCAGATATTTGACTTTCTGATCCTGCCGTGATTTCGTCCATTCGATCCCGGCTGTTCCCCAGATATAGCCCCAATGGTTATCTAAAGCGTATCTGAATTTCTCGACAAGCTCTTCAGCTTTCATTTATTCACCCCCTTACATCGTTTTTAGAACCCAGACGATAAACAGGACTATCAATACCCACCAATACCAAGCCATTTTGTTACCTCACTTAATAAGCAAGACATTGCAATCAACATAAAATCCTGTGCAAGTTTTCCAAAGGTTAACTGCTGTGCCACCCGGTCTTTGATGCTGAATAAGTAGGCTATTTGAGTCATTCGGAAAATTACTTACAAGAAGTGTGTCAACATCAAGGTAAAAGCATTTTTCGTGTTCTCTCATGGTGCAAATAGCATCACTCAAAGTGAACCCACTTAAAGAAGGTAAACCTGATATTTTTATTTGCGAATACTCTGTCCCTGTAACAGCAGTAATATCCCCACGAAGAGTAACTTTTATATGAAGCATCTGACCGCCAAGCAAAGACCTTACTCTTACAAGATTTGTTGTAAGATTTGCCGTGCAATTCAGCATCGTTGCTGTCACACCAGAAACTGTTTGAGTGTTCGTTTTTGTGTTAAGATTCCCGTATGCAGTATCAATCTCATCCATGTTGTTGTTAATATCAGCAATCAGAGGTGCTTCTGTGCCATCAGGCTTTTTCAGATTCAAGTTCGTTGTGTATGTTGCCATTTACTCACCCTCTCTCATGTTTCTCAATCCAATCAATGAACTCTTGCTTTGTGATCTCGCCGCCCTTCCAACACTCTCGGTTAACTGCTTCCATTACCATATCAAAGTTCTCCGGTGTGCATTTCTTGAACGGTTCTTTATGCGTTTCGTACCAAGCCCAGACCCGTGCTTCGTGTTCGCTCTTATCTTCCTTGATGCCCGGATGCTTGCAGAGCGTATAATAGCTGTCAGCCATCACTCTTACGCACATCGTGTTGTACTGATCTGTCAGCCCCCGTTTAAGGAACTCATCTGCTACATAGCAATGCCTTTTGAAAAAGCTCTGTAAGTTCTGGAACTCAATCTCCGGTCTGTTGCACAATGAGCCATCACGGGCAATGTAAAGGTAAATCGGGGAGTCAACCTTGATTTTGCCTATACGCTCGTGGTCAATCTCCATTTCTACCAGAGCAAGGAAAGCTGAATCCTCGCACCAAGTCAGTTCTTCATTGAACCGAATGTTATGATCCAGAAGGAACTGCCGCCGAAACACCTTGTCATGCACAAAAACGGGATTGCGCTGTGTCCGTAAGTGAAGCTTCCCGTGGTCATCGCACAGCAGATCAAACCAGAGCAAGTCGAACAGATCATTCCGCAGGACATTCATGATCGAATGCACCGAATACAGGTTTGCAAACGTATCATCGAAATCGTTCCACTTGATCCAAGTAGCTTCAGAGTGTTCAATGCACCAATTCCGTGCGTGAGCGATGCCGCCGTGAGGAATCGTAATCTGGTTGACTTTGAACGGGTAATCCTTGAAATACTCATCCGGGAAAGACTCTGTCCCGTCATGAACAAGCGTGACCCTTATCTCATCCCATTCAGCAAGCCTTTGAAGAGAAAGCATCTGGAAGTTTTTCTCTCCAACCTCCCACGGTTCGTTGTAGTGAGTGATATACAGGTCAAGAAGCATCAGAATCCCGCCTTTCTCATCACGAGATTGCAGTTCCCAAATTCGTGACTTGCGGAGTAAAGCTCGGTGTATCCTTCATAGACTTTCTCTGCGCCGTGATCTATTGCTGTGACAACCTTTGATTTCTCCCTGTCAGAGAAAAGCATCACACCTTCGATTACTGTTTTCCCGGTAAGGTAGACAAAGATCGTGATCCCATCACCGTTTGGGAGAATGTGACCATTGACTTCAGTACCATCATTCAGAATCAACATTTCCATTCGATTCACCTCCTGTCAGCTTGTCCCGGACGATTACGAGCTTGTCAATGCAAGCCGCTAATGTGGCGCAGTTCTTGTATGTGGCTGGCAAATCAAGACCGCCGTTTAGTGTGTTGATAACCATCTGGACTTCGTTTGCAAGTTCATTCATGTTTCCCCCTCCTTTATGAAACATCTACTTTGAATTTGTATGTTTTTGATGCACCTAATACGTCCACCGTTACAACGTACCATCCGTTGTAATAGCAGTTTGTCAGTGTGCTGTCTGTTGACGGTTCTGTTGTTCTGAGCGATCCTCGTGACGCACTTATATCGCTCTTGCTGGCTGTCATTGTCCCTGTCGCATTGAATCCTGTTCCGTAATACTGCGACCCACCCTGTAATGTTGCCCTGACAGGGATTGAAACGCTCCGACCACTTCTCGATAATGTTCCGCTGTTCAGTTTTGTTTTGTATGTTTCCCCTTGCGGCGATGCGCTTACTGTAAACTCGCCACCACCCCACGCACCAGACAGGGAAGTGGCTCGACTAAAAGACATACTGTTGTATGAACCGTCTGCTTTTGTTGCCGTAAGCGTATATACATTGCTTGATGGGCCTGTTAACGTAACATTCATTACCGGATTCGATATGTTTCTACTGTCTGCATATACTTGAGAACCGCTAACACCTCCACTTGCTGTTATATTCCCGGAGAAGTTCGCAGATATTCCATGCAGAGTAGCAATCTGTGATATTTTTGAGTCTAAATAGTTTGTTGTAATGTCTGTTGCTTGCACATAACCTTCCAGATTTACCTTTGCGGAAGAAATCGTGATGCTTTCAGAAGTCAGGTTTATTCTGCTAATTACTTCATCCTTGCCGACTTTCAAGGCAATCTGTGTGGAAGTTACGTTAATGGCGGCATACAGGGAAGATTTCGCAGAATTGACTCCAATGTCAATCGCATTTGCTGTCTGCTCAATGGTTGAGAAGTTATCGCCAACCTTGTCATACACACCGGAGAAAACATTCGTTGCGGTCTGGATGATTACTGAATACAGATCGCTCTTCGATGCGCTTACATCACTTCTGATTTCCCTTGCTGTGACTTGAAGTCTGCTGTTAAACTCTTCCTTATTTGCATTGACCTGTCTGCCGACAAGCGCAATGTAATTTCTGTCTTGCTCAAGCTTTACTTCCTGTTCAGCCACAATGGACGAATCGCCAATCGGAATCCAAGACCCACTTTGATATACGTATTTCTCTACACCGGAATAGTCTTTCCAACGGAAGTTAGAAGCATCATTCCATGACCCAGAAGCCAATGAATTCCATGTCTGTTTGCCGGTTGATTTGATCCATATATCGCCTTCGTAAATCGTGCCTGTAGGCTGTGTCATCTGGACATACACACGAGCCTTTGAGCCGATTTTCTGTTCAATATTGGTCATCGTCTGTGTGACAACAGACCATGCAACACCGGAAGCAACAGAAGTAACCTCTGTGCGAACATAATCAACCGTCTGCTCAATAACGCTCTGTGTGATAGAACTCGCCGCATTACTGACTTCTGTTCGGATGTAAGTAGCGGTCTGCTCAATCACGCTCTGTGCGAACCCTGATACCGCACTCCCTACTTCCGCATGAATCATGTCCGGGGTCTGCTCGATAAAAGAGTGAAGATCGGATTGAGTGCTTGCTACTTCAAGCCTAATTGAGCTTGCTGTCTGATCGATTACGCTATAGACTCCTGCATCGCCAGCCTGATACTCACTTCTCAATTCAGAAGCGGTCATTTCGATAATCGAGCCGATGTTGTTTACATTGTCCCTTGCGTAAACAATCATTCCATGAGCATCCAACTGCATACCGGCTTGCTCAAGGATCGCACCGTATTCATCCGTCTTGACGAAGTTCTTTGCGAACACTTCATCCTGTTTAGCTTGTTTTTTACCGCCCCTCTTGGAAGATTTCGTTGCGGAAGCCTGTTCCCGGATAAAGTCAATCGCCGCATCCTGTAAATCACCGATTACGATTCTTGCGTGATACGGGCTGTTATAAACATCGCTCCAGCTTATCTGTGTGATGTAATCGGTAATGACAATATTCTCTTCCGGTACTGTCAGACGGAACAGCTTACCGATAACGAAACTATCCAGCGTTTCGCCTGTGATCTCTGACAGGTCTGCACCCTCAATTTCAACAGAAACTTTTGGATGCTTATGTGCATTGAGGTATGCCGTTGCTACCCGTTCAGCTTGAGCCTGTGTGAGATTCGTGCCGCCTGTTTCCTTTTCAACAATGCCGTAAGTCGAGATCGTATCAGCATCCATATAGCCGACAGCATCTTCATCAGACTCCCGTCCTGCCGGTTTCGGAAGCCCTTTGACATACACCCTTGTGCATAGATCCTTGTCATCCTTGCGGATCTGCGCATTGATAATATTCCTTGATAGCCTACCTTCAGCGGTTACGGTATTCGACTTTTGAGCAATCGAAAGAGTCCAAGGGGATGTGCTGAAGTCAAAGGTCATCATGTACTGCGGTGCTTGCTCAAGAACAGAGAGCATCATTTCCAGCACATTGTCATAATCACAATCAATTACAACCGTTTCAGAAGCAGAGAATGATCCTAACTGCCACTTGCTTCCCCTGTAATGCGAGAACAGTTCAACAAACGCATTGCGCACGGTGTATTCCGCATTGATCGCATCCTGTACAACGTAATCACCGATCTCACAAACAGCGTGTTCAAGCTGGATCGTGGCGGCTTCCTCGCCGGGTGCGGTTTCCGGTACTCTTGTCCGGTAAATCTCGCTTACCCCGTTCGGTGTGTACAGGCGAACAAAAGTCCTGCCATCTACAAGCTCACCCTTCCGAACAACCATTGTTGCATCAGAAAGGGGAGTGAGATTGTTGTTCACCGCAAGAGAGATCGGATGCAATCTCCTGACTTCATGCAGATTACTATCCAGAACACGAGGGAGATTCACAGCCAGCACCCCCTCACGGAGAACACACAGACCGCCGCACCATCAGCATCAAAACCGAACGTGTTAGAAGCCCCACAAACCGCCTTTAACACATCTGCGGATGAGGATGTAACTTTATCCAATACAGAGGTTGAACCGTGCTTAATCGTCAGAATTTGGTCATTATAGCCCATTGTGACGGTATCGCCGTTCGCAACGCTCAAGCCTTCAAGCTTGATCGTTTTTCCGTTCAGCGTGAAAGTGATCTCCGTAATCGTATAGCTTGCGGTAACTGTTGCTTCGACCAAAGCTTCCGGTGCGTTTCCGGGAACATCAACCGTTTCCGTCCCGTACAGGTTGATTGTGGCTGTTGTGGCTGTGGTGTTCTCCCAATACGGGGGATTATAGCCGCCAAACCTGATTGTCAGCGGTTCTGTCCAGCCTTTTGCGTTTGGGTTAGGGAAGGACTCGCACACAGCGTGAAGCCGCTGGTTTGTCCGGTCAGAAGTGGTCAGGATTGCGCCTTGCGCCCACTTCTGGACTTTCTGCGCTACTGCCAGCCGATCAGCAGGATTGTACTTATGGATTTCAAAGATAATATCGACAGCACTCTTATCAATCACTTGCTTTGTGATGATCGCTCCGGGAGTATTCGCTATGCTTACCGTTCTGAATGTCGGTGTCACATCGGCTTGCTGAATGTCCAGCACACGAATAGAAGTATCAAGGGAAGATAGGGAAGTACCGTCCATATACGCTTCGTATCTGCTACTCATGGTCTGAACCTCCCACTATCAATTTCTTTGCCATTGAAGCGGTTCGTGCCCTTTGCGACTTCCCGGTCAGTAACAACCGCCGTTACATTCGCATCAGCCATGCCGGCACGGATCGCATCAATGATCCTATCCTCGAATTGTGTGTAATCAATTTCGGAACCGCCTTTTCTGGCTTCCTTCGCTGTGACAATCTGCTCCCCACGGTGAAGCAGAGCCGGATAATTGTCATAAGGAACATACGCACTTCCGATTGCGTGACTCTTCCACGGGAGTAAAGGAGAAATTCCATTCAGAACAAGGTCTGTCTGGATTTCTGTTGGAATCTTGTCAAGTTCTTTCCTGTATTCTTCAACCTTGTCTGTTGCTGTTACGATATTGTCTGTTGTAAGCCCCATGACTTTAGAAAGCTTTTCTTCGTATTCACCGAGCTTTGAGTTCGCATCCTCTGCTTCAGTAATCATATCGCTTGCGACTTTCTGAAGCCCTTCAGCTTGACCTTTCAGTTCATCGTAATCCTGTAGCATCTGAACGATTTGCTGGTCTGCTTCCTCATAGTCCGTGAAGAAGTCCATTACCTGATCAAAGTTCTGTGCTGTTACGTTTCTGAACCCGGTTTTATACTCAAAGTCCTGATTTCTGTATCCCTTTCCTCTCTCATTGAGCCATGCGTTCATTTTCTCAATAGCTTCAGCCCGTTTCGCATCAGCATCTGCTTCCTTGAGAGCGGCTTCCGTGCCTTTTTCGTATGCGGCGGTCAACTGTTTTGCAACTGCTTCCCGTTTTTCGTCCATAGCAGAGGAAAGCAACCGTTGTTTTTCAAGCCGTGCCCAAGCATCAATATTTGCTTCAATATCTTGCGTGTTACCTCTGATTATGTGACCATCTTTGTCGATGTATTGAGAAAGCTGTGGGAACAGTTCTAAAGCCCGTTCTGCAAGCGCATCCCATGTCATCTTGCCTTGATCATCCAGCTTCCAATAATCACCCATCTGCTGGAGCTGATCGATCAGGGCTTTTGCTTCTAATGTCGCAGAATCGACCTGTGCGCTTGCTTTTTTTGTTTTTCTATCAATATCGTCAAATATCTGATAAATCGAATTAGTCTGAAGCCGAGGATTAAGCTGTGTAAGGAATCCTGTCAGCCATTTAACCGCTACCGTTAATACAGGGATGATGTCCTTCACAAAAGCCTGTTTAATCGCATCAAGCTCCGCATTAAGGTTTGCAACAGCATCACCGTATGCAACAGCGTTTGTGATCTCTTCATCCGACATAACAAGACCGAGATCATCCGCTTCTTTCAACAGGGCTTTTACACCCTCAACACCTTCATCAAGAAGAGCATTAAGGTTATTACCACCTTTGCCGAACAGGGTTGTTACAAGCGCACCACGCTCTTCTTTTGAGCCTTTGAAGTCAGCAAGAGCAATCAGGGATTCTTCCAGAAGTTGTTCTGTTGTTTTCAGCTTGCCATTACTGTCTTTTAACTCAACCTTCAGCCGTGCGAATGCTTGTGACATTTCGTCACCGGCTTTTCCTGCGGCTTCAGCCGCATCCTTTACAACAGCACCGGGCTGATGTTCTGCAACATAGTTATTGAATTGGATAACACCTTTTTGAAGGTCTGTAATGCTTGATCCGCTCTGCCGTAAAGCGTGATCCCACCGCTGGTAGGCATCCCGTGAAATGTTCAGCCGTTTTGAGCCTTTATCAATCCCGTCCGCTGTTGCGGCGGTCATGTCAATGGCTTCTTTCAGACCGTTTACAATACCAGCAATCAGACCGACAATGCCTGTGACCGTGAGTGCTTTCTTGATGCCGTTAAAGACATCCTGCATACTTGAGCCAAAGGCTTCACCTAATCCCTCGGATTCTGAAAGCTCTTGATTGAAATCACTATTATCAAGCTCAAGCTCGGCTTCTTCTGGCATCTCAAAACTGTCAGCCGCCCTTTGAGCTTCATCTAATTCCTTGTCAAATTCTTTTGTATCGAGAGTGAGCTTTGCAAGCAGATTGAAAAGCTCCATTCACTCACCTCCGAGTCCGTTCAAAGTTTCTTTTATGATCTGCTTTGCAGACCGTGTGTCTTTCGGTTTCTCAAACCATATCTCGCTCGGCATTGGGATATTCCCTTCGTACTTGCTCTTGACAAGCTTCCAGACCAGATCCATGCCGTATAGCTCTATCTGCCTGACTTCGCTTTTTGCGGCAAGGTAATTGATCCGTGGAATCCATCCCAAAGCTGGCTGTTCTACAAGGCTGATTACTGTTTCTCGCCAACTGTAATGCCGAGCCGAATAAAAAAAGGTTTCAACTGCTTGTTAAAAGCATCGATCACATCGCACATCAGGTCTGTGCCGTTCATTTCAAGCAGTTCCTTTACACTCTTGTCCTCAATCACGGAGAGGATCGCTAATGTATCTTTCAGATGCTTCTTTCCAAGCAACTGCGGAATGATCTCTGAATAAATCTGGATGATGTCGGTCATTTTGGTTTGCAAACCCTTCTTGGTTGCTTCCTTCCATGCCCTGTCAAACTCTGAATCATCCATGATCCTACGCAATGGGGCGGCAATGCTCACAAGAGCCGTTGCCATCTCTGCGCCGTTCTTGTCAATCAGTTTTGCCATGCTTTTTCCTCCTTAAAAAGCAAGGGGTGAAGGGGAAGTCCCCTCACCCCTTTAGTGGCGCAATTAAGAAACCGGGTCAAAGTACAGGATTTCAAACGGAGCGTAATCGTAATCGTTCAAGTTGCTCTGCTTCGCATGGAACTCAACAGGGAGCGTACCTTCGCCCTTGTCCGTCCATGTCAGCGTGAAGTCAGCTTCATTCAGAGCATTCTTAACGCAGATCAGCACATACCGACCATCGGAAATATCGCCAACCCAGCAAACATTTGTCAGGTAATCGTTCGTGTCAATCGCAGTACCGACCTTGATCGTGGTTACGTTGCCAACCGTGGTAGAAGTAGCAGTTCCGAGCGCATCGATCAGGTTGTCCGGTGTCATTTCAACCAGCGTGGTGGACAGGTAAGCATCGCAGGAATCAACAAAGGAATCTCCCTTGTATCCGTACCGCCTACCGTCAAGCTCCGGCTGGCGAATATCACGAGTGACCGTGAAAGAACCGCCGCCACGGGTAGCACCCAGAAGTGCGCCAGCCGTGCTTCCGGTTTCCAGAATCACATCATTGATCGCAGTTTTCAGACCGCTTGCGGAAGTAGCTCCGCTATAGTCGAAATTTTTCAGCAGGATGCCAGCGTTAAGCTGAAGATTCTTGAAAGTATCCTCCCTCAAGGGGGTAGTATGACCGGGCGCACCGTGAAACTGAAGTTTAAGTTTCAGCATTCGTTTCTCCTTCCTCCGAAGTTTCCTTCGGTGTTTCCGGGTAAGCACCCGGCATTTGATAACAGTTAATCGAAAGATTGATGTAGAAGGAACGGTAATCTCCTTCGACCATCATCTGAACCAGCGGAGATTCCGGGTAAATGACCAGATACCCGGAATCAGTTTTGAGTGTGATCCCTATGCCTATTGTCTTAATGATCTCATCCGCTTTTGCAGTTAACTCTGCATTGCTTGTGGTGCGAAACCAGCCTTGCACGTAAAAGCTGGTTTTCTGATTCCACTCTGGCTCATTCAGCGGATAGACCAAATAGGGAACTTGAACATCATCTGGAACAGAACCAACGGAGTAAGCCGGGAGATCAAACCCACCGACAAAAGTCTTGATTGCTTTCGCAAAAGCTCTCATGCTGGCAATACCCACCTTTCAGCGGTAACCTTCGCAATCTTGACGGTACTCGCAGGATGTGCTGTCGAGTCCGTTGTTCTGCTTGTTACCCGGAAGATGCTATTATCGGAAAGCCGTTTGAAAACATCGTGATAATCAAGGGAAAAGGCTTTGTCTACCACTACCGTGAAAGACTCGCTGATGCCTTGCTTTTCGGCTACCAACTGCTCTGGGCTGGAATCCTTGGCGATTGCCGCCTTGAACCTCGCCCCACCTTCCCATGTGTCGGTGTAACCACCGAAGTCATCGTCTTTCCGAATGTGGTTGAGGATTTGGCAATCTTCCATCATCTGTGTTAGCAGACTCAATCGAAGTTCACCTTCCTCCACCGCTTCAGCTTGTCGGCAAAGACATCCATCCATCCGACAGAACCGCCAGCACCATGCCCTCCGGTTGCTTTACTGTAGGAATAGACCCCTAAAACGCTTTCGCTTGTGTACGGGCTGTTCAATGACTCACCGTTTGCATCCACCCACGCTTGAACCTCGCAGGACAGCTCTCTCAATGCAGGAGGAACATTGAGCAAGCTAATCGTGCCAGCCCACGTTTCGTCCTGCAAACCCACCGCATCGGTGTCATCGTCATTCCCAATGAAAGTATCGTGATAGGTGTACATTCCGTCATTCAAAGCAGACCCTTGGATCAGAAACCGCTGTCCGTCCAGAAGCGGAAGGGAGATCATGCCATCAGCAATCTCAAACCGCCCTTCGATCCTGCTCTGGATGAAGTAATTGCAGATATTCTCGCAGATTTGCTGGAGCATGAATCTCCCTCCTTGTTACTTGGCTTCTTTCTTGGCTTTCGGCTTTTCGTTTTTCTTCTGCTCGGCTTTGCCGTTCGCAACGATTACGCTCATAAGCCCTCCTTACGCTTTCGGAGCATAGGTGATGTTATTCAAGCTCCAGAACTGCGCCCGTTTCTTGCCGTTGGCATCCGTCTGAACTGCCATGATCCTCTGATCCGGGCTTGTAACCTTCAGAACGGCATCCTGATCAGAATCAAGGTGTACCAGACCAGCACCCTCTGTAGGAGTTATGCCAACCTCGACATTCGCATAGGTCAGACCGGAACTGTAATTGCTGAATCCAACTGCGATGAAGTAACCTTCACCCCAATCGTTCACAAGCTGACCCGTTGACAGGTACTTCAGCGTGCCTGTGATTTCGCCCCCGGAAACGGACAGGCTGGATTGCATATCAGCTACCGCCGTTCCCCAATAGGAACCTGAGCTCTTCGGGGTGAGAGTCAGATCTGTGAGTCCGAGCTTGAGATTGTGCCTTTGATGACACCAGCCGCATACTCGACAAAGAAATCAATGCCGGTCATGACCAGCGTTTCAAGCTGTGCTCTCTGTTCGGTGGGGATGTCAGCCTTCATACCGATCAGACCCAGATCATCCACGGTCAGACCAAACTTGCCAGCGATATCTCCGTTCATGGTCAGATAGTACAGAACCAGATTTTCCTTAGCGGTGGCAACGAAAGTGCCCTGAGTGACCTGAGAGGACAGGATCACAGTACCCAGACCGAGGAAGTTTTCAATGTAGTTCAGACCGAAGGCTTCCTGCACGGTAATGGAAGCACCGCCCAGATAATCGCCAACATCCAGAGGATTGACAAAGTAAACTGCGCTCGCCGTGTCATCCTCAAATTTGACCTGCAGATTCGCCCAAGCCGCCGCCAGAGCCGCCTGAAGTCCAACACCGGAAACGGCGGTAGAGCCGGTAATCGTGTTATTGATCAGGGAGAAGAACCCATCACGGACGGTTTTCTGAACATCCTTCAGCAGAGCGGAGTCAGTAGCCCGGACAGCTTCATCGTAACCGGACTTCATGATCGCTTCGGCGGTGGTAGCCTTGCGGTACTTCTTCAGAGTCATTTCGCCGACAGCGGTCTTATTGCGCTGATACTGACTCAGCGGAATAACCGCACCTTCGGAAACAGAACCGCTCTGCAGAGTGCCAGACGTGGTGTACAGGTACAGGGTTGTGCCCTCCTGCATGGGGATTTTCCGGGTAACACCCAGAACTTCGATCAGTTTAGCCAAAGAGCCGTGAGCGAACTGCTGAACGAAATCCACTTCACGGACTTTGCTCATCTGAGATTTGGTAATCACATTGCTCTCGGCAGTGGTATACATCTCATTTGCCATTTGTTACTCCTTCCTGTCGGATTAGAATCCGAACAATTCATGATTTTCTGCGATTGCTTTTTGCCGCTCGGCGGTGTCCTTGATAGCGTAGATTTCTTCCTTCGTTTTCGTGGGCTTGCCGATCTGCGGCGGTTTCTCTACCGTTGCACCCTTCTCGGTGACGGTGGTCTTAAACTCGCCCCATTCTTCATTGATGGCTTTCTTTAGCTCATCCGCTTTCTCAAGGTTCCCATCCTTGTCCAGCTTCATCTTGGACAGATCAGTAATCTTAAGAATCGAATCAAGCCGTTTCTCGCCGATACCTTCCCCGGCAAGCAATCTCCGATAAGCCGTTTTGACCTTTGCGGCTTCGGCTTCTTCAGCGGTTTTCTTTTTGAAGTCCTCAAAGTCCTGATGTTCTTTTTCGTACTTCGCCTTGAAATCCTCGCCGTTCGCCATATCATCCAACTGCTTCTGGAGATCAGCCGCCTTTTCAGCCTGTTCTTTTAGGGCATCCCTTTCTTCTTTGATCTCGTTTAACACCAACTGATGCTCATTTAAGATCAAACTGGTTTTTTCTTCTGGGGATTTGTCCTCATCATTAATGATTTCAAGAACACGCTTCATTTTTAAAGATGCCATCAATATTTCCTCCCATTGTTTCGGTGACATTGTTTCGCCACTACGGAGTTTTTTGAGCGTTGCTTTGCTCTACTATGAATTGTAAAAGAGCATAAAAAAACACGCATCCCCAAAAGTGTCAATTTTTATGGGATGCGTGGCTTATTAGTCAAGCTGACCGAAGCATAGCTCTATGATCTGTTCGATCTCTTCGGTATAGTTCTCCATTGCCGGTCTTAAAAAAGGATGCGGATCAAGGTTAATGCTCGGTGCGCCTAATTCTTGATACGGAGCGTATTGGACATTCGTCCCTACATACACAGTTACCTCATTGTCATCATCCTTCGGAGCGTTCTCTGTGTACTGTCCTTCCGTTCGCTCGATCTGCTTTCCGTTCTTATCTGTGTCATTGCTTTGATAGCTTGTGATCTCTGGCGGTTCGCCGCCGAGAGCAAACGTAATTGAGTTTCGGAGCAAGCCTGTGTCAACAGGACAGGCTTCCACAGCGTGACCAGCCACAGTACCGCCGATCATCCGGGCGGCTTTCTTCATGGCTCTTTCTGTTGCCTTGCGAACATAGGTTATATTGCTGACAAGCTGAACCTCATTCACTTTCTGCCGCCCTCCTTCCATTTCTTCCACTCTGTGTATGTCATGTCCTCAACAGCATAGCTTTTGCGCTTGCCTTCTTCGTATTCCTTATCGTTTTCATCGTAATACGCTCTGCGAACAGACTTGCGCTTAATTCCTTCATAGACCTCAATCATGGAGCAACGGCAATTATAGACAAGCTCTGGTTCTGCAGAAGGATCGCCGGGATACATTATTTCCATCCCGTCAATCTTGAACGGTTCTTTCACATCAACTTCATCACCGTCAAGCCGTTGATGTGTATCACGGGTACGATCATCTAAAGTAGCAACCCACCGCTTTTTAACCTTTATCCCTTCGTCCTCTGCATCTTCCATCTGCGCCTGTCTGCCAGCGTTTTGCGCTCCGGTCATCCCTGTTCTGGCAAAAGTATTCATCCGGTTTTCGTTGGTGCTTATCAGGCTGTCAGAAAGCCTGTCTGTGATCGCATCAATCCCTTCGCCTTGAATGATCCCTTGCGTGATAGCGTTCTCTACTTTCTGCCTGTTCCAAGAGTAATCCTTACGCTCATTGATCTTCCACTCCGGGAGCATTTTCGGATTCTTTTTCAGCAAGCGTTCAACAGACTTCTCATTATAAAGATTGAAGCTGACAACACCTTTAATCTGCTTCTCAAGCTCGTAAGCCGAATGGTTATAGTTCTCGGCAAATACATAGAATGTTCCGTTTCGGACAATGCTCATTGCTTCCTTGTTCGCATTTTCCATGATTTTTGCAATCTGATCCAGCTTGTTATCCCATTGTTTACCTGTAAAAACCTGATTTCTCATCCACAGGTCATACTCGGTTTTTGTAATCTCGCCAGCTTCAAGCTTTTTCAGCAGTTCCGCATTTTTCTTGATGTGTTTCCGTGTGAAATCATCCATCTTCTTGCGGACATCATCCCATGCTTCCCTGTAGACCTTACGGATCTTCCGGGCTGTCTGGTCTATTGCCTTGTCCGCTATTTTCGATCCGTAATCAGGCATGGATTACACCTCTTCTTCCGGGATTTCTTCTTCCTCTGGCTCTTCCGGTTCAAATGCGCTTGTATCATTCGCAAGCTTACGTGCAAGGATACTGTCAACCTCATCAGGAGTGATGAACGGGAGCTTCCTGATGACCGTTTCATCGTCCAGATAGTTTGCCGCCATCATAACCATCTGTGTCTGCTCCATGCGGTTTGACAGCCTGTTACGGTTGAATATCGGCACATCGTCCACACCGATGATATTAAGGATTCCTCTGATGCATTTGATGATCTGGTATTCAAAATCGTCTGCTTCTTCGTCCATCGGCTGATAACCGGCATCGATATGGTCATTTGTAGCACCGGCTGTGATCGTATGCACATCAAGCGCACCGTAATCCTCATAAATCTGTGAACGGAGTGACTCAATCAGGGCTGTCCTCGCCGCTGTCGGTATCTCCTGCTGATAGGCTTGGATGTTCGTGTTGTCCGTGTCCATCACAGCGATGTGCTGGAGCTTCAGCTTGTCCCGGAATTGTGCAAGCGATCCGTCATCCATGCCGAGCGCATTACCGATAATCCAATAGATTTGAGCGCAATCCTCAAGATCGTTTGCAAACCCACTCTTTACAAGGTCATAAGCATCAATCTTGCTCCGCATCCCTACAAGATCGCTCTGCTTGTGCTGGCTTCCCCACAGGGGAACAATCGGAATGGCAATGTAATTGCTCTCGCCGACAATCTCATCAGGATCAACACCGTTATGTGCGATCTGCTGTTTGTAAGCCCGTTTCGGCTCAAGCTCAACCAGATCCAGACCCTTGCTTCCTTTGCGTGTGCGGTACTTCGTATATCCGTCCGTTTCATAGACAACCACAGTTACAGGCTTGCTACCCCAATCCAATGACCAGAACCGGATGCCAGCCATCAGACTTCCGTCATTCTCATCAAACAACGGACAGAACTCCGTTGCCTTGAATAAATCGGCATGGTCTAAATTCCAGAAGATATAGCTGACACGATGCAAACGAGCATACCGTCCTGATTCGTAAAGAACGGTATCAAAATCCTTTCCGAGCCTGTCCTTTGTTGCATCCAGAACCGTCCATCTTCCGTTCTTATAAATCTTCTGTGCGTTCGCAAAGGAGATGCCGTTGCCGAGCGAGTAAGCAACCCTCTGCGTTACAAGCCTATGCAGGAAGTTTGATGCAATCCGGTTATTCGCTGATGTGAAGTCCTCGACTCTCTGTCCAGCGGCATTGTAAAGCCACCGGGTGAAGTCCATGATCGTCACATTTCGTTGTGCTTCATACTCATCAGCATCCAAAGCAATCCTATACTCCGGGCTTGCCCTGTATTCATTGATCGCCGCTGTGATGAAGTCCAGCTCTTGTCCTTTTTCCTTATACTCGATGTAATCCTGATACGTTTTCAACCTGTTCCACCGCCTTCTTTAGTTGTTCTATCTCAAGTTTGAGGATAGCTTCCCTGACCCTCCTGTGTTCGCTGTCGATTTGCTCTGTGATCCGTTCTTCAAGCTCCTGTTCTGTCATCATGAACACTCCTTATCCGAATATCGGAACATACTTCTTTGGTATCGGTTGACCCGGTACTCTGTAAATCGGTTCTGTTCCGTATCTCACAGCATCGATATGATGATTGTCCCTGTCTGGATAACCGCTAATGATTTCTCCGTCCTTTGTGCGCTCATACTCGTATTTCGTGAACTCCCGTGCCGTGTCCGGGCATCTGCGAGGATCGATCACAATCTTGTTTAACTGCTGAAGCCATTTCATTGAATACTCGACAGACCCAGCTCCTTTCTGTGCGCCAACGCATGACAGACCGAACTTGTTATAGTCCGCTATTGACTTCGGCTCTGCCGAATCCGCTGTGATCCTGTCCTCTCTTGTCAGCCCCTTTGCCATCAGCCTGTCAGCCGTTTCTTTGTTACCTTGCTTGTGAGCTGTCAGTTCATCGAAGATATAAAGCGTTCTCTGTGCCGCATCGTACTGCATACGGTTAAAGGCGAACGGATCAGGATAATAGCCCCAATCCAGCCCGTTCCTCACCCTGTCGAAATGCTCAAGCTCTTCATCCGGTATCTCCCTGATTTCAAGGTTCTCAAATACCTCGCCGCCAGATCCAACTGCTTCCCCTAAATACTCGTGTCTGTACTCACGCTCATTCGTTGCTTTTACATACTCGGCTTCTGTAAGGAACTGCTCTCCGAGCCATTCAGCCGGTGCTTGTAAGTATGTGCTTTTGTGGCAAAGCCTGTCTGATCTAATCTCTTGGCTGTCAATGTTCGCCCAATTATCACGGGTAATCGGTGGGTTATAGCTTTCAAAGTTCCAGAACACAGACCCACCACGCATAGTAGATTGCAGGATGTTCCTGATTTCCTTTCTCCCGGCGAACTGATCCTTTTCCTCAAAGTGCGTGAAAGCAATATATCCAAACGGAGCTTTGATGGACTTCAGCTTCATTGGGTCATCAGCCCCACGAAACAGGATACGCTGTTTTGTCGGCTTATAAACAAGCTCCGATGGGGAAGTCTTGCTCTCCCATAATTCATTCATTCCAAGCTTATCAATCGCCCATATATACTGCGAAAACACGCTGTCCCTGATCGTGTTGCCAACCTTTCTGAATACGCAAGCATGAGTGCCTGGATGTGAGATCAATAGGCAAGGGATCATCAGGCTGATTGCAGAGCTTTTAAGCGATCCCCGTCCACCTGACAGATCGTAATGCGTATGACCATGCATCCATACATCATCAGCAAGCTCATGAAATGCGCTTCCAAGGCTGTCATACAGATTGATCTTCATTCTTTCCCCCAGATGATCTGTACAGGCTCAAATGATCCGCTTATATCCTGTTTGTCCCTCCACCTGTCAGGTCTGCGGTTCTTTAACCAGAAGATTTGTGCTGTGCTGTTCGGTGGAGCGTATTTCTTCACCTTGCGGATCTGCTTCTTCTGCTTCCCGTTTCCGAGTTCCTCAATCTCTGTGATCGTTTCCTCGTACTCAAATCCGAGAGCCGACTTCAGCAGAGCGTTCTCGACCTCAATGTCTACAGGGGCTTTCCCTTTTTTAATGGTGTCCGCTATGTCCGGGAATCTGTTTTGCCATTCGGCAAGGGTGCTTCGTCTGATGCCCATGTTATGAGCAATCTGATCATCCGTCAGACCGTCCCTCGCCCAGCCGAATATGCGGAGCAAACCATCAGGAGTCAGCCACTCCGCATACTTGCCTTTGCATCCAATAGTAATCACCCCCTCTGGAGTCCGTCATACACTTTCAGTTCGTGTAGCATCCTGCGGTATTGCCTGTATAAATCATTTCGATGTATTCCACCGGCTGACCGCATTTCCGTCTTTATGTCTTTCATCTTCTGGATGTGCCGTTCACGGGCTGTCATTCAGAAGCACCGCCTTCATTCCTGTAAAATCTTCCCAGCGTTTGATGATAACATCAACATACTTTGGCTCAAGTTCCATAATCCTGCATTTCCGATTCAGCTGGTGACAGGCGATTAGCGTTGTGCCAGACCCTCCGAACGGCTCAATGATAATATCATCAGGGTCAGACATTGCTTTGATATATTCAGCTGGCAATCCGACAGGGAATCCAGCTGGATGCATATTCCGCAGATCCATCTGAAGAACAGGATAACAGAACAGAACAGATTCCATCTGCTTGTATGGTTTCGATGTATCGCCTGTTGTATGCGGGGACGTTGTACCATCTTTGTTCCTTTTTGTTTTCTGGCTCGGATTTCTTGTGATACTGCTTTCCTTCTTCTCCATTGTCAGATTAATATCAAAGAACTCCGTACCAAAGACAAATACCCACTCATGGCGAAGCGGAAAGAAAGCGGATGCTTGTCCGATATTGCCTGTCATGCCTTTATCCCAAACATTCCATGCAAGCATTTTGTAACCATTGTCCCGTGCTACCTTGATATAATCATTCCAATACTCATAAACATCATTATTCTTACGTTGTATGCCAAGATTAACACATTGATAATCTGTATAAGGTCTATATCTTGCAATGAACTGCGACAAATTACTAACAGATAAATCTTTGCCGCCTTCATATTCTCTCATATCTGAATATGGTGGAGATGTGAACAACATCCGTGCCTTTTCTGCGCCATCACCCATTAGTTTCCTTATGTCATCAGCATCACAGCTATCACCGCACATCAGGCGATGCTCTCCGAGTTGCCAAATATCTCCACGCTTTGCAATAGCTTCTATGGGTGTGTCTGGAATCGCATCTTCTTCCACTTGTCTTTGCGCATCAGTAAAATCATCCATCTTGTCAAAGCCAAACTGTTCCATATCAATGCCGGCAATCTCCAATGCCGCCAGCTCTTCTTCCATCTTGCCGAAATCCCACGGGCTTTCGTTCGTCTTGTTATCCTCAAGCCGACACGCATTAATCTGTGCTTCTGTGAGGTCATCCCGGCGAACACAAGGCACACGGTCAAGGTGAAGCTGTTTTGCCGCCATCAACCGCCCGTGACCAATGACAATCACATTATCCTTGTCAATAACAATCGGCTGTGTCCATCCGAAAGCCTTTATTCCGTTCGCCAGCCTGTCAACTTGTTCCGGTGGGTGAAGCTTTGCATTGTTTTCATAGGGAATCAGGTCATCTGGTTTCATCCAGAACGGTTGCAGAATCTTTTCCTCCATTACGGCAAGTCCTCCACTTTCATGATCTTTATTTCATACCCCAGAGGACGGAGAAGCATGACCATAGTGGATAGCTTGCAGTTCCCCCGGTAATAGGTTCTTCCAACAGCCTTACCGAACTCATCCAAACCAGCTTGCCGACCCCATTCAGCTTGTGACAACCCTTTATCCTGTCTGATCTTGTCAGCTTGGACAATCAGATCCCTCGCTGTCATTGTTTCACCGTCCTTTCGTATTGTCATTCCCAAAACTGTCAAAAGTTCGGATGTGGCATCTCTGTACCGACTTAATCCGAACGGATTACCGTCTTATTTGTTTTGCAAGCTCTGTTGATGTTAGCTCAATCGTTGTAAATCTGTATTCACAGCTCGTACACCTTCTCCTTCGCCAATTCGTGTTGTCTGGGTGCTTTCTGCTGTCATACGTTCTGGTTCTACCTCCGCATTTAGGGCATTTCATTACAGAATCCCTCCAGCTTTTTGACCGTCTGCAAGCTAATAAACTGCTTCTGCGCCTTGTGATAAAGCTTCCTGTGCTTTTCCATCCGAGAACTGATGACCCGTTCAACCTCTTTGTACAGACCATCTTCCGGGAACTCTCGATCCATCCTCATTGTTGAAATTGCTGGTACTTTGTATGTGGCTTCATATACGATGTGATAGGGGACACCGTATTTATGAGAGAACTCCTTGATCGTCATCACATCACCTCCCTAACAAAGTTGCCTTTAAATCTGTAAGTCCAATAAAAAATCCCCGACTCAACATCGGGGAAAGAACTGCGGTTTTCTTTTATTCTGTTGCTTTATACCAAATACAATCACCATTTTTCAACCATATCATGATTGTATTTGGAATTACTGCCGAAAACTCACACATTGTATCTGGTGATCCTTCAAATACAGCAGGACGGTAATCAACTATCTGATCCTCTGGTATAACCGTTTTTGCACGGTTCAGAATTTCTTTATCATTCATATCATATACCCCCTTTCGGACAGTATAT
>JAEEGL013412595.1_pt1 | contig 29948 bp, 25 predicted proteins | sample 9134231 | NCBI WGS metagenome assembly JAEEGL01 (sample SAMN16246548, study PRJNA631951) | gut metagenome | biome: gut microbiome; feature: rumen; material: fiber-attached | host: Bos | place: Iran: Karaj | collected 2018-10 | reverse complement strand
TGACGGGGGCAAGGACAGCCTTCAGTGGTACCGCACCATGGATGAGTTCGTAATGCCCGGTGGAGACTCTACTTTCTGGTCGAACGGAAACGCGAACGACAAGATGTATGCCTGCATGAACATCAGGCTGAAAGTAAAGGTAAATCCGAACGTTTACGGTGCTCCTCTTACCGTCTTCCTGTATGATTACGATTCGCCGGATAAGGCAGCGCTGCAAATATTTAATGGAATAACCGTCCGGCTTTACCAGCAATGTATCTTCGGGATCAGGACTCTCGCAGTAGCTGACGAGAAGGGATATCCTTATATAACAATCAGTGGAAAGAATTACTATCTTTGGGAAGGAGAAGGGATAGCAGTCCTTCAAAGTACCCGCAAAATGGAATATGGCGGCTTTTCGGCTAGTTATGATATGGATTGTAAGAACATGCTGCCTGTTTCTGCGAACAATTACAATGTAGCCCTCTACAAGGACTGGCATGTGAGATTGAGAAACTCTTCGGAAAGTGCAACAGGATATGCCGTCTATATCCCGTTAAGGACTGTAGCTCCGTGGGAAGAACCAGAACCGGAAGAACCGTCGCCTACGCCTACGGAAGGACCCTCCGACACCAATGATGACACCGAGTCCGCGACTGTAAAGATCGTCTATTTCGACGTGACCAAGACAGAAGCGGATCCTGACTTCATTGTAAAGACCGCGAATGCCGAGGCTGCGAAGATAGGAGAGAAGTACACTGCGAAGCTCGATATAGAGACAACCTCGCACGGGGACTATGCGGTAGATACAGTCAATAAGGATAAGGCGTATGCCGCGTATGGAAAGACTTCGAAGGTTTACACCCAGTACAATAAGGGTACGAAGTTCGATGCCTCGAAGATCGAGGTAACGGCTGATAAGTTTAAGATTAACACGAAGATAGTTTCCTCGGGTGGCTCAAAGACAGTGCTCGGACTGTGGGTTCCTGTTAAGAGCGGGCCGAAGGTAACGGTTCACTACATCGATCCCGAAGAGAACGAGATAGCAAAGGACGATGGAGGTATAGCAAAGAAAGGCGAGCCGTACTCGTATAGGGTAGATACCTCTAAAGTCTCGCGTGAATATGATATCAAGCCTGCCGAGAGCTACTTTAAGCAGGGCGCGACAAAGACTCCTGCTGGCGTTTTGGGAGATGACGTAAGGATCGATCCGTTCCCGTTCGATACGGCGGTCGACCTCTATATCCCCTGCGCGCTTAAGGAAGGCCCCGCGGGGACCGGCACGTATTACAGCTGGGATGCGATGAACAGCAGAGGTACGGCGCAGATCCTCTCGAACGATTTCGACGTGGAGACGGCTATCCCTTCGAGTGAGGGAGTATACGGCAAGATAACTGCTGCGGATACGCTCTCCAGAGGAAATCTCTCCGTATTTACGGGCACGAAGAGCTATACGATTTCCGTAAAGCAGTGGGCGACAAGGAGCTGGTACATAGATAATGGCTACTGGCCCGATCCAGTGCCGGTCTATACGATCCCGGATGATCCTACGTCGCCTGTTGATCACTACGAACAGCCGGATTACGTTTACAACGATACTCCTACAAGCGACAGTGACTGGGTGACTTCATCTGTTACTGTAACCCTGCCCTGGACGTACTATACGGTCGATGATTATGTGCTCTATAACCTCATCGGCGCGACACTGAATAACGGTGCTCTCGACAGGGGAGAATACATAAAGATTGACTCGTCGAATACAGCAATAACAGCTTCTTCGACGCATTATGATGAAGAAGATGACCATGTAAAGGATCCTGCCGGTTATACCGCGTCCGACATGGTGGTCACCATCTCGGGAACGCTTACGGCTTCTTCTTCGGGCTATTCTGCTCCCAGCTGGCCGACCATAACCTCAACAAGCGCGGAGAGCGCGGTTAAGACCGCTCTCGGCCCCGTACAGGTAAGGAACGACAAGTTCGAGTGGGGAACAACTACTGTCATGGATGATACATGGGTAGGAGAGGACGAAGACCATGAGCCTGATACATCCGTGCTCGTGGCGGGAAGCCTCGGCACGTACTCGGGCGGCGGCAAGACCATACCAGGGCAGAGGACCAATGGACAGTATGATTCTTCAGGACAGATAAAGTATTCCCTTGGCGGAAACTTTAACATTGAGGCGGCGGACAGCTACGGTGTGAACGTACCTGTTAATCCCGTATATGTCCATACGCCCATCGTCTGCGATGTTACGATAACGAGCGATAACCTTAAGTTCGTGCAGGCTCCTTCCGTTGATACTACGAAGACACAGCTCGTAGTCGGACGGTCTGACAGCGCGGGAGTTGGAACGAGTGCCACAAATAACCCGAACATGACGAATGATTTCATCGTGAAGTTCTCAAACACCGGCACGCATCGGAGTGCGAAGGGATACGGTACGCGTGACTACTCTAAGTACCTCTATCAGAAGGACGGGTATTCGGGTAATGCGCTTAAATTCCCTGTTGATCTGATGATAGATGTGGGAAATGACTACGATGAGTCGAACGATTTCCTGTTAAAGGCAGATGAATGGTGGCTGCTCACGACAGGCACCAGACAGATGCGCTTCTATCTGCCTGAATGGGTAGCGGAAGGCACTTACGATGTGGAGTTCAGATCCGTTGCGCTAAACGGCACGGTGACCGACCACAGCGATGAGGAATACGCGAACCTTTCTCCCCGTAACAGGGTGGCATCGGCAGAGAACAGCATCCAGGTAACGGGCAAGATGTATGGCTTTACTGTCTTTGATATATCCTCAAAGGCGGAGTGGGCTGACGTATTCAAGGCCGGCACCACATTAAAGTTCAATAATCTTACGAAGTACCCTGATGGAACGAAGAATGCCGCGTTTGATAAGACAAAGGCTTATTATTACACAGCGGGCATAAAGAACGAGCTTGGAGTGTCTACGGGAAGGAATGAGAAATACACATTCCCGTTCATGGCGGGCTCCAACCCGAAGACGAAGAACCTTGGTGTCTTAAAAGCCGGTTATATCTGGCGCTTCAAGCTCGATACCGTATCATCGCTGATGTCGAACGATGCGGCTTCGATAAAGATCGTGCCTACGTTCTATTGGGTAGACGAGAACGGCGGTGGCAGAGAGCAGGTTGATCTCTACTACAACGAGACCTGGGACGGAAAGAAGCATACGATCGTCCGTGTCGGCGGAACTACCGATGCGTCGAACAAGAAGACCGATTACGCGGGTAATACGGATTGGGGCATCAATCCTGATGAGCTCAAGACCACGGCTGCCATAAGGGGACAGAACCTTTCGACCTGGACAGGCACCAAGGCTACGGTCTATACTTATCAGGGCCTTACGTCAAACGTCCTCTTCAAGACCTTCTCGAACAGCAAGTACGCGAAGCTCATGATCGACGGCGGTGATAACGGGACGAAGACATCGAACGATATCACCAAGCTCAAGCAGTCATGGTATTTTGAGTATTCGCTGCCGGAGTTCCATGCGGTAACAAAGGGATATGATGTTGACGCATATATCAGGAGCACCGGAACGCTGAACTACAAGGAGAGTTTTTGGAAGAAGAACGGATATGTGATCGTTCACTTCGACATCGAAGCATACGATAAGAACGGGACCAAGATCATGACCTATGCAGCACCCAACAACAATATGTGGAACATGGAGGGCTTTAAGGCATCGAGGACTGATGCGAACTCAAAGACTTTCACATTCCAGCCGGGCGACGTGTTCATGGTCTACGCGGATCCCAACAAGATGCTCTCGTCTGATTTCTCGGGCGATCATCTGAATTGAGTTTTCTACTATTAAATAAATGTAAAAAAACAGGGGAGGGAGACCTCCCCTGAAATATGAGGAGAGTTAAGATATGAAGATTATGTGGACAAACACATTCAGCGGAGAGCAGGGATTTGTACGGGAGATCAAGCCCGACCATTTTGAGAACACCTATACCAAGGAGGAGGGTGCATCTTTCCGCAACAGAAGAGAGGCTGAGCGGGCGATTGAGCAGCTGATCTTTATCGGAGAGGGCGCAAACAACATCTTCGAGGTGGTGACAAACAAATAGCTTAGCAAAGGGCTCGCTCGGCGGGCCTTTTTCCTTGAAAAACCAGCATTTTCATGCTACTATTATAGTGTAATTTTTCTATTGCATGTCGGAAACACGTGTGAACCGGCCGAAGCAAACACGCAGGCAAGAGTAGACGTGGTTGCAGATTTAGAGGAGTGCGGAAGTACTTGTGGCTCCGCAATAACACGGCAACAACTTTATCAAAAAGTTGCCGTAAGCGTATTAGTTTTAAGCCCTTCTTGAGGGAAAATAATCAAGGAGGGTGTGCCTCCTTGTCTATATAGATATCTTGATAGAAAGGAGGAGGAGAGAGGTGATATCTTTGGTGCATCCTTATATTACAATGGATGACGAGACGGAGGTCGTTTTTTCTGACATTAGTTTGAAGGATGGAAGGGAAAGTCTTACGGTTTTCTTTGAGCGTCCTGTGCTGGAAGGCTTTGTTAGTGCGGAGTGCTCGTTACCATCATATAAGTGGACAGTAAAAGGACTGACGGCAAAAGAGATTGCCCGCCTTCAGGAATTTGTTGAAAGAAACGAACGCTCTTTCTTCAAATTTGCAAGGCAGGGAGGTGTCGGAGGAGATGCCTAACTGTTTTAATATCGGAAAGTATCACGTCTATTTTTGGCTGAACGCAGGCTCGGCAATTGCTTGGCCTTTTTCTTTGATTTTCTTGAAAAATAAGCAATTCCGTGCTAATATAACAATGTATTATTTTCTATTGTGTGTCGGAATCACGTGTGAACCGACCTAGGCAAACGTGCAGGCAACAGAAGACTCGTTTGCGGATTTAGAGGAGTGCGGACATTCGGATCCGCAAGAACACAGCGGCATAATGCTGAAGTGCTGCTGTATAATGATTTTTAGCCCTTCTTGAGGGAAAACAATCAAGGAGGGTTAAGTCTCCTTGTTTATATATAACAATAATCATAAGGAGGCAGAAATGAGTAGTAGAATGAAAAATCAGCAGGAGAAGATCGAAGATATCAAAAAGCTTCGATTGATTGACGATTTATTCTTTGAAGCCTTTGCGGAAAACAAGGAGGCTATCGAAGAAGTGCTTCGCGTAATTATTGAGGATGAACAGCTATCTGTACTAGACGTTATTACCCAGAGCAGCGAGCGCAACCTATACGGTCGCTCAGTGAGATTAGATGCACTGTGTATCCTCGGAGACGGACGCAAATGCAACGTCGAGGTTCAGCGGTCTGATAATGATGACCACGGACGCAGGGCCCGCTATAACGGGTCAATGATCACCGTCAAGGATTCTAATCCCGGTGAAAGATTTGAAGACGTTACCAACGTGATTATAGTTTACATTTCGGAATTTGACTTTCTGAAAGGTGGTAAGCCTATTTATCACGTTGATAAGGTTGTTCGCGAAACGGGAGAACGTTTCCATGATGGCTTTGAAGAAGTCTTCGTAAATACGGCTGTAAGTGACGGGTCGAGGGTTTCGAGACTCATGTCATGCTTTACGAAACCCATTGTACAGGATAGCGAGTTTCCTAAGACATCAGCAGAAGTTACTAGACTTAAGACTACGGAAGGAGGACTGAATGCCATGTGCGAATTAATGGAAAAATATACCACGGAAGCACGCGCTGAAGGACGTGCTGAAGAACGCAAATCCCTCATTTTTAATATGCTCAAAAACGGCATGATGCCCGAAGCCGTGAGCAAGACCTGTAATTTACCTCTTGATGAGGTAGAGGAAGTTCAAAAGGAACTTATGCAAACAGTTTAAAACAATTTGCTAACAGGAGCGCAGCACGTGATGCGCTCCTGTTCTTAGCTAGGAGATATCAATAGAATGATGTGTTTGAGGATGTAGAAAGTATTCTTTGGGAGATGAGCACGTGGTATTTGTTGTTATAATAATCGTCGGTGTTTTCCTGGTGCTTTCGCTAAGCCTGATCGTTACGGCAAGCAGGAATAAGAGGCAGAACGATACCGCGGCTGTGAACAAAAGCATATATGACCAGACCCCAGCCATGTCTTCACGAAAATCTTCCGTTCCTTCACCTGCGGCCCGTAAGCCGCATCTGCACCGAAAGGACAATAAGCCCAACAACATGAACTGCGACAGATACCTGTTCACGGCCGTTTTTAAAGAGACGGGAAAGAAGCGGTCGAAGAAAGAGGCATTTGTCTTTCCGGGCGAGAGGGCGGCAGATGTCATCAGGGGAATGGGATACGGGGAGCCTATTGAGTGCATTCCTTATGAGTGGGAACCTATGTCCGACAAGCAAAAAGAGGTATTAAGGGACAGAATGAACGGACACTATCAGAACAATCTGTGCCTTCAGGATGCCAGTGGATTACTCGATCAGATCCTGAGCGGAGATAAAAGGCCTAAAGACGAATTCTTTTTCTATGCTGATTCGATGCGAGTACCTGTGTCATATTATTACGGCGAAAACAGGCTTACCGGGAGTCTTTTGCATGATCTTAAAGGGAGAGACAATGTAGCCCTTAGAGTATATCTGGCATACTGCAAAAAGAAAAAAATACAGCCCGAAAACCTTCTGGTCTCGGAGCACAGGTCGGTATTCTATGGCTTTGCTGACCGGTTTGCAACAAGAGAGGAGCTGGATAAATATGTGACTGATGCCTGGAATAACAGGGCCGGCGATAAAGCACGGGAGAAGGAAATAGTTGAGTATCTTAAAGAAAAGCGGCTGCTATTGTAAGTATAAGGTTTGGCATGGATAAGAAAATAAGGGCAGAGAGAATTCCGCCCTTATGACTTTTATAGAGGACGAGTAGGGGATATATGCCAGTCACATTTTTTTTCATCATTATTAATGTATCGGTGTTCATTGCAATCAAACTGAATGTGCTCCAGACGTCGGAAGTAACGTTATACTCGCCGGCAGTATTGGAGCGCCACGAGTTTACTCGCCTCATAACGGCAGGTTTTTCGCACTATGCTCCGTGGCATATCCTGATGAACATGGCTTCGCTCTATAATCTCGGTCAGATCCTTGAGCCGAGGATAGGGAGCTTTGCTTTCTGCTCGCTTTATCTTTTATCCCAGATCATCGCCGGGCTTCTGTTATGCATCTTCCGCAAGAATAAGCCCGTTCAGGGCCTCGGAGCATCCATAGCGCTCTTTGCCATGTCGGGCGTCTATATCGCTACGCTGTATCATCTGGGAGGCGCTCAGATAGCGTATAGTGAGCTGGGGCGCACGGCGGTCTCGCTGCTTATCGTTACCGCCATTCCACATGTTGACCATCTGGGCCATATCTGCGGTCTTGTAGTCGGGATACTCTTGGGCCTCGCCTATTGGCAGATAGGAGTGTGAGAATGGACGAGTACAGGATGAAGTTCGCGAAAGTCAGGATATCCGACGACGGCACGAGACGGTGCAGTTTATGCGGACAGAGGATCCTTCCTGAACAGAAAGAATGTCCGACATGTCACGCATCCTTTACTGATATCGAGTTTGTGCAGGATAGCGGGCAGCAGGTGCGGCCTGATCCGTATGTAAGCCGTCAGCAGGCTCCCCGCGCAGCTGCAGGAACCGGATCTACAGGCAGGACGATCATTGTATTAGCGGTATTGCTGGTATTTGCATTCAGCATCGCGGTAAAGAACGGGAGCCTTGGCAGTCTGTCCGTGCTACAGAACCTTGGGGCGCAGCAAAACAGGCATCTGGAGTCTCCGAGCACAGGCGGCGTCGCGCGTCCGGGATTTGATTATAGGATAACGCAGCTGTTCGTGAATGCTGAAAATACCGCCAGGTGCAAGCTCGCGATAGAAGAATTCCTAAAGGATGAGGGGATAGAGTACGAAAACCTGTACTATACCGAGTCCGGCTATTATACATGTGATCTGCTGGGATATGAGCCAACTTCGAAAGAGAAGTGTGAGGAACAGGCGCAGCAGATATCCGATGCATTGCAGCAGTGGTGTATAAGGATGCATGACTCTTTCGGAATTAAGAGTGTTCAGGTTCAGATGTGGTATAGGGCGCCGCAATAAGATTTGGACAGTGCCGGACACCAAGGGAATGCGTGGATATTGCCTCAGGGCGGTGGCCGTTCAGATTGTAATAAAGCCCCGAATGTTTGAAGAACGGGGCTAAATCTGCTATATAGGCTGTAAATACTAACCCCCGAATATCGCCTTTATTGACGGTATCCGGGGGTCTTTTTGTATAGTTGCAGAAGGATGGCAGAGTGCCTGATGTATCGATTGTTTTTGAGAATGACGGCACTGGACTTCAGATTATGTTACAAGGAATGATACTATTGTTCGCATCCAGCGGAAAAGGTTTATCAGCCATACATATTATCCCGCCCTCACCGATCTTTAGAGAACTCTTTTCCAGCAAATGGAACGAACGGATCGCTTTCTTTTCCGGATTACTGCTTCTTTTGATTTCTAATGGATGAAGGGTACCATTTTCCTCCAAAACAATATCGATCTCTTTCTGGTTGGTATCCCTGTAAAAAGTCATGTTTGTTTTACTTTTTGAGTAGGCGTACATCCTTAAGAGCTCGGAGACGACATAGTTTTCATAAAAGTGGCCGCTTGCAGCACCGTTCATCAATGTATCCCTGCTCGTCCACATGGAAAGATACGCACAAAGTCCCGTATCGCAAAAATACAGCTTAGGAGTCTTTATCATACGCTTCAATTCATTATTCGAAAATGGTTCAAGTAGATATATTATCCCCATCGACTGCAGTATCTTTATCCAGTCCTTAGCTGTGGGCACGGACACATTTCCGGCCTGGGCTATATCGGAATAATTGACCAGATTTCCTGCGAACGAAGCACTTGCTCTCAGTACTTTTCTGAAGCCTTCTGTGTCGCTGATCCCGTTATCGTCGACTGCATCACGCATGAGGTAGGTCTCAATATAGGACTCGTAGTATTCCATGCGCTGCTCAGCTGTCATGCCTATGGTCGCCGGCATTCCGCCTTCCCATATATGCGAATATACCGCCGGCAGATCATTCAACGGGAATTCACCGGATCTTTCCGACAATGCAGCATAGGAGAATCCAATCTCTCCAAGATCACATTTTCCGGCTTTTTCCCGCTGGGACAGGCTGTACATTTTCAGGATACAGATACGTCCAGCAAGAGAGTCCCTTGCCTGTTTTAACAGCTTTTTGCTTTCTGAGCCGGTAAGCCAGAACAGCCCTGCCTGATCGGACTCGTCGCACAGGACCTTTATATATTCAAATAATTCCGGAGCTTTTTGGGCTTCGTCGATCAGTATCGGGGGCTTATAAACCTGAAAGAAAAGACCCGGATCATTCTTTGCCAATTCCCGGTCTCTGGAGTTGTCCAGATTAACGTAAGCTCGGTCTTCACTTTCGGCAAGTTTCTTCAGCATGGTCGATTTGCCCACCTGTCTTGCTCCTGTGACCATGATCGCTTTGAAAACTTCATTCATGGTCAAAAACTTTCTTTCCAGTTCCCTTTTGATATAATCCATATACGCCTCACGTGATTTAATTAAGTTTAATTTAAAGTAAATATTGATTTATCTTCATTCTAACATGCTCCAATCATGCCGTCAAGTGCAGTTTAATATATACTTTAAATCAAACTATATGTTGCTTTGCCCTATGTGAGAAATGTGCGATATAGTCCTGAAAGGATATTGAAGTACGATATTTCGGACATGTCAGGCTACATGATATGGATATACAAAAAGAATGGAAGGATGGAAGGCGGCTGTTCGATTCTGTTCGGGATTGACAAACATCTGTTTGCGGTGTTATCATGATGGCATATCGAACAAAGTTTCTGTTTTTATGAGGAGGGTTGCTATGGGTGAAAAGAAAAATATTAGGGTGCTGCCGATGGAAGGTCATTTCTATCGGTTTGAGGTTGGTGACGGAGAGGAACATATAGGCTTGTACGAAGGGCAGATGACAGAGCCGAGTTTCGCGCTCGCTCCGTTATTCACCATCGACCGGATGGTATTTTCCTTCATGGTCTACCGCAGCCCGAAGGCTTTTTCCGTGATAGGATATCGGTTCCTGCCGAGGATACTGGAGGACCTTGGAGAGAGCATTTCAGAAGCAGAATTTGGCCAGTTACAGGCTATATAAGAGGTGGAGCATATGGATGGCGAATACTATTATTTCGGAAAAGATAAGGCATTCGAATATGGCGCACGGATCTCAAAAGCTTTGCATGGACGGGCGATCTCAAAAAGACACGTTAAAAAGCCGGGCGGTCTCGAATACGAAGCGGCTAAGCTGAACATAGAGCCTTGGGATTTTTATGAGGCCCTTGAAGCGATGTGCCATGATGGGAGAGCGGACGAGATCGATGAGGCAACGTATCTGGTGATCTGATGCGAGTGTGTGAAAGTTTTTCTGTAAATGAGATATCCTAAGATAATTGACGAGCTGTATGGCGGTAAGATTACCGTTGTCAAGCTTGTTTTGACTAGGTCATCCTAAAGGCCCGAATACTTGAAAAATCAGGCAAAATCTGCTACTATGACAATGTAATATTTTTCTTCTGTAATGGTGGCCGAGAGCAACAATAAACGGCTGCCCGTTTGGCTTTGCATAGAACACATCCGGCAGTGCGCCGCATGGGTATATGCAATAGCAGTATTTTAAGTGAGAGCCCTTCTTGAGGGAAAACTATCAAGGAGGGCTAAACACCTCCTTGTTTATATATAAAACTATTTATATTCTAGGAGGTAGAAAATGAACGATTTAAGCACAACACTCAGCAGCGTAGGCGGAGACGCGGAATATGATGCCGCAGCGAAGGCAATCCTTTCTGATAAGCAGGTTTTGGCTTGGATTTTAAGAGGAACAACTACGGAATTCAGCGCGATGACTATTGAAAAGATTATCCCGCTTATCGAGAATCCTTCCGTGACGGCTATCGCTGTAAATCCGGGGCTTACAAACATTTCGGAGAGCGCAATTACTGGGATGTCTCAGGAAAGCAATATCCCTAATGAAAAAGTGGTTTATTATGATATTCGCTTTTTCGTTAAGCATCCCAGAGCCGACGAAAAAAGAAACTTTCGGATTATTGTAGACCTTGAGGCGCAGAAAACGCCCTATCCCGGATACGATCTTGTTACTCGCGGAATATTTTACTGCAGCAGGATGCTTTCGGACCAGGCCGGACGAAATCTTGTGCAAAGTAACTATGATTCCCTGGATAAGGTCTACAGTATTTGGATATGCTTAAATTGCCCGGCGGGTACCGCAAACACAATTTCTAGGTATAGTATTAAGCATAGTGCTGTTTACGGAGACTTTGAAGACTCTTCGAGGCATGACCTGCTGCAGGTTGTTATGGTTAGGCTGCCTGGAGAGAAGTTATTAGGAAAGACAGCCAATGAGCCGTCAAAGCTGCATAACATGCTCTATGATCTTATTGTGTGGAAAGCGCCTGCCAAAGAGAAGATTGCCGTGCTTAAAGAACGGTACGGCATAAAGATGGAGGATTATGAAAGGAGGATTGATGAAATGTGCAATCTTAGTCAGGGTTTAATTGAGCAGGGCCTTGAACAGGGAGCCGAAAAAGAGAGGCGTGATGTTATCGTATCGCTTTTAAGAGAAGGAAAAACTCCCGAAGAAATCCATGCTTTTCTGAAGAGATATCCTCTAGACGTAGTCAGGGAGATTCAACAGGAACTCCATCAAACGGTTTAAGGCGACCGAAGGGCTCAGCAGTAGCTGGGCCCTAAGCTTTATGTGTTCATGGTTTTATGCTTGCGCTTAAAGATTTTCTCCAAAATCTGTTACTGCCGAGTATTGTCCAAGAAGGAATGAAATTGCTTCGCCTGCTGCTGAGAAGTTCAGTGAGGGCGTCAGCGTATCTCTAAAGAGCAGCAGCAAGAAGAGCGAGCTGGAGAGTAGCGCGACTATATACACAAGAGCATATATGCGCGCGTTCAGCTTCTTCTTCAGGACAGAGAAGAATGAGAGCAGCTTGCCCTGGAACTCCAGGATCTCCTTGGCGGGAGCAAGTAAAAGGACTGTCATGACGTACAGAAGAATTACAAGCCCGAACAGGATCCTGAAAGCAAGTGATGACTTGGTTACTGAAGATTTCTTGATATTGTTTTTCATATTATGGCCTCCTTTGTGGGTGCTTGACAATTGGCTGAAGGAAATATGATTTATTGGGAATGAAAAAACGTCCCAAGGCTCCTCAACAGCCGTTCACGAAAGAGGATGTCTAGTGCCAAACGGAAAAACGGCCTATAATAGAAAATAGATAAAAATGTACTCCACCTCAAAATTACAGAGTACGAATTAGTACCATCCCTGCCTTCCCATCCCCACGGCCCTTCCCGTTCCCGCCTCCGGTTTCCGGGATCTTCCCTTCGGCGGGGAAGTGCGCCTGCTGCCTTACTTACCGATATGTTTTCTTTTGTTTTTTCTTTCTTTGGCCGCGCTTTTGGCGCGGCTCTTTATTTTCTTCTTTTTTCTTTTCAGGCGGATTCTCATTGATGGGCGGGAGCGGATGAAGCTAGAAGAATGGGAGAGGGCAGGGGATTATATTGGTAAGAGGGTGACCGGATCTGACGGGGGTTGGGGCAGGGCGGACGGAGGGGTACTAATTCGTACTCTGAAATTTTAGTTGACTTTTTGTACCACCCGTGGTTTAATTAAAGTGGAACAGGTGTTTAGTTTGTTATTTGCTTTTGGGGTGTGAATATATGGCTGGGGGAACAGTTCTTATTTCATTTTCTGTACTCTTGTACGATATCTTCTTTGGCTGGTGGCTCGACCCGATAATAGAGTTCTTCAAGAACCTTATCATCTACGGGGCGGTCATCCTTGGCGTGGTGCTCGCGTTCTGGATTCTCGCGAAGATCATATCGTATCTCATTAACAAGCCCGCAGGGGAGAGCCGCGCCGAGAAAAGGGCGCGGACTGCCGATATGCAGGCAAAGGTGCTCCTTCCCGAGTATGTCGGGGACATCAACAAGTTCATGAAGGACGAGCGCGGGATAGAGCCCGGCGATAGGATGCTAGATGATGATTATGTCTTCCTTGCCGACCAGCTCGTAAAAGAAGCCGAAGATGACATAAAGGATAAGATGACTCCTGATAAGCTCATGCGCTCGACGGGGTTCCTGATGATCCTCATCAGCTTCCTGCAAAGATACCGCGCCGGCTTAAAGCTCTATGCGACATCGCCTAACGGGAAAGACCGCATGGATATCTCAAAGTTCATCGAGAGAAGGTATTTTGTCGGGAAGTTCGGCTATAGCGAGGATGACTGGGAGAAAGAGAAGAAGTGCTACGAGGCGCTCTCAAAGAGAACGTCCATAAAGGAAAAGGATCTTAAGGACCAGCTCGATTTCGTAAAGGGCGAAGAAAACGGCCTCATGAGCCTTCCCCGTTTCATCGCGGAGACTTTCGAGGAGCTTACGGGCTCGGAGAGGATCCTGGACTGGCTTAACGCTTCAGCACCTGCCGACAGGAAGAAGGTCTGCGGGTATCTTGCAGAGCTTGCTGAGACGAACCTCAAAGCGGGCAGGTTAGACGAGAGCGCATCCTTACTACTCTGTGCCTACTCCCTTGCCCTTGGCGAGTTCATGGATGAGAGGTACTTTTCCATGTACAGCTTTGGCATAAAAGAAAAGCTCGATGAGATGTTAAAGAACGGGGCGCTTACCGAGGAGAGCTGCACCTACAGGAAAAATCTCATAAAGACGCTCGATGCCATAGGCCATGTGGTGTCGGAAGAGCTGATACGGGATGCGATCCCCATTGTCCGGCGCGAGGTCGAGATGGCGTTTATCGTGCCGGTCGAGATCCATACGAAGTCCATGAGGGACATGAAGGTACAGGGCGATGCCATCATCGTACAGGAAGAGGCGGCAGCCGTGGAAGCCGCTCCCGAGGAGCCTTCATATGCGGAACAGTGCGTGGCGGAGCTTAACGGGTTCATAGCGGGCGCTGAAAAGGACCTCAAGGCCAGCGGGTTCATCGATGCTGCGGTAAAGGGCAGGCACTTCCTCGAGAGGATCCTGAAAGAATACTGCGAGGCAGCAGGCGTTGACCGCTCAAACCTCGGGCTCATGGAACAGATAGACTACTTTAAGGAGTCGGGCATGCTGGAGGAGCGCGAGGTATCGCACCTCCACCAGATCCGCATAGTATCGAACAAGGGAGCCCACTATGACAAGACCATCACGGCCGACGACGTCTCGGGCATGATCAGGCACATGCGGGCAGAAGTTAAGCTGTTCGGCATCACCTAAAAGGAGAGGATCAAAGATGAGGAAGATAAAGCTGGACATATCCGATGAGCAGCGCAGGGCGCAGGAACTTCAGGACATCTATGCGGTTTTTACGGGAAGCGATAAGCCAACTGCCAAGCTGCTCAGGGACCAGGTCGATCTCTTTGCCCATACATTGCCGGAAGATCGGGTATCGCCCGACAGGTACTGGTGCCGCAGCTTCTTCCTCGAGGACTTCATGACAGAGGAGATGGAAGACGATTTCCCCCTTATAGCGCGGGATTTTATGCAGCATGAATACTGCAATTTCCCCAAGTATGAGGATGTGGTCTACATAGAAGATACTTCTCCCTCGGACTGGCTCGAGATGCAGTTCTGCAACTTCATCCTGAACAAGATGCTAAACGCCGCCTTAAGCGGCAGTGAATACGCGAGGTCCCTGATCCTTTATCTGCACAAAATCTACTACAGGAAGGAATATAAGGCCTTAAAACGCTTCTCGTCCATGACTCCGGGTGAACTGATGGCGCTTGCCGCTCCCGAGGACGAGGATGAGTCGATGATCAACAACCTCGCAAGGGTCCTCTGTATCGCGGAGCTCTCCGGCATAAAGCTCCACCCGGATGTGGACCTGACGTTCATCATCTTAAACGTCATAGGGGAGAACACGCCGCATCCGGCCGCTCATGATCTTCCCCGGGCAGAGGAGCGATATGCTGACTGCATAAAAGAGATTGAGGGACACTTTGACATAGACAGGTTCGACTGCATGGTAAACGAGGAGTCTCGGTTCCTAAGGAACGCCCTCCGCTCGTTCGGGTACGATCCGGATTATGCCGACCTTTGCGACGAGCATGATTACACGCTATTGGAGATGCTTGGGCGGACTCTTGCCATCCTTCAGGTCACCTATCCCGAAAGATCCTTTACCGACAGCGATCTGGCGCTGTATGCGAGCATACTCCACTGCGCGGGAGCCCTTGCCGGCAATGCGGATATGAACATCGCCATCCGCAACAGCATGACCGTCACCGATGATGTTTTCTGGGCAAACGCACCGAAGAAAACGTATCTCTTCAAGCCCGAAGAGGTCATGTCGGCAGCTCTCACGCCTGCTGCCGCGAATAAGCCCAGGGCGGAAAAGAAGACTGTTCCATTAAAGGAAGAGAAGGCAGAGCCCCGGTATTCCGAAGAAGCCCTCATAAAAGAGATAGAGGCCCTGCGCGCGTCTGTCAGAAGGCTTGAGAATGAGGCCAAGGCCCTTAAGGGAGAACTTGCGGGAAAGAAAAAGCAGGAAGAGGAGAAAAAGGCGCTGCAGGACGCCGTTGAAGCATCGAACAAGGAACTCTCGGCGCTCCGCAGCTACGTTTATTCGCTCTCTGACGATGAGTCCGTCCCTGAGGTCTCCGTGGCTGAAATGCGCGCGGCTATTTCGGATCTTAAGATCATAATCGTCGGCGGGCACATAAACTGGGTATCGAAATTAAAGAGGGAATTCCCGAAGTGGACCTTCGTAAACCCCGAGGCCAGCGGATCAACCAATGTCGACATAGTAAACAAGGCGGACCACGTGTTCTTTTTCACCGACACGATCAGCCACTCCCGCTACTACCAGTTCTTAAACGTCCTGCGCGAGAGGAAGATCAGGTTCGGCTATATACACGGGGTGAACATAGAGAAGAACATCGAGGATGTATATAACGGAATAAAAGGAGAGGATTAAAGGAATGTACAGACGGACTCGCGATGACGGGGCCCTTATAGAGCGGTTCGATAAGATATATGAATACAAGCTGAACGCGGACGGGAGCCTGACGCTGCGCACCCCTGCGCTTGAGCTGAGGGAGTTTTGCTGGAACAAGACAACATCTAGATACTATTTCACCGTCGATGAGGCAGGAAAGACCATACAGGTGCTCGGAAGGGACTTTCTGGAGATAAAGAAGGCTTCCACCGTGTTCCGTTTCCTCGGGGACGATGACGCGGGGAACAGGAAAGCCATCGCGGATGAGCTCATGCGACGTGCCGCCTCCTTCCAGGAAGCAGGAGAAAAGAGCCTTAAGCGCGCCGAGGAGCTGCGCAAAATAGCGGGCGGCATCCGATAAACAGAACAGGAGAGATTACATGGAACCTACAGACGCATACGAACTGTTTTTCTCACAGAACACGCGTGAGCTGATGGAGTCATATGTGCTGAAGATGAGGGATAAGAAGACAAGGAGCACTTACCTTAAAGTCTACGGGAGGTTCGCGGAGCATGTCGGAAAGGACTGGTTCGATTGCGGGCCCTCTGATTTCAAGTCCTTTATCGCAGCCCAGGCAAAGCTCTACGACGAAGGGAAGATAACCTACACCACTTACGCGAAATATTATAAGATCATAGCCGCATTTTCACGGCACTGCTACAAGCTCGCACACGCTGAGATACCTTCCCCGCTTGTGCCTGCCGGTTATGAGGACTACGCGACGGCTGCGAGGGTGAAGGCTCCGCTTGACGAGTTCCATCCCCAGAAGATCCCGCCGCTTACCGATGTCGAAAAGGTCATCGGGATAGCGCGCAAGAGGGATAAGCTCGTATACTTTGCGATCCTCTTTTCGCTCGGCACGTTCCTTAAGACGAACGAGTTCATGTCGCTCACTACCCGCGATCTGATGCAGGATGCGGAGGGGAAATGGGCGGTAAGGCTTAGTGACGGATATATGGTGCTCCTAGCCGGTGATTTTGGCGCGGAGCTTGCCGACTACGTCACGAACAGCCTCATGGAAGGGGATCCCATCTTTTCGGACGTAAGGAAGAACGGAACAAAGCCCATCGCGCATAAAACGCTCATGAACAGGCTTTTAAACACATGCAAGGCAGCAGGCGTCGAGAGCTTCACCTTCAACGAGCTGCGCAATGCCGCAGCCGTATATACAAAGAGCGCGGGAGCTACCAACGAGGAGATAGCGACATCTATGAGATATAAGACACCGGCCCACATCGAGCGGCTCGGGACTCTTATCCTCCCGCAGAGAAACGACGCGTCACGCTTCATCCATTTCACCCTCGACAAGGAAGACGGGGCGGAAGAGGACGACAGTAATGACGTCTAGCAATAGCAGCGCCGATATAGTATACTTTAACTAAGCCGTAAGGCGCACGCACATTCACAACTGAATACTAACTTTTTCCCGTATATATTTATATGGCCCGCCATGAGCGGGCAACTCCTTAATTTTCGATTGAAATTGGCGTTCGGGTCAGTGCGACTGCGAATTCCGTTCAATAATATACATCAAGGAGAGAAAAAGACATGGAGAAGAGAACATCTATCCATCCGCAGTTTGTTCCTGACAAGGAATACGCTGCAAAGTATCGGCAGTATGAGCGCATTTACAACGACCAGTGCTCATGCCCGATGCCCCAGATCGGGGAAGTATACGACATCTGGAGTGTAGGAAGACAGCAATCAAACGAAGGCCTGACCGTTCCTCGTTCTTTGGGACGGATGACATGTCTGGTCGAATACACTCACCGCTTCGTGTTCGCGTATGACAACCAGCGCTTCGAGGTCACCAAAAATGATCTCAAGGCCGGTCTCATCGTGGCAAAGCACGTTGAGGCTACTTGTCCTTTCCAGCTGATTCCGGTTGCAAAGGCAGGCTGATATCGGTACAACAAAGACCGCGCCCGCTATGGTCCGCCCTGGCGGGCGCATATGAAAAGGATCTGTCCTGTGGCAGTGGATATAAGGAGGTTTCATATGGTGGTAGGCCAGGAGTTTTCCGAGGTTTCGGAGCATAGCGAGAACAGTTTTGTGATCGTTGGGATAGAGGGCGACATTGTATTGGCATCCCCGAAGCGCGGTAAGCTGGTGGACTGGAAAACAAAGGTGCGTTTCCCGATAAAAGAACTGAATGAGGGAAACACGTTTTGCTCGTATTGGTTTGGTTCGGAGAAAAAGCTCATGTTCCCGGACGATGACGAATAACTTGCATAAGGAGGGTTTATATGTCAATCAGATTTAACGGAAAGGCGCATGAGAAGGCATTTTATGAGATGCTGCATCTCTACAACATCGACTCGGGTGATCCGGAGCGCTTTGCTTTATTTTATACACTCACGATCACAGAGGACTGCCGCAAGCACTTTTCAGCGTGCTACGACCGCGAGAGCCGCTGCGTTGAGCCTGCCGTCCTCTCACAGGGCTGGGTGACAAGCACTGATGCAAGGGCAATACGCCTTGCGTATAACCTTTTTAACGGCGGCGTACCCACCGCACTGATCAACAGTCCCGAAAAGGAAGATAACCTGTTCGACTCCCGGGGAGACTTCAGGTTCCGCCAGGACGAGCTCTTAAAGAGCACTCCGTCTGAGATCTTTTCGGACGGATCCATCCGTGATTTCTTCCTCGAGGCGATAAGGGTGCGTTTTGATTTGTTCTGATGCGGGAGACAATTCATCCCCGCGGGCATATCGCGCAGCTCGTTAAGGTACATAAGAAAGGGCGGTAAGGGATATTGTCTGACAGTTTCCCGGACGGAAAAATGACGTGAAAAAGAGAATTGCGCCCATCTGTAACACAATTTGCCCTACGGCACGATAAACGGCCCGAAAAACGTATAAAACTACGTTGAGAACGCGAATTTTGTCTCAGAGACGCACCATTCGCTAAAGGAACATTTATCGAATAGCATAAGGGCTCCCTCGGGGGAGCCCTTATTTGATGGAAAAACATATCACTCAGTGCCGGTATTGCCGATGTAAAATATTAAATCAGGCTTTCACAAATTGCCATTTCCACGAGATATTATTATCACGCCTTAATAAGGGATAAAACGCGGCAAACATGCCGTTCTACTTTTGTAGTCTACGATGTTTTTCCCTGCGGCTCGCTGGTCGCTGCATATCTTTCTGTCTCATAGCGGAGCTTGGGTCTTACCTCACCGGCCCGGAAGATCTTATTGAATATCTTCAGCTGTACGCGGGAGAGGCAAGTGTAAAAGGCCCTGTAATCTGGAACGTCAACGGCATATGCAAGGAGCCGTTTTTCATAATCAAGACCTACTATGTATACATTGTACTTATAGAAGACCTCGTTCTCCTCGAGCTTCCTGATCGTGGCATCCGCGAAGCGCTTGAATGCCTCCTTCGTTACGTCGTCAAGGATCCTGGCGCGCACGATGACTTTTTCCGTGGGCTTGTGGACCATATTGAGGAATATATATTTCCCTTTGTCCGTCTCGATGAACGGGTACATCATGCCATTGTAATATAAGGAGCGGGAGAGTGCCTGTTCGAAATACATCAGTCTCGCGTCCGTGACGGCGGCGCGGTTCCATTTCCAGTGTTCTTCATTGTATCCCACAAATCCGCACTCGCTTATCCTTTCCGCCGCAGCAAACGTCCCGAGCGGATGAGACGGCTTGCGCGCGTAGGAGAGGTTCTGCGGCATGAATCCGAGTGCCGCACATCTGGCCATAACAGCGACAGGACAGGTGCTTATCTTCTTAAACCTCTCTGCCTTCAGATACCGTTTCACGGTCGTTTTCGCAGGGTTTGAGTCCGCCTCGATGGCATATCGTTCACCGATATCCCCGAAATAGAGCAGGAAATTGAACTTTTTGAGTGTGCCTATCCTTACGGCCTCTACGCCGATGACCAGCGACTTCATGAAGGCATACATGAGCTTTTTATTGGCTTCGCCTTCAGCTGCCGTGTTCAGATCCACGATATTGTTATCTTTAAGCCATGTTTCGGAAAGCGTCATCTCGTATGAATAGGTTTCGCTGCCCCATTCAAAATCCCGGCGCGAGGCAGTATCCTCCGGATAAGCCTCAACATCCCTGTCATAGCGTCCGGTATCATCTGATGTCTCAGTCAGTGGGAAATTATTAAGATCCTCGTTCGTAAAGAGCGAATCCGAGAACGAAAAGGCTTTCAACTCGAACTGCGGGGCTTGTGCTTCCTTTTCCTCTTTATCTTTTGCGGGAACCGCATCCTCTTTTTTCTTGTTCCTGTTCTTTTTCTTCTTTTCAGCTGTCTCGGGCTTTGGAGGTTCCTTGGCTTCGGGTTTGGGCGGAACTATATCATCTTTAGTTTCTTTTGGCTCGTCGCTTCCTTTTTCGGGAGCAGCGGCACCTTCTTCGGGTAAAGTATCTTTTTCGGATAAAGTGTCTTTTCCGGGCGCAGGTTCTTCGTTTTGCCTTGAGGCAGACACAGCGTTGAACCAGTCCTTTAATTCATCGGGAGCGAGGATGGCATGCGGGTTTATTGCCGGCGACGGCGCTGTTTTTTCAGTCTCCTTTGCTTCTGCTGCCGCTGCCGTTTCGGTTTTGTTTTCTTCCATGGGCGCGGGCTGTCCCTTATCGCCTTTATCGCCTTTATCCGTCTTGTCCTCGGGAACATTGTCGCCCTTTTCCTTTGGCGGTTCGTCCTTCGGCTTGGTATCCAGGTGCCTTGTTTTCCCTTCGTTTACAAACGTATCGATATCATACTCGTCCTCTTCAGGATCTTCCGGTGCCGGTGCCGCCTCTTTCACGGGAGGGGGCGGGGCGGTGCTTTCTGCCCCATAGATATCCATGAAGCTCATGTTCTGGCTATAATAGTCATTGTCTTTACGGGGAGCCTTTTTAGGCTTCTTTTCCTTATCAGGGATGCCCTTGAAATATGCAAAGACGTCTTCCCTGGCCTTTCGCCTTTCCCATTCCGACATGGCGGCATATCGCTTGCCGTAGTCCAGTGCTTCGTCGGTGAGCTGCCTGTAAAACTCTCCCAAGAACTCTTCAGCTTCCTCGCATCTTATGCCCTTATTATTAGAGCAGAACAGATCGATGAACGTCCTTGTCCCTAGATATTCGGCTATCACTGCTGTACTCCTGACCATCTTTGAATCGATGCATTTACAGATCAGCTCATAGACCTTCCTGTTGAGTTTTATCGGCGTAGAGTCTTCGCTTGACAGCTTATCCCCGACCGTACTCGTAAAGAGGTCAGCGATCCGGTATCTTTCATCCATGTCCGAAGGTGTCATTGCCTTGATGCTCGTAGGCTTCTGGCTCAGCAGGTGTATCAGCAGCTTTCGCTCTCTCTGCTCGGCATCTTCATCCGGCGCATTTTCCTCCGCCATGAACGGAGCGGGATTACCCTCTTTTTGATCCTCGGCGGGTAGGCTAGTGTTTTTATCTTCAGCCTCATCCTGCTTTTTGCCGCCCTTCGCGCGCCAGGCATCAAGGTCTCTGATATTGTCCTGGGTAACATCGGGCGAGTCGCAGTGTATGAGGCGTGCATCCGCGTGATCGTGCATGGGACAGCTCTCGCAGAGCTCCTTTGTTCCGTATTTATTGCGGACATACGCGCAGCCGTGTCCGGCCGCGATGCCTGCGCCCTCGAGCTCATCGGCGGTTATCCCGTACTCTTTGAATGCGGGGAGACTGGCGTATATGGCTCCCATGTCGGGAGAGTACCCGAGGTCGCCAAGAAGGGAAGCATAGTCCTGCGTTGCTTCCTTTCTCTCGCTGTTATCATAGATCTTAGGTAAACATTTGAATTCTAGGTTCATAACGTAATAATCCCTCCGAGGATATTATAGGCAGGGAAGAAAAAATCTGCGAAAAAATGAAAAAATCTGCCGAAATTTTTATATCAGGGCATAGCGGTGCGCAAAATTTATTAAAATTATCCAAATCGGATAATTTTGATATTGACAAATTAGTTTTACGGGATTATCTTTATATCAGAAACTATCCAAATCGGACAATTTAGACATATAAGGAGGTATTTATGATAGAGCTGCCTACGATCCGAAAGGCAACCCACCTTTCACAGGAAGAGTTTGCCACGTGCCTAAGGGTCCCTGTGTCCACCTACAGCAAGTGGGAGCAGGGCGTGAGCAAGCCCGGCGAGAGCCAGAACTACCTCATGAGCTATTATGCCTATCACGAAGGTCTGATCAAGACCTACTTAAATGATCCGAAGCTAAAGCTCACCGAGATGGGCCTTATCATGAAGTGGGTAAGGAATGCCTCGCAGCAGAAGTACTCCATGAACAACAAGCAGAGCATCTGCCGGTGGTTCGAGGACTACATCAAAGACGGCAGGGAAGACGGTTTTATCGAGACGACCTACCAGCGGCTTTATAAGCATTACATCGTTCCCTGGTCAATGCCGAAAGTCGCTCCCGAAAGCGAGGCTGATTTGACCGATTTCGAGAAAAAAGAGCTGCGCGACAGGGCGATAGACAGGGGAGTGGTTGTCCTTCCGTATGACGGGAGTGCCTTCCGCAGCACTGATTTTGATCCTGATACATTTTTCTTCTTTACGCGCCTTTCGACGCTCTTGGGAATGGATGAAATGTCGGTCAGCAAGCTGCTCGTCAATGACTGTCATGACTCATTCTTCTGGGATGACGAGATATCGCTTCAGGCAAAAGCGCTGTTAAACTGCCTGTACTACCGCTATTCGCTTAATTTTCCTCTCGCGTTTGATGTGGCGACATTGAGGGTGCGGCTCGGCGAAGCCTTTGACCATCTCCTATATGAGCTGATTCGGCATAATTACGCTGATTATAGCACCACCGGCTATATATCTTTCCGGACGGATCTCGAGCGAAAAGATGCTACTTCCTGTTTCTATATTGGAATGGATGAGGTACTGCGCCTTGCGACTGACAAAAAAGCGGATTGGAATGAGTTCCGTGATAGACTTGTCTTTTTACTCGAAGGTAATTAAGGAGGCGATTAATGATGAAATGGAACGTGATTGAGAAGTCTTCGCGAGGCCCGCGCAAAACAGATGCGTTTGCGTCTGTTGGGCGCAATCAGTTGAATATCAGCTCCGGTGCGGTAGCGAGGATCAAGAATTACAAGAACTATAAACACGCGGAGATAATGCGGGGTATGGAGGGTAATGATGTATATATCGGTATCCGTCTTCTTTTGGAGCCTACTGCGAACTCGCTTCCCATACGAAGGAAAAAGGGCTCGGACGGCAAGGAGATAAACGGCATCACGATCTCCGACAAGATCACTTTGTCAAAGGCTTTCGGGACACAGATCGCCCAGAAGAAGGGCTTCACGCGATTCGACTTGCTGAGGGATAAATGTACGCCCAATATCCTTATGATCAAGCTATCTCAGGACCGGATGCAGAAGCAGGCGGCGGCGCAGGGACGATTCCAGATGTCTAATCTCTACGGATAATTTTTTCTAATAAAAAGTCCTGTTTACAGCTGATTTTGTTGCAAATTTCTCTTTCGCTGCTTATAATTTGAGTGTATAGATTATCCTTTTGTATGTGTCCGTGCGTTACAATAAACGGATGCCTGTAAGACCTTTCCCATTGGGAGGGCTGCATTTATAGGAGGGATACTATACTGTAACCACAGTATACGCATAAAAGTATAGCCCTTTGGCTTCTTGCCTTTGGGCTATTTTTTTTATGCACATTTTATAGGAGGAAACAAAATGACAGTAAGACAGTTTTTGTCCTGGCTCACATGCCACGACAAGGCAACTCTGGTTGCCGCAGGGGTATTAAACCCCAATGTAGCTATGAATTTCCTGCACAGGATAAGGGAAATGATCCCGAAAGCGCTTGCAAAGGGAAAAGAACGGGCATTGGCAGTAATGTACGATCTGTTCAATCAGTTCCCGAAAGACGCTTTTGAGATCCCCGAAGAAGCGGAAGAAATCTACTCGGTGTACCTTATTCAGACCGAAAGGCTGATAAGGTACTTTTTTGATACCGGAAGGACTCTGGTATCGGCAGAGCCGAAGATCTATTCCACTTATGTCCCGGGACTGGAGGACGAGGTAAGCGGCAGGGTTGACATCACGGCCAGAAATGCGAACGGCATAACGGAGTACATCACACTCGATGTCTTCCATAAGAATGTCTATAAGCAGAAAGCCCGCAAACCCTGTAACAAGCCCGAAAACGCTCCGGAGCTTGTTCTTCCCGCTGTAGCGATAGCCGACGCGGGTGCCATCTACGAGGTCTGGTACCTCAAAGGCTGCGAGGACAAGAAAGGTGAATTCCCCGACTTCGAGATAAAGGATGGGGCGAACATAGCCTATTGCGACTTCAAGGCAGGCGACCTTTCGATCGCGAAGAAAAACCTCGAGACGCTGGTCGAGATCAATCCCGAGGAGCGCAAATGCGAGGGCTGCCTCTACCAGAAGGTCTGCAAGACCTATCCCGATACCGCTCCTGCTGCCTCAAAGTCAGATACGGCAGCAGCAGTAGAGATGGCAAAGGAAGTGAGGCTGACGCCCGAACAGCAGGAGGTCGCTGATTTCAGGGAAGGCGCTCTGTGTGTTGTAGCGATCCCCGGATCAGGCAAGACAAAGACTCTGGTTTCCCGTATGGTCGCCATGGTAAAGGACGGCATCCCCATCTCAAACATCCTGTTCGTGACATTTACGAACAAAGCCTGCGGAGAAATATCGGGAAGGGTAAGGGATGCGGTAGGAGAGCTGGCAGACAATGCCAATATCAAGACCTTTAACGGCCTTGGATATGACATCTTAAAAGCCAACGAGAAGATCCTCGGTCGCCCCGTACAGCTGGCGCAGGAAGCTACCCGAAGGAACCTTATCCGAACGGTCATCCTTAACCCGAACAATCGCATGGCGGGTGTGAACATGGCCGCCCTCGACGGCGAATTCGGACTGGTAAAGAGGGTTGATGACTGGATCCTTCTTTTTGAGCAGTACGGCTGCTCCGAAGAAAGGTTCAGGGACAAATATCCCAACATAGACTTTGAGGGGTTCCTCAGAGTCTATGAAAGCTATAAGGAAGAATTCAAGCTTAAGGGATACATCAATTACGACGACCAGATCAGAATGGTCGTTGAGCTGTTCGAGGAACATCCCGAGCTTGCCGCGCAGTATTCAAAGATATTCGAATATGTAATGGTTGACGAGTTCCAGGATGTAAATAAGGAACAGGTAAGGCTTTTGCAGCTCCTCTGCACGCACGGGAACATTGTTGCGGTAGGAGACGATGATCAGGCGATCTATCAGTTCAGGGGCGGTTCCAATGAGTTCATGCTGAATTTCTCCAGTTATTTCAAAGGGGCAAAGACGGTAGGGCTCACAAAGAACTTCCGCTCAAATGATAAGATCGTTCAGGCTGCGGAGGCGTGTATCGCGCATAACGGTACGCGCATCAACAAGCACCTGAGTGCCAGTTTCACGGCAAAGTTAAAGCCCGTTCTGCTGAACGCTCCGGGAAATGAACTGCTGGTAAAGCAGTACATCCTTCCCATGGCAAAAGCATACGGGGCGCGGAACGTAGCCATCATAGCCCGAAGGAACAGCGAGCTTTCAGATATCCGTCCTTTCCTTGAAGAGGCGGGGATCCTGAGCACGAACCCCAAAGACTATATCTGTGCGGACAAGAGTTTCATGCTTCTTTACGATCTCTTGTCGATCTACAGAGTTGGCATGTCAGACGCCAGTGAGTCCTTTACAAGGCTTTACTTATCCTTCGTCACGAACGAGAAGGTTGAGGCGGTCTTTGGAGAGAGCTTCTATTCGGCTCTGATACGTCTTGGCAAGTTAAAGCCCCTGCTGCCTGTTGTTCATGCCGTAAAGGCGTACAACAGCGAGGAGGGCGCGGTCGGAGAGTTCGGGAGAAAGATACTCAGAACATTCGAGCTCTTTGACTACAACGTGGATCCGAAGGAAACCTTCGAGAGCACCTTAAGGCTCTGGTTCTCTGATGCAGACTCCAACACGCTCCTTGCGGCCAACATGATCGCAAAGCAGTGTGAGGAAGCTGGCATCAGCCGTATCGGAGATGTCTACAACCTTATGGACGCAATGGTAAGGTATGCCGACAAAACCCGTATCATGTATGACTACGGGGATGCGGTAAACCTGCTCACGGCCCACGACAGCAAGGGCAAGGAATTTGCCGGCGTTGTCGTGCTTAACGGTGACAGGTTCATCGATACGGACGAGGAAGGCAGGCGCGTCCTGTATGTGGCTATCACCAGGGCAAAGCATACGCTTGTTGTCACATCTAGTGGCGACGCTACCAATCATCTCATCTTTGAGGAGCTGGGTGATTCGGTAACCGTTGCCTTATAACTATCATGAAGGAGGTAGGGGCGGACTAAATAATCCGCCCCGTGATAGGTATGGAGAGAACAGTTAGTAATATAATAGGAAAGAAGATCTCCTGGCTGGTCGGATTGAACGGCACATATCAGGAGAACGTAACTATCAAGAAGGTCTACGGGACCGCAGATCAGGTGAAGATCTATCTTGCCAACCTTGTCCGCAAGGACAGGAGGGAAGACTCGGATTATCTCTGCGGAGATGACGAGACTTCTGCCGTAAGGGAGCGCAGCAACGGAACGCTTTATGCGTTCTCGTTCTTCCGCAACAGGCAGAACAGCTACACCGCGACACCCGAAAGCCTTTTTACGGATGAAGAGGATCTTGATGGCATTACCCTCTTTCCGAAATACGAAAGGAAGGTAGAGTCATGAGGAACACCATTTCAGCGGGGCATAAGGAAGGCCCCGGAACATGCTGAAGATATGGTACGGTGAAGAGCCGTACCTTATGTCTACGGCAAAAGCCAAAGAAAAGGCAAACATCGAAAACCCCGAGATCAACATAGTCGATAACGGGGACGAGCTTGATGAGACCGCATTCAACCAGTGCTACGAATCAGCGTTCTTTGCCGACAAGAAGTATCTCGTGTTTAAGGCGGCGGATCTTAAGAATCCGTTCATCGCAAAGCTCATTGCCGAGGAACCCGATAATGAGGTAAGGATCATCGTATCCAAGTTCGAGTCAAACCTCAAGGTGGCAAAGTCCTTAAAGAAAGAGCAGGTGCAGGAATTCAAGCGCCTCGCGGATAAGGACATCCCCGCCTTTATCAAGTTCTTCCTTGTCAAGTGGCCGACAAAGGTGCGCGAAGAGGATTTCAAGTATCTGATATCACGCATCGGCTACTCGGGCAGAACAAATTGCGACCTTTTTACAGTAAGGAACTGGCTCCAGCAGCTGTTCAGCCTTGAAGAGGTCACGAAGGCAGACATCGATGCTGTCATCCCTGAAGAGGAGAGTGCAAATGCTTTTGCATTGTTCAGGCTCCTTGTGGACGGGAAAAAAGATAAGTATTTCGCTCTTGCCGAGCGCCTTTTGATCTCGGAGGATGCGATAGGGCTTTTAAGCCTTCTTCTTTCCAACTTCCGTATCGCTTATAAGGCGGGCCTTGCAAAAGGCAGTCCCGAGAGCGAGATCGGAGTACCCAAATTCCGTATCTATTCTCTTCCTGAAGGCAAATGCAGATCATGCATGAGTGCCATCCAGGACGGGGTAAATGCCGTCAAGAACGGAGAGGACGGCAGAAACATTTACATGAGGATATCGGCGGAACTTATGACGCTCTTGGCGGGCGCATAAGGGGCTGATATGACACGGGGCGGCTTTTTAGCCGCTCCGGCTTATTTTATAGGAGGTAACCAGATGAACACATCTGTTTATTCGGAGTTCTCATCCATTGAGGATCTCCTCACGTTGTTCAACGGTTTTGACAATAATATTGATACTGTCCCGGAAGATGAGTCTCTCAGCTATCTTGACCGGGGCGAAAGACTCATAAACACTTTAAGAGCCAAGCAGGCGCGCAAAGCCGAGCTCTTTGTGACTGACGAGTTTCTTGATATAATCGACCAGACCAAGTATTCACTTTTGTCCGGCGAGCGCAAGAAGTTCGATTATGTCATAAAGAGAGTGAAGGACAGGATCTTAAGCCCTATAGTCAGGGCGTATGCGCCGCCCGCATTAAACCCCGACGGCCCGGGGATCACGCCTTCCGATGCATCGGCCTTCATTAATATAATGAAGAAATTCCCGATGTTCAGCGTCAAAAAGTGTGTTGCGCAGGATACGACTTTAATAATAGCCTGCAGAGCACTGACCTACGAAAGGCTCTCAAAGGTCAAAGAGGTGTACGAGCTGCATTGCCGGTTCGACAAGTCGGATTATTATTTCGGGGTGCCTTTTCCCGAGGATGCAAGGCCAACGCCCGGAAGAAACCTCGTAACATACTACAAGACTGCGTTCCGTGACAATAAGTATGCTGCCTGCGACTTTGCGGCATCATTCTGCTCGCTTTACTTTTATATAGAGCTTAAGCGGCTTTACAGTGAGGCGATAGAAAAGATTCGTAAGGATGAGGACCGCGAATTCGAGACCAGTCCTTTATGCTGCTTTATCAAGCAGGAGCTCGAGGCATTGAAGGAACAGCACTCCAAGTACGGCTTCTTCTACGTCAGAAAGGCCATCGCGGAACTGCCGTATGTAAAGGCGTTTCTTTCATGCAACTGCCCTCAGGTGATCGAAGTCGACAAAGAAACACAGATCCCCGCAGGCATACGGCCGTTAGAGCGCTATAATGCTTTTCTTCTCTGGCTTGTATATGGCAGCGCAGAGGATATGCCTATCCAGCTCGATTTTTTCAGCCGGACAGAGAGGCGGTTGGGTATCGCTTTCGGATCCGACAGGGTAACATATGCCGTAAAGGTCTTTGACCTTCTCCTCGATGAATACACCGAAGAGCGCAGGGCGCATGAACTGCGTGTCCGCACGGCGACGGAACATGCTCGCAGCTTCGAGCCTTTACGGGGGCTTTCCGAAAAGCTCCAGAAAGACATGGAGAAGAGTGAGTTCAATAACTATTTCTCTTATGTCGAGTATGATCCGGACGCGATCAGGGACAAAAATGGCGAGATATCATTTGAAGTCCTTGATAAGAACGGAAAGGTAATATCTACCGAAACTGTGATATCGGAGTTCAAGGCTATCGCCAAGATCTTCGGTTTCAAGAAACAGGAGGGCGTCTCGCTGCGGTTCCGCAGGCTCGGTAACCATCGTGCCAGCGGGCTGTGGTACCCTAGCTTGAAATGTATGTGCATCGACTTTAGAATGCCAAGCAGTTTTATTCATGAGTACGGGCATCTTCTTGATACCCAGGCGCGATCCGCATCGAGATCTGATGCGTTCCTTCCCATTAAAGAGCTGTATTCTGGCCTTTTACGGAAAGCCGCAAACAAGGATAAGGATCTCGGTGACAGGCTCAAAAAAGGCAAGTATTCGCTTGACTATTACTTGACCGCGACCGAAGTGTTCGCCAGAACGTTCGAGATGTACATGAGCCGCTGCTGCGGTATCTCAAACGTCCTTATCAATCCGTCGGAGGCCGAGGGCTTTGCATACCCGAGGGATCCGTCGCTGGAGCAGAAGATACGTGATTACTTTGATATCTTCCTCTCCTTTGACTCCCTTTCCCTTTTCAGGAAGCTCCATCCCGAAGCTGATGAAGGGGCGGAGGAACTTATTTCTTAACCACCAAAAAGACATCTGTACTGCTGTAATATCAGCGGTATGGATGTCTTTTTTATTTTTCTTTAAAAATTTTGATCACTTCGGATTGGGATAAAGGTTCTATCATTATCCTATGTCTGTCCCTAATAAGAACTTGTACGCAGGAAGAACCTTAATTGTCACTCCGTTCTTTACAATTGCACGTTCTTCCTCATTTGTTACTATAATAAGTTTCTGTATTCCTTCTGTTTTCTCGGCAAAAGATATGAGGCTTTTGATTTCTCTGTCTTCTGCCGCTTCTATGCTATATGCGACCTGTATG
>JAEEGL014169972.1_pt1 | contig 29949 bp, 31 predicted proteins | sample 9134231 | NCBI WGS metagenome assembly JAEEGL01 (sample SAMN16246548, study PRJNA631951) | gut metagenome | biome: gut microbiome; feature: rumen; material: fiber-attached | host: Bos | place: Iran: Karaj | collected 2018-10 | reverse complement strand
TCGTCCCGGCTCTGGATGTCCCACTCCCGCCAGGGGGCGATGATGGGCATATCCGGCGCGAAGTGCTTCACGGCCAGCTCAAACCGGACCTGGTCGTTACCCTTGCCGGTGCAGCCGTGGCAAATGGCGTCAGCGCCTTCCTTCTTCGCGATCTCCACCAGGCCCTTGGCGATGCAGGGCCGCGCGTGGCTGGTGCCCAGCAGGTAGTCTTCATAAACCGCGCCGGCTTTCATGGTGGGGATGATGTAGTCATCCACATATTCTTCCGTCAGGTCCAGCACATACAGTTTGCTGGCGCCGGTCTTCAGGGCCTTCTCTTCCAGACCGTCGAGCTCGGTGCCCTGGCCGACGTCGCCGGATACGGCGATGATCTCGGGGTTATTGTAGTTCTCCTTCAGCCACGGGATGATGATGGATGTATCGAGTCCGCCGGAGTAGGCGAGTACGACCTTCTTAATGTCAGCTTTATTCATTGGGGGAACCTCCTTCTGCATGATTATGCACGCAATATACACCTGCAAAATCGCCTTGTCAATAGGAAAACAATATAAATTCAAAAGAAATTTACAGAAATGCAGAAAATGAATATATGCATTTATGGGTGCATAAACACTGTATGCAATGAATAGAAACAAGACCGATCGGTATCGCGGGAAAAAGTCCTTGCAAATCTTCCTGCCCTATGCTATAATCCCTTTCGCTGACCGCATGGGATTATAGCTCAGTTGGTTAGAGCACCACGTTGACATGGTTATGGACTACACCGACTGCGTTGACTCCAGTATGATTGTTCACACGACCGAAGGGTCGTGTTTTTTTGTGCAATACGAAACATAACACAAGATGTGGATTTTTATGAAAATTGCACTTGACCGGATTCTAAATGTGGGTTATAGTCCAAACGTGGACAAGTTGTCCATAAGGGTATAACCCAAGATTAGTGAAACTAAGTCTATGGCGGGATAGAAATTAAATCTTACTGAAACTAAGCAAAGCCATTGCGGAGAGAATCCGCAGTGGCTTTTTTGTTCGAGTTCCGACTGCCTGTAGAACAATGAACAGAAAGCCACATACCGAACCTTGTAAACTGAATAAGCATCACGGACTGATTGCATCTCCCGCTAACCACGTGGATTCAGATTCTGTGATGATGCACAATAAGCACCTTACTGTTCCGCTGATGTACGGAGCAATCGCTGTTAGCGACGTATCATCCTTCTAATAAATGTTGGACATACGTCGCTTTGCATTTCACTGACACAATAAAGGAGCTGATTATCATAGAAAACGGTAAATTTAATGGGTTGATGAAACGTGGTAATGCAGGAGTAAACTTTTTCTGTATTCGACATAACGAATTACTAAAAAGGCCGGTTGTTCTGATTAAAAACATGGATGACTGGAATATTGAAGGCTCAGATGTTACAGGGATTCGACATTTCTGGAAAGCATCGACTTTTGCTGATGAATTTGGCGAAGAAAAAGCGGCTCTTATTCCATTTATTGAGTATGGAGGCATTGAAATAAAAACGATAGGGCCAGAACAGTATCTACCACGATTTGGAGTGAATGATTTGCCATGTGGTACTATTGGGATTCCAATTTGGGGTAGAACTCAGGATTTGAATAACGGATGGACTAATTACACCAGAGAAACACATGGAAATCTTAAGCGCTGGATGCAACCATCTGTAGAGAACCGTGGTTCAAGACCAATTACTATTGTTCATTTTCTGGAGACAAGAGATGTAAACATTCAAACTGGTCAAGAAAGCAATAGATACTTTGCTGCATTGGCTTTTGAAGATGTATCGGGTTTTTTATCCAGACTTACAAGATATTTAAAGCCATTCGGCCTTGATATTAGTAACTGGGATAGCATTCCGGTAGGAGTGGAAGCAAGAAACCTGAAGATAGATGGTTTGTTTCTTCAAGGGAACATGGTTCATGTGCCGTTGAGTGAATTGGCAGATTTATTGACTGTTACAATGATTGGTGAAGAACCAACAATATTTGCTACTGGCAGATGTTCTGTTGCTGTACAGATAGAACGACTCAATTCCCTCAAGGAATTGTCACAAGGGCGCTGGATTCCGCAAGTGAAACCTGGCTATGGAGTTTTAAGTGATGAAGACATTTACAGACAATGGGAGAAATTGCATCCGCATAACAGTTTCAGGCATATAAGCTTTATGGACAAAGATGGGAGACAGATAAGTCCGTAATTTATTATTGTAGGACTTGTTTTGTGTTAATAATTTCGTATAGTGTATAGTATTTATTATTCTATAAAGCATAATATCGATGCAATAACATCAATAAGTCCAGAAGAGTATCCTGAACTAGTTAGGTTGCGGAACAAAACATCTGTTCTAAATCATCTATATGCTATTATGCAACATATGCTTTCCTATTCGACTCCACTATGGCCTACTTATAATAGACGGTACTTCTTGTTTTCCGAACGACACTTAGCCACGTGGAGCAGAGCTAACGGCATATCAGGGGATTTAACTACATGGCAAAGCCATAAAGTGTTCCTGCTTCATGCGGGACTAATCAAAACCTTTATCGTGATAGGTGAGCAGACAGATTCAGTATTACAGCAGATATGGAAGACAGCAGTATCCAGTGGCCACCACTCAGAAACACTGTGGACAGTGCCACTTTACACGCCACAGGTGTTGAAGCACGCAGAACGAATTGCTAAAGAATACAGAGAAAACCATGTTAACCTGACCCATATACGAAAGAATATTATCAGACGCATATGGGGGCAGAGAATGGCTGATAGCTTATACCGAAGCAGTCGGCATGTTATAAGCGCTGAAGAACGGTATGTGGAGCACTGCCTTATTGAAGGAATAAAGAATAACATTTTACAAAAGGGTTTCACTACTGTTGAAGAGATTTATTCTAGCGGCCTTAGTCTGTGCGTGACCAACAGCCAGAATCCTGAGAAACTACTGTGCTACAAACGAACTATAACGAAGCTTTTAGAGCAGAAACGATTGTTTTTTCACAAGTATGGTTATGAGTATCATCGAATAAGAAAGGTTGATAGAATCTTATCGTTACCAGCCGAACACAATGGATACATTATAACCAAGCTTGAAAAGAACACGAACAATCAGCAGGATGGGTGAGTTGACTCAAAACCAACTCACCTTTCTTGCAGTTTCTGAGCCTTTTTAATCGAAAATGTTTTATTATAAACAGCATCTGCTTTACTCACTGACACACATTCGTTTCAAAACGGCGTTTTTTACTTAGCTTTGGCTCTGTACAAAAGGCCGAAAAAACAGCATATACGCGCAATCTGGATTTGGAATAATGGCCGAAATGCTTGAAAATAAAAGGCATGAGAGAGAATAGAAACAGGAAAAACGAACAGTTCTCTTACTAAGCCTTAAATACCACCGGCATAACACAATACTGTATGGATTTCATGCTGTTGATATGGTATGATAAGAAAGGTTTTTCAAGTAAATACAGGCGGCATGCAGCATGACGGACGTTCAACAGAGAGCAGCAGCGAAGCATTTTGCTGAATACTGGCAAGGAAAAGGGTATGAGAAGGGTGAAAGCCAGAAATTCTGGCTCTCTCTGCTTACTGATGTCTTCGGTGTCGAACATGCCGCAGAGTTTATAGAGTTTGAAGACAGAGTTCACCTTGATAACACATCGTTCATTGACGGCTTTATCCCGGCAACTAAAGTCCTGATAGAGCAAAAGAGCCTGGGCAAGTCCTTGACAGCACCAATACAACAGTCTGATGGTTCACTGCTCAGTCCGCTGCAGCAGGCACAGCGTTACGTTTTTGCTTTGCTGAAGGAACAAGGCAGACAGGCCATACCGCGCTGGTTGGTATTGTCCAACTTTGAGGAGTTTCGTGTTTATGACCTTGACCATCCGCAGAACGAAGCACAGGTTATCAAACTGGCAGACTTGCCGACGGAATATTATCGGCTGAAGTTCTTGGTGGATACCGGCAGCGAGCATCTGAAACGTGAAATGGAGCTGTCTCTGAAAGCCGGTGAGCTTGTTGGAAAAATACACGACAGGTTTTTAGAGCAATACAACGACCCTATGGCAAAGCATACGCAGCGGTCGCTGAACATTCTGTGTGTGCGGCTTGTTTTTTGTCTTTACGCTGAAGATGCCGGGCTATTCGGAGCGAAAGATGCTTTCAGCCAGTACCTTTCGCAGTATGAACCGAAGGATATTCGCAGAGCACTGATGGACTTGTTTAAAGTGCTGGACACTCCGCTGGATGAACGTGCGGACTTGTATCTCGCTGATGACTTGGCCTGTTTCCCCTATGTCAATGGCGGCCTGTTTCAGGATGAAAACATTGTTATTCCAAAAATAACTGATACACTGAAGGACATCCTGCTGGAGTCTGCTCAATTCGACTGGAGCAAGATATCACCAACGATATTCGGAGCAGTGTTTGAGTCCACGTTAAACCCTGAAACACGGCGTTCTGGCGGTATGCACTATACTTCTATAGAGAATATCCATAAAGTAATAGACCCGCTGTTTCTGGACGACCTGAAGGCTGAACTGCAGCAGATAAGAGCCATCACTGTACAAAATGATAAGCAGCGAAAGCTGAAACAGTATCAGCAGAAGCTGGCTAGCCTTGTGTTCTTAGACCCAGCATGCGGCAGCGGTAACTTTTTAACAGAAACATATGTCTCTCTCCGACGGCTGGAAAACGAAGCGCTGATGGAGCTGCACAAAGGACAGGTGATGTTTGCCAGCGAAGAAACCAGTCCGATACAGGTATCCATTAGTCAATTCTATGGTATTGAGATAAACGACTTTGCCGTCACCGTAGCGAAAACGGCATTGTGGATAGCGGAAAGCCAGATGATGAAGGAAACTGAAGATGTTGTCCTGATGCCGCTGGACTTTTTGCCGCTGAAGACGAATGCTTGTATCGTTGAAGGCAATGCTCTTTTAATTGACTGGAGCAAGTTCAGACAGCCCGGTTCACTGCCCTTTATTCAGATGGGAAACCCGCCTTTTGTCGGAGCAAGACTGATGAATGAAGCGCAGAAGCAGGATGTCATCACAGTCTTCGGCTCAAAATGGAAAAATGTCGGCAACCTTGACTATGTCTGCTGCTGGTACAAGAAGGCAACAGAAATGATGCTTAGCGGCAATGCTTCGAAAACAGCACTGGTTTCCACGAATTCTGTCTGTCAGGGTGAAGCAGTTGCGAACCTGTGGCGACCACTAATGGATGCGGGTGTCCATATTGACTTTGCATATCGGACGTTTCAGTGGGACAGTGAAGCTGCTATCAAAGCACATGTTCACTGCATCATCGTCGGCTTCAGCGTAGCAGGCATCAACAAACCCAGGGTTATCTATGATGGAGATATTCATAAACAAGCTGCAAATATCAATGGATACCTTATTGATGCAGATAACGTATTTGTTGACAGCAGAAATAAACCACTGTGTAATGTGCCAGAAATTGGCATGGGCAACCAACCTATTGATGATGGCAATTATCTTTTTGACGAACAAGGCATGCTTGACTTTATATCAGCAGAGCCGAAAGCAGAGCAGTACTTTCACAAATGGTACGGTGCGCAAGAATTCATCAGTCAGGAACCAAGGTATTGCCTTTGGCTCGGTGAATGCAGTCCTGCTGAATTGCGAAGTATGCCAGAATGTCTAAAACGTGTTCAAGCTGTCCGAGAATACAGACTTGCCAGCACCAGAGCATCTACAGTGAAATTAGCAGACAAGCCAACACGTTTTCAAACAGAGAATATGCCAAATGGGCACTACATCGTCATTCCTGAAGTTTCTTCGCAGCGTCGAAGGTATATTCCTATTGGTTATATGGACAGTTCCGTTCTTTGCAGCAACAAAGTTCGCTTGATGCCTGATGCAACACTGTACCATTTTGGCATCCTGACATCCAATGTGCATATGGCATGGATGCGTACAGTCTGTGGCAGGCTGAAGAGCGACTATGACTATTCCATAAAGATAGTCTACAACAACTTTCCGTGGCCTGAACCGACAAGCGAACAGAGAGCAAAGATAGAGCAGACAGCACAAGCTATTCTGGATGCACGTGCATTGTACCCGGACAGCAGCCTTGCTGACCTGTATGATGAATTGACGATGCCACCAGAACTGCGGACTGCGCATCAGAACAATGACAGGGCTGTAATGGCTGCATACGGTATGTCAGTCAAAGAAACAACGGAAAGCAGCTGCGTTGCAGAGCTGATGCAGATGTATCAGGAGTTAGTCTCGAAGTCAAGTAGCTGAGACGGCGGCCAGCGGAGCGGATCTGAGCGAAAGCGAAGAGGAGCGGAGCGAAAAAAAGCCCCGCCCTCATTGTGTATTTTCAAATGATATTAATAGTTCTGCAGGTCAGTAGCAATGCTCCTTCTAATCTGGGCCAAGTCAGCAGCATCTTTTGACTGCTCTTTCATCAAATCTGTGTACTCCCATTGAACTCGGCCACATTCTTTGCATTCATATGCTCCGTTGTGAAAACCAAATCCGGTTGCAGGATAGAGTTTATCGCATCCTTTACAATAGCAAACATAACCCATGCATGGCCGAACACCACGGCCTGTTTTACACCAATATACAGTTTTCAGCCACCCACCACGTGGCATTTTTGCAGTTGTGAATTCATGATTTCCGCAAATGGGACAAGGTATATCAAGTGTTTCTTCTCTTCTGCCCTCTTGAATGGCCTTTTCTTCGGCAACTTGTCTTTGCGCTTTGAGCTTTTCCTGTTCTCGTTCATAAAGGATTCTATTAACTTCGCTGTTTTGTCCTTCATCAATTTTCTTTTGCTGCACTTCGGAAACCGGATAACCACAGCGCAAACATTCATACCATCCGTCTACGCTTTTGAATAATCCACAACTTCCGCAACGCCTACAATAAACTTCATACATCATTGGTAGGGGCTCCTTTCAGTCTTTTTTTGATTATCAACATATGTATAGGCATTTTAACCTGATTCAGGTTACAAGTCAATTAATTCATTGCTTGTCAACTATTATGACGACGGTGATGAAACATGGCTTATGACCGCATACGAGAGCTTCGTGAAGACCATGACTTGCGACAAGTGGATATAGCAAAAATGCTGAAAATGTCGCAAACTGGTTATTCAAAATATGAAACCGGCGAAAACGATGTTCCGACTACCGTACTTATCGCTCTCGCCAGCTTTTATCATGTGAGTGTTGACTATCTTCTCGGATTAACGGATAACCCTAAGCCTCTCACTGACAGGGAATAGTACTTTGCTTAACCAGCCGGTAAAAGGTTGACTTCTTGACAGACAGCTCATTCATCGCCTGAACAGCAGTTATTTCGCCTGACTTCCACCGGGATACTACAGAGTTGAACAGTTTCTGGTTTATTTCAATACGTGGGCGACCGCCGGTATAAATGCCGGCGTTTTTCTGTGCGGCAATACCTTCCTGCTGTCGTATCAGTATCTGTTCACGTTCCAGCTGTGCCAGGGCTGCCAGAACACTGACAAGAAACCGTCCGGTAGGAGTTGAAGTATCAATTTTCTCTTTCAGGCTTACCAGAGCAACCTGTTTCTTCTCCAGCTCATCCAAGATGTTCAGAAAGTCTCTGGTGCTGCGTGCCAACCGAGAGATGGACTCTATCATGACCGTATCACCTTCCCGGACGAAGTCCAGCATTTTTCGCAGTTCTGGACGGTTCCGGTCTTTCCCTGATATCTTTTCGGTGAAGACCTTTTCAACATGATGCTCCTGAATAAGGACATCCTGCCGTAAAGTGGACTGGCCAGCAGTGCTGACCCGTGTATATGCAACTATCATGTGCTTCTCCTTTCGTTCCAAAAAGTCAAGACGGATACTGGAACGTTCCAATATCCGTCAAGTCAAGGTTTTGATACGTTGTTAGATGCTGTTTCAAAAGGTATGCGTTTTGAGACTGTCAGATATTATCTGTACTCTTGCCATCCAAGAAGATATCCGAACCACCAAGCGGAGAGTCTACAGAGAAACCGGATACATCACCGTAGATGTCTTTTCCACCGAACAGGCCATCAACAGTATATGCTGTTTTACCGTCCGGGCCGAAGATGTCTTCTCCACCGCCAATACCCGGTACGGAGTAAGCAGTTTCACCGTTGACCCCGTAGAAGTCTTCACCACCGCCGATGCCCGGAACGGAATATCCGATGAACTGTCCGTTCTCATCATAGAAGTCGGCACCGCCGAATGCGCTCTCAATGCGAGTTATTCGTTTCATTATCATCACCACCTTCCTATTTCGGCATGAGAGCATCGCTACCCTTTATTTCTTCACTGGATACGGCTGAAGTATAGTCCTTAACATCACGAAACAGGATGGCGGCCTGTTCAAAGATGCCTTCTGCGGTGCTGTCGAGCGTATCACAGGCAATTTGACTGCTTTGGGCCATATCCAGTATGGTTGCCAGAAGCCGCATCATAGCAAATATCAGGTTCATTTGTGTTCTGATACCGCCTTTACTGATATCATTCATCATTTCCGACATCTGGTTCACCTTCTGTCCTGTTCAAAATGAGTGCAACCGCCTTTTCCGCAGCACCGGCAGCGGAAACGATAAGCCTTTTATCATCTTTCAGTGCTTTCAACCATCCAGCGAGATATGATGCTGAATTGCTGAAACTCTCTGTTGTTTCAAGTCCTACGTTATTCGTCAGGAAGGCTGCTCCCAGTTCGGCGGTCAGTTCTTCTTTGGAGTATTCATGACTGCCAAAGGCGGCAACGTCAGAAATGCGGTTCAGGCGGCTATGATGCCCGGTTGAATGAACCATCTCATGAAACGCTGTCGAATAATATTCGGCCAGCTGCTTATACTGTGACAGCTGCGGGATAACTATTTCATCGGTACTGGGTCTGTAAAACGCTTGGTCTGACTCCGTTACTGTGAGACGAACGCCGCTACGTTCAGTGTATTCCTTAATGACGGCATCCGCAGCATCGTCTGGGTGCAAGCTTGATACAGGCTTTTCGATAGAAACAGCCCATCTTGGTTCAATTCCTTCGCATTGTGACAGATGAAACACACTGTAATGCTTGAGATAGAAGTGTTTCGTTATCTCTCCGGTTTCTTCATCAACCTTTTCATAAGGCCGCCAGAAGACAACCATCCGTGCTTTCTCGCCTTTACGAACGTGTCCACCGGCCAACATGCAGCCTTTATATGTAATGAATTCACCGGACTGTCCACCGAGAAGGATAGTGTTCAAAACGCTGTACTGCTTACCGGTTGCGTATGAGATGCAGCCAGAGCTGCCGCCCACCCAAGGCTTTCTCCAGGGTGCAACGCCGCTCTCCAAAGCGGCGATGACCCTGTTCGTAATTTCGTTATAGATATCCAACATTGTTAATGCTCCTTTCTTCATTGCATTCGAAAAGGGGACAAGTTTTCTTATTAATATACATGTCCCCTTTATTTTGTTCTGTTGTATTAGGTATGAAGTCCGAAATACAGTTTGGGATACGGCTTGCCATCTTTGCCCTTAACTTCGGTGTCATGCAGACAGATACCGCCTTCGTACCGGCTGACAGTGGAGAAGAAGTAAAAACCTTTAACCCATTCGTCTTGCTGGACTACAAGGTGCTCATCACAGCCATAGCAGAAGTTATCCCTGAAGAACCGGCGAATGGCATGAAGCTTCAGCTTGTCGGCTTCAGCAATGGCTTTATGAGCTGTCTGAGTGAAGAAGATACTGGCCTTTGGCATCTGTTCCGGTGTATAAGACAGATGCTTGACTTTCTCTCCGGTCAGAACCTTGGCTGCTTTGCCAACAGGGACGAAAAACACCTGCTGATAGCCGCTGACATCATCGTTATAATTGCCGTGCAGCCAGAGTATGTTGAAACGGATGTTGTTACCGACACGGGTAACGGTGCAGATGTTCAACAAGTCCAATTCGGTAGCACTGCCTTCTGCATCATCACCGAGCTGGCTTATCAGGGCATCTTTCCTGAGAAAGAACCGCTGAGACTGACCGTGCCTTTGGTCGAAGGTCTGGATTGAAATGAACGGGTCGCTGTCAAACAACGTAACGAGGATAGCATTGGGATAGATACTCATGTTTTTCTCCTTTCTGTCCCATTATTACAGGGGACAAAACACACTGTGACGATGCGGTTGACTAAATGCTCATCCGCATGTTAAGAGGCCCCAAAACGCTGTTTTAGGTCTTGTTTTGAAGGCGAAAGAGGTCTTGACAGAAGCGGGGGACAGCCTTTACAATCAGACTGTCCCCTGTGGACGTTACTGAGCCGAGCGTTGTTGCAGCAACATCGGCTTTTACTTTTGCAGACGAAAATACCGAGTAGTGACAGGCTTGCTGTAGCGGCTGTACAGGTCAGGCAGCTCTTTCTTGAAGGATGCGGAGTCGAAGCGGCTGCTGGTGGACTCCAGCCAAGTGACTTTGCCTGTCAGGGCATCAATTTCATACTTGCCGGTATCCTTCATGTGCTGTTTCAGAATGTCTTCGATGCCTTCAATTTCAGCATCCAGTTCTTCCCGCATTCTGCGGAGTTCCTGCAGTTCCTTGACGTTGTTGTTAAGTTCGAGTGCGGTACACATAGTTTGGGTTCTCCTTTCTTATTTGGGTCGTAATAGTATTGGGTGACTTATGGTTAACGCAGACGATAGTCAATATCGCCGTGCTGTACCATCGAATAGCAAACATCGTTTGCAACGATAATGTGGTCAAGGACAAGGATGCCGACACCCTTGAGCAGCCGCTGAAGCTGGATAGTCGAGCTGATGTCTTCCGGTGACGGTGCACATGTGCCGCCGGGATGGTTGTGACAGAGCAGTACGCTATGGGCGTTGTACGTCAGTGCAGTTTCCATAACCATACGCGGATAAGCAGACACTTCGCTCAGAGAGCCTTCAGATATCTTGCGGCTGCCGAGCACCTTGCAACGTGCGTTCAGGGCGATGACGAAGAACCGTTCAGTACGTTCTCCCATCAGAATGGACTTTGCATACGCTTCAGCTTCTCTGGTGTTACCAATACGGTCTGCATCGTCCATCGTGCAACGTTCCCAGACACGAACCATGGGGACAATGGTAGATACCAGGGCTGCCATCTTCTTGGTTACGCCGGGGACTTTCAGAAGCTGTGTAGGCCGAGCTTCAAGCACGCTCTTAAACGAGCCAAAGGCATCCAGCATGTTGTCAATGGCGGTATGAATATCACCACGGACACCGGCGGTTGTGAGCATGAACTCCAGAGCAGCCTCATTGGAGTAGTTTTCGAAGGACTTTTCCTTCATGAAAGTGTTCATTAGGGTTGTCATAGTTTTGTTCTCCTTTCTTTTTTCGAATGATGTTGTTTGATGCGCTCCCCTGAGCGTGCAGCCAAATGGGTAAAAAAAAAGGCCGATATCGGCCATGCCGATACCGGTCATCATTTACGCTGAAATACTTTCTATTTATTTTATTAATCAATACTTATTCTTTTCCAAGTCCTGCGCGACTTGTTTATATATATTGCTGAAACTAACTTTTGAGAACCACAACAGGCATTGTGAATAATAGAAATTATATGTGGTCTCCCTATTATTTCATAAAGGGGGATTTCATTTTGATGAAGTCAATTCCACCAACTGTCGTTGACAATGACACACAGGGACTTTATACTTCTGAGAAAGTCAAGGCTATTGCTGAGCAAGCTGTTTTGCTTGCAATGCAACACGCTGCGATAATGAACCTTGAAAACAACATACTGGAGTCGATGCCACAAGAAGGAGATAATGAAGTGGCTAGATTAAAAGAACGAGTCCAGTTGGACAATGGCGTTATCAAATGGGCATCAGGCAACACTAAGCAGGAGTTATTCAAATGCATTGCAAAGGTACTGATGGGGCCTCCGGTGGATTCCAAGAAGATGATAACGCTTGAAGATTTTGTTGAGCAGCAGTATAAACCCTCGTACTTTAAGACGTTGGCTGAGACAACAAAGGCAAACTATGAACAGTACTTACGATTGAACATTTATCCCTTCATGGGGCATATGTACTTGACGGATATCAATGTTCTGACAATACAGGATTTTTATAACTGGATGGCTGAAGCAGGGAGCCACGGACGTAAAAATGATTTGAACAAGCATACGATAGACAGGGTTAGCGGGCTTCTGTCCCGTATTCTTAGAATAGCAGTTGCTCTTAAGTACATTGATGAAACGCCGATTAACCGGGATTTACTGAAAAATAACGGAAAGAAAGCCTCAAATCATAAACCGCTCCGTAAAGCAGACATTAATAAAGTCAGGAGTGGCATTCCATCACTGAAGCTTGAGCGCCAGAGGTTATTCGTGGCATTACTGGCTTATACCGGTATGCGGCCTGAAGAGATTCTTGGCTTGCGTTGGGAATGTGTGGATATCGAAAATGGTTTATGCCATATGATACGGACAGTCACATACCCAGACAAAATCAAGGCACTTGTTCAAGAAGGTGGCAAGACCGAACTATCTGTTAGGCAGGTTAATCTTGTGCCGGATGTAGTTACCGTCTTGAGCCAAGTGGAGAACAAAACAGGATATGTTATTCATGGTAGGGATAATATGAAGCCTTGTCCAAGGTCAACCTACGTAAAAACATATTCTGCAGCATTCAAGCAACTTGGGATTAACGGGTATGAACCTTACGACTTTCGTACAAATTTTGCGACAGAGTGCTGTGAACAAGGGTTTACGGCCAAGCAGACGGCAGATATGATGGGACACGCCGATACCCGCATGGTTGAAAAGGTATACGCCAAGCGTAGAAGCGAAGGAGTTATTCAGTATCGCGAAGCTTTGAGTCGCATGATGACATGTGACAAAGAGTGTGACATAAAAACAGCCGTCTAAGCCTTGAAAGCATTGATTCCATCGACGTTAAGATGTGACATTTTGTGTGACAAACTGCGTGCAAAAGCTCATGGTGCTCCAAAAAAGAGCTTGCAATCAAACCCGCAATGTGTTATAATCCCGTCGTTGCAGCGATGCATGGGATTATAGCTCAGTTGGTTAGAGCACCACGTTGACATCGTGGGGGTCATAGGTTCGAGTCCTACTAATCCCACCAAGCAAAAGGGCCTTCCAAAAGGAATGGCCCTTTTTGCTTGGTGAAATCTGTATGATACGCATCTGTGGGGCCCCACGATCGTGGGGGCAAACGAGAGAAGCGTCAGTCCAGTGGGCTGTCCGCGAAGCGGAAGCGAGTCGAGTTTGTTAGCGCGAAAGGGAAACTGAAGCCTGCTCCAAGGGCTTCAAGCGACCATTGAGCGAACGGAACATAGGTTCGAGTCCTACTAATCCCACCAGTACCCTGAAGCAAGGTTTTTACCAGACTTCAGGGCTTTTCTTTTTCGGACAGGGCTATTTGTGAAAAAGGGAACGAAAAGGACCATCCCTATCGTTCTCTCAGGTTTATGGAGTCCTCCGGTTTACGGAGAGGACTATTTTTCTGATTTGGGATATGGTATTATTAAAGAAAACGTTATACATGATGATTGTTTAGGGGGAATAAAAAGTGCAAAGAAATAATTGGTTAATAAGAATACTTGCGATTTTTCTGCTTGCTTCTTTTTCTTTTTCTGCAGCTATAGCTGATGGCTTTTCCACCAATCCTGAACAGATCAATGCGGTAGCCAAGTCTGTTATGATGTTAGAAGTATACGACAAGAATGGGGATGTAATAAAGACAGGGAGCGGATTTGTTGCATTTGACAATAAACATTTGGTGACAAATTATCATGTTGTGTCAGATGCGGATATGATTTATGCATACAGCGACTTTGGGGATCCATATATCATTATGGATGTTTGTATAGTAGATAAAGAGAAAGATATAGCAATTTTGCAATTTTTTTCTCCTACGGATTTAAAAGCGTTGGAATTAAATGAATCCGATGAAGTTATGCGTGCATCGGCAGTGGTGGCTATTGGAAGCCCTAAGGGGTTTAGTAACACTGTGTCTACTGGCATTGTTAGTGCTCTATATGAAGAGAGCGGCGTATCATATATTCAGTTTACTGCGCCTATATCCAGTGGTAGTAGTGGTGGTGCATTGTTTGATGATAAAGGGAAGGTTATTGGTATAACTACATCGTCTTATGATGATGGTCATGGTGTATCTCAGAATCTAAATTTTGCGGTTAATATTTCGGAAGTTACTAACCTCTATAAACAATGGAATGGAGAAAAGTATAAATTACAGGATTTATATAATGCTGAAACCAGTTTAACTAAACCAAATGTTGATGCACCCAAAGTTGGTATTGCCTTTCCAAACACTTTGCTACGCTGGAATAATGACGGCAATAACATGGAGAAACAACTGAGAGAAGCTGGGTATGAAGTAGAATTGCAATTTGCATCAAACGATTCTGCATTACAACAGGCTCAGATTGAGAATATGATAAACAATGGTTGCAACGTCATTGTAATTGCTGCTGTTGATGGCGATTCGCTGAATCAAACTATAGTTAAAGCTGCAGAAAGCGGCGTTACAGTAATTGCCTATGAAAGACTGATTAGTGGCGCTGATTATTATGTTAATTTTGTTAGATATAAAGTAGGCGAATTGCAGGGGATATATGTTAGAGATAGACTTGGCCTTGATACGTCATCAGGATCATACTATGTTGAATTTACCGCTGGAGATCCAGACAATGGCAATGCAGAACTGTATTATGATGGTGCTATGGATATCCTTAAACCATATATAAATAGCGGCAAGATTATTGTTAAATCCAAGCAAACTACTTTTTCCGATGTTAGCACGTCGGAGTGGGATTATATGACTGCTCAGAAGCGTGCGGAAAAAATAATCTCAGAGTATTATTCAGACGGTACATTAATAGATGCGTGGGTTTGTTCCAATGATTCAACTGCTTTGGGTGTAACGTATGCCCTGGAAGCAAATTATAAAGGACCTTGGCCGATTATTACAGGACAAGATTGTGATATAATAAATGTGAAGAATATTCTTGCGGGAAAGCAGACTATGTCTGTAATCTTAGACACCCGTATTGCGGTAAATCAGATTGTCAAGATGGTTGGCCAGATTATTAAAGGTGAGTCTGTTGATACGACTGATTACACTGCGACATATAATTTTTCAAATGTGAACCATTCTTTTCTTTGCACTCCCGTATATTGTGATGCAAATAATTACATGGATTTACTGATTGATTCTGGGTATTATACATTGGATGATTTGAGATAAAGGTAGTAAAAGAAAGATAATTTGAATTTGGGAGGAACCTGAATATGATCAGAAAGACGATCTGCCTGCTGCTTTCACTGATCCTGCTGCTCCCCCTGTTTTCATCCCTTGCCGCGGCAGACGGTATGCGCTATATCCAAAAGAGCGGGGATTTCTATTATGAACTCCTTGACGACGGAACGGTCATGATCACCGGATACGCCGGGAAAAAGGACAAGGTGGCGGTTCCTGACAAGATCAAGAAAAAGACAGTCACGGTCATCGGAAGCGGCGCCTTCTGGGCCAGCAGCGGCCAGAAAGCCCCTTCACAGGTCACGCTGCCGAAAACCGTGCGCGAAATTTGTTCCGGGGCATTCGGCGGATCCCGGATCACTTCGATCACGATTCCGGCTTCCGTGGAAAAGATCGGGAAGCATGCTTTCGGCACCAGTGATTACCTGACGTCTGTGACTTTTGAGAACGGGAATGTCCAGATTGAAGGCAATCCCTTCCTGCTGTCCGACGCCCTGGCGGAGATCCATGTCGCGCCGGACCATCCGACGCTGGAAGTCGTCGACGGCATGCTCCTGAACAAGGCGGACCGGTGCCTGCTGTGCTGTCCCGCGCTGCGCGTGCAGCAGAGCGATGTCCTCACTTTTCCGGAGGGCACGGAGATCATCGCCGAGCAGGCTGTCGCCATGAATGAGAATGTCAAAACCGTTATCCTGCCGGACAGCGTACGCGAGATTCAGGCGGGAGCGCTCGCCAACTGCATGGAGATGACGGAGATCCGGCTTTCTTCCAGCCTGCAGACCATCCGGGCCAGCGGCCTTTCCGGCGGTTTCCAGCCGGCACTGATTATTCCCGAGGCCAATCCGTATTTCCATGTGGTCGACGGTACCATTTACAGTAAGGATAACACCGAGATCGTCTATCATCCCGCCAGCTGGGAAACGGATTCATTCGTTATCCCGGATTCGGTCACCCGGATCGGCGAAGGCGCTTTCTACGGCAATACCAACCTTATGTCCGTCACAATCCCGGACGGTGTGACCGAAATCGGCCCGGAAGCGTTTTACAACTGCGCCATGAGCAATGTTGCCCTGCCGGGCGGCCTTACATACATCGGGGACCGTGCTTTCTGCGGCTGCAGCGAGCTCACGGAGATCACGATCCCGGAGAGCGTGACCTCTTTCGGTGAAGGAATCATCAGTTACTGCGAAAACCTGGCTTCCGTGAACCTGCCTTACAACATGACGGTTCTGCCGAAAGGCACATTCAATTACTGCACTGCCCTGGAAACGGTTGACCTGCCGGACGGCATTACTGAGATTGGCGATAAAGCTTTTTGTGAATGCCTGGGGATGACGCATATCGAGTTGCCGGAAAACGTCACCGTTATCGGCGAGCAGGCCTTCTACACCTGCAACCAACTGCAGAGCATCACGCTGCCCTCCGCGCTCCGTGAGATCAGAAAGCAGGCCTTCTGGTACTGCAGCGCCCTGACGGAGATCACCATTCCGGACGGCGTTACCATCATCGGCGATTCCGCCTTCAGCGACTGTACCGCTCTCGTTACGATCCATGTGCCCGCTTCCGTCACGGAAATCGGAGGCTACGCTTTCAACCGCTGTACGGCGCTGAAGAATATATATGTTGTCAAGGGATCCTTCGCGGACAAATACTTCAAGAAGGGCAAACCCAAGCCCAAGTATGAATAAGACTGATTACCGACAGCAGGAGCGTTATTAATGAAAGTCATTGTCCTGAACGGACCGATGGGCGTCGGAAAGACGACGGTCGGGAAGTATATCGCAGACCGGAATCCGGGGACGGCGTTCATTGACGGGGACTGGTGCATGGATATCCATCCTTTTGTCGGCAATGCGGAAACGAGAGCCATGGCCGTCGACAATATTCTCCATATGATCGGGAATTATCAGGAATGCTCCGTGTGCAGCATGGTGGTGCTGGTTTGGTTAATGGATGATCCTTGGGTGATCCAAAGGATTACGGAAGGCCTTTCCGCGCTGCGGGCGGAAGTGAAAAGCGTGACGCTGGTCTGCGACAGGGAGACCCTGATCAAACGATGGAAAAACGACCGGGATTGTGAATGGCGGACGGACGAATGGCTGGATGTGAGCCAGAAATCGCTGCCCGGATTTGCTTCCATGGACAACGTAACTGATACAAGCGGGTTGTCTGTCGAACAGGTTGCGGACCTGATTATGGGGGAGTAAGCTGGAAAACGGATCTGAAAAAGTGCATAGCCGGGAACATCACAACGCTGATTCAGACAGGATCAGCGCTTTTTGTGTGATCAGGGAGATTTAAATGCATCTTGGTAGCATCTGTGTGCATCCTGGTCGCGGAGGTATTGAGTTTTGAAACGCGATATGGATAATTCAACCTGCAATCACTGATATGTTCCATGAAGGAATGAAAGGGAGAGAGAACCATGAAAACGGTGATCCATGATCTTGGAAAAGAGCAGAATGAAGCACTGCTTGTCTCCGCGGACCGGGTTGTCTGCGCGGACGGCCGGTACGCGCCCTGCCAGGGATGTTTCAAATGCTGGACAAAGCATCCCGCTGCCTGCGCCATGAAGGACGAACTGTATCAGGCATGCAGGATACTCGGAACAACCGACGACCTGACCATCATTACCGAAAACCTGTACGGTTCATACAGCCCGGCGGTGAAAAACATACTGGACAGGAGCATAGCGACCTCCACTCCGTTCAGCACCTACCGGAAAGGACAGATGCATCACACGCTCCGCTACGGAAAGCGAAACCGTCTTCATATCATTGTTTACGGAAACACGACTGACGCGGAGCGGAATACCTGGAAGCTGATGGCGGAACGGAACGCGGTCAATATGGGATTCAGGGAGTACAGCCTGACATTCTGCGCGGACGCGGAAGAAGCGGGGAGGACGGTATAATGGAAAAGACAGTACTGATCAATTGCAGCCCGAAGCAGAAACTGAGCGTATCGGGTTTCCTGATGAAATGCGCCGGCGTACTGATCCGGGGAAAGAAAGAATACCTTCATCTGCGGACGCCCGCGGATCACGAGGCGATCCTCCGGGCCCTGCAGGACGCCGGGAAGGTGGTTTTTGTCGTACCGCTGTATGTTGACGGCATTCCTTCGCATATGCTGCCCTTCATGCGGAAAATGGAATCTTTCTGCAGGGAAAACAGCCTCCGGCTGAAGGTGTACGTGATCGCCAACAACGGCTTCATTGAGGGGAAGCAGAACGAGCCGCTGATGCAGGTGATGGAAAACTTCTGCGTGCGCAGCGGACTGGAATGGCGCGGCGGGATCGGTATCGGCGGCGGGGTCATGCTGAACGTGGAGCGGATCATGATCACCGTCATGTTCGGCCTGATGCTGCTGAGGGTGTTCTTCAGCGCGGTTCAGGGCGAAAACGTCCTGGATCCGGTCCTTTCCTTCGGGAAAAGCCTGCTCGGCCTGCTGATTCTCGCGTGCGGGATCATTGCGTTCGGTATCCGCCTGGCGGTCCACATCAACCGGGGGACAGACGCCGGGAAAAAGTATACCCGGATTATGCTGCCGTCCTTCATCTTTATTATTTTTGCTGATCTCTTCTTCATTATCATCTCCGTGCTCCAGGGCGGTATTTTCCGCGGATGGTTTTCCAGGTTCAAACCGGATGCCGGATGTAGTATAATCACAGAGAAGGGCAAATGACACACGGCAAAGGGGAAGGCTGACATGCGGGTCCGGTTTGAACAGGTGAAATCAAAAGAGCAGGAAAACGCGCTGATCCGGGCGACGGAAAAGACTGCAGATATCCTCAACGCGATCGATCTGCTGGAGAACGGCTCCGGCGGCATCACGGTGACAAAGGACCGGAGCACATATTTCTGCAAACTGACACAGATCTACTATGTTGAGTCTGTGGACAAGCACACCTATGTCTACACAAAGGGCGACTGTTACGAAAGCCGGGACCGCCTGTATGAGCTGGAGGAAAAGCTGGGAACATATTATGTCCGGATTTCCAAATCCATGATCGTCAACCTGCGGAAGGTACGGAACGTCAGCGCGGAACCGGGCGGGCGGATGGTGGCCGTTCTCCTGAACGAAGAACGCGTAATCATCTCCAGGAGTTATGTGAAGGAAATCAAAAGGAGGCTCGGAATACAGTGAATATAGTCAAAAAGCTGTTTGTCCAGAGCATGATCATCTCAACATCCATCCTGTTCCTGAACGGGATCAATATGGTCATTCAGCACTTTGCGGGAAATGATCTTACACTTCGGTGGTACCATCCCGTTTCGATCATCCTGACGGCGATTCTCTGCGCGCTTCCGACCATCCTGTTGCGGGACAGTGACCAGTGGGACCGGAAGACCTTCTGGCGCAGGGTCCCGCTGCACTGCCTGTCGCTGTACGCGATCGTAGCCGGCGCGGGCCGGCTGTTCGGGTGGTACGACGACACGGAAAGCCTGATCAGCATCAGCGTGATCTTTTTCATCATCTATGTTTTTGTCTGGCTGTCGAGCCACTGGCTGGACAAACAGGATGAAAAAAAGATCAATCACGCGCTGGAGACCATCCGGGATGCAGAATAGCAGCCGGCAAAACCGGGAGAAAAACCGGCGAAATCCAGGCTGGTCCGCTGAGGACCAGCTTTTTTACGCGTGAAAAACCGGCATTTGCACATGCGCGGCCGGACTTTGTGAAATGCAGAAACCCGGCGCATCGTTAATATGGATGCAGCATATTTCCCGTACCGTCGTTCCCGGCAGCGGAGAATGACGAAACGGGTCACGAAGGAGGAACGGATCATGAAAAAGATCATACTCATACTGATCGCGATAACGGTGTGCCTGTCTTCAGTTTCCCTGGCGGAAAAACCTGATGGAAAACCATACCGGTTCACGAGCTTCAGCGAAGCCGTGGACAGCGCGGGAAAATTCGTTTCCGTCGGCGGTGACATTGATTACCTTGCCACTGTAATGGAGAAAGACGAAACGTTCCTCCGCATGGTCACGCTTCTGGATGACCGCGCCAGGGAACTGTATATGGCCGCCATATACGGGGAAGACACCGACGGGGAAGCGATCGAAGCCTTTAACGCGTACGCATGGTCCCTGCCGGTGAGCTATACCGAGGAGATTACCGCGAAACCGAAGGAGCAGACGGAACTGGACGCGCTGACCGGAAAGACAGTCGGCGAGATCGTGAAAGGAGGGTATGTTTTCTACGGCTCCGGCGGCGCGATAAACCGGCCCACCCTTGTCGACCTGTCATACGGCCTGTTCAATTATACGTTTGAAGCCGACGCGACCTTTGAGGAATACCAGGAGTATGAGGGCAGGGACGACCTGGGAAGCCTGAAGGTGAAGAGCGGGAAGTTCTCCGGTTTTTCCAGCATCGCGACAAACCTGGACTATCTTGCGGACGGCACCTATGAGCCGCAGGTGGTTCCGCACATCACCGCGGAGGAAGCAGCCGCGGTTCAGCCTGTGCCGCCGGCGGAGGAATATACAGCCAAAGCGTGGCCGCTTACGGCTGAGACCTACGCCGACCTGCTGAAGAACGCGGAAACCAGATACAGCCAGGTATACGCGGTCAAAGGAGTGGTTCACCAGGTGCTTTTCCATAGCCCAGTGACGGTGATCATCAACACAGGCGATAACGGGAAAACCCAGCCGGTCATCATCGAATGCCCGGAACAGAACGGCATCAGCCTGGAGGCCGGCACACGCTGCCGGATTTACGCGGATGTTTCATCCGCCTGTTACATCCTGCCGGTGCTGACGGCGCGGTATATCTACTTTGACAACACTACCGAACAGCCATAACGGCGCCTGAATCTCTCTTGTTGGACCCGGTCGTGCATGGTATGATGTAGATTGGATAAAACTTCAGGAGGGATATCATGCTGTCCTATATATGGCCGATCGCCCTGATCGTGCTGTCCAATACACTGTACCAGATCTGCGCAAAATCAGTACCTGAAGGGATGGATCCTTTTGCGACCCTGACGGTGACCTATCTCGTCGGAGCGGCAATCTCCGGCATTCTGTATTATGCACTCGGCAACCATACCGGCCTGCTGAAGGAATACGGTAAACTGAACTGGGCGCCGGTCGTGCTCGGCATTGTCATTGTCGGGCTGGAAGCCGGATACATTTTTGCGTTCAAAGCCGGCTGGCAGGTCAGTACGGCGCAGGTGGTCCAGGCTGCCATCCTGGCGGGCGTGCTGCTTTTTGCCGGCTGGCTGCTTTACCACGAGGCGCTGACATGGAACAAGATCGTCGGAATTGTGATCTGCCTGGTCGGGCTGGTATTCATCAATATGAAAGTGTAACGGACGGGAGCAATCAATATGAATCATTGCGGAACACAGACGCTGGAAACCGAAAGGCTGGTACTGAGAAGGCTGACGCTGGAGGACGCGGATGCTGTGTACCGTAACTGGGCTTCCGACCCGGAGGTCACCAGGTTCCTGACCTGGCCTACGCACACAAGCACCGAGGTTTCTGAAGCAATCATCAGGACCTGGCTGCCGCTGTATGAAAAAGATGATTATTATCACTGGGCAATTACGCTGAAGGAAAACGGCGACGAGCCCATCGGTACGATCCATGGCCTGGTGAATGAGGATCTTTCGTCGGTGCAGGTCGGATACTGCATCGGCAAAGCCTGGTGGCACCAGGGGATCACGTCCGAGGCGCTGCAGGCGGTCATCGACTTTTTCTTTGACCGGATCGGCGCGGATAGTATCAATTCCTACCATGATCCCAACAATCCCCATTCGGGCATGGTCATGAAACATTGCGGCATGAAATATGAGGGCACGAGGCGGGCTGCGGACCGGAACAATACCGGGATCTGCGACCAGAGCTGGTATTCCATCCTGAAATCGGAGCATTGAATGTTTCCGGCCTGGCCGGAGTCCTTTAAAAGGGGGACACAATATATGAAGATCATAGAGCTGAATGAAGACCAGGTTGAGGACATCGAAGCACGGCTGAGTGCTTTTGATGAAAACTATATCACCTATAAAATGGACGGCTGCATCCGGATCGGCGTTGAGGATAACGGCAGGCTGATCGCGGGGCTGGACGCCTGTATTACGGCATTCAGGATCCTTTATGTGTCCACTGTGTTTGTTGATGAAGCATACAGAAGAAAAGGAATTGGCGCCCGCATGATCCGCGAGATGGAAAAGCGCGCGTTTGCCATGGGCGTCAATACTGTCAGGCTGGACACCTTTAGCTGGCAGGGCAAAGCGTTTTATGAGGCGCTGGGCTATCAATGCGCCGGCCATTATGAAAACGCCGAGGACGGGTATTCCGAATACTTCTTCATGAAGCGGATCGGCTGAGCAGTTCCGGATTGCCTTTTTAACAACAGGATGTGAGGTTCGGATGGAAAACTATATCTGCAAGATCGCTTCCCCGGAAGAAATGGAACGCAAATGGGATTATGAGATTGCGCTGCATTCTGAAAAGGGGAACTGGATTACATGGAAGGGCGAAGCGATTAAGGGCGCCAGGGCAGGCCGGTCCATTCCTTATTACGGTATCCTTGACGGGACAATCATCTGTGAAGCGACCGCTGTGCTGAATCCTGATTTCGGACAGATGGATGGGGAGAAAGACAGCACGGTGGAACTGTGCGCATTCCGGACCAACAGGGAATACCGGGGGAAGGGCTATTTTTCCAGGCTGATGGATTTTCTGCAGAAAGACCTGAGAGAAAAGGGATACAGGCAGGCGATCGTGGGCGTGGAACCGGAGGAGAAAACCAACCGGGAGATCTACAGTCACTGGGGATTTACGGAGCATGTTTTTACCGGAACGGAGACTTATCCGGACGGTACGGTCATTGACGTTGAATTCTACGGGAAGCAACTGTGAAAGATTCTACAGGGAGGTGCAGGATGGATCGCTCAATCCTGGAATGGCTGCTGGAGGACGAAACGCCGGAAGTAAAGCTCAGGATGCTGAAGGAGTATGAAAAGCTTCCGGAAGACGACGAAAGCGTCGTGGCGTGCAAAAAACTGCTGCTGCAAAGCAAGGTATATGAGCGGGGACTGAAAAAGCTCCGGACAGACAAGCCCTGGGCGAAGTATGACGCGATCCTGGCTTTCGCGGAGTGGGGGCTGACGCGGGACGATATCGGCGGGGATATTGACAGTGAGGTATTTGCGCTGATTGAAAGCACAGGGTTCAAGATGCTGTGCGGAGAACCGCTTTTGCTCAGGAATCTTGTGAAACTGGGCTATGGGCAGGAAGAATCCGTGAAAAACGAAACTGACAGTATGCTCAGGCTGATCAAGGAGGACGGAGGCTTTGGCTGTATCAGCACAAACAAAAAGATCAACGATCCGAAGAAACCCCACAAAAGCTGCGCGAGGCTGACGGTAGAATATCTCCTGCTGGCTGCTGAACTGCACCTGGCCGGGCGCCCGGCGGAATGTGAAAGCGCGCTGGTCCATTATTTCACAAAGCGGAACATTTTCTACCGGACAGACGATATGAAAACGCCTATGGTAGATGTGATGCTGGGAACCTTCTATCCGCCTGATCCGATCAAGATCGGCGCGCACCAGATCCTCTATGCCCTGAGGGTGCTGGGATGCGAGCCGGAGTCAGAGGCGATGCAGGCCGGATATCAAGTGCTGAACCGGCACAGGCTGGAAAACGGAAGATATGTCCTGACCGCTTCCAAGAGCGTTCCGGCATTCAAGGCCGGAAATCCCGGCGAGGAAAACAAGTGGGTAACGCTTTACGCATATATGGCGCAATAACCGGTCATCCCGGAAAGAAAACACGGAGGGCGGAAACATGAAACAGATTCTCCTGCTTGGGGATTCCATCCGGATGCAGTACCAGCCGGTGGTGGGTCAGAAACTGTCGGATATCGCGGAGGTTTCGGGCCCGGATGAGAACGGCCGCTGGAGCGGCTATACGCTGAACTCCCTGCGGTTCTGGCTGCCGCAGCTGCCGTCCCCGGACCTGGTGCAGTGGAACTGCGGCCTGTGGGACATGGGAGACGACTATCAGGAGGGCAGGCATTTCTATCCGCCGGATCTGTATGAGGAGACCTGCCACCGGATCTGCCGGATCCTCCGGAAGGTGACCGGAAAACCGGACCTTCCCCTGGTGATCGCCACCACCACACCGACGCTGCACGGGGATCATGAGGACATCCGGCTTTACAACGATATTCTCCGGAAAGTCGCGAAGGAAGAGAACGCGCGGATCAACGACCTGTATTCCATTGTTTCCCCGGCAAAGCCGGAGCTGATCGGCGAGGATCACATTCATCTGAATCCCGCGGGCGTGGAGGCTGTGGCAGAGCAGACCGCCAGGATTCTGCGCTCCGCTCTGGCAGAGTGCAAAAAATATTGATTTTGTTGACCGGGGGATATACACATGCCGAAGGTTGTTGCTGTGATCATTGAAATGGTCGTTTCCGTACTGGTGTTATGGATCCTGACCTTCCTTTCGACCTTCCTGCATGAACTCGGGCATGCTTTCGGTTATATGCTCTCGACAGGAGACAGGCATTGGCGAATACGGGTCGGATCAGGGAAAAAACTGTTTGAGACGAAGCCCCTGACGGTGAAATTACTTGTTTTTGACGGAAATTTCGATCCCGCTGAGAACAGGATCGACTCAAAAGCCAAGCTTATTTCAACGCTTGCAGGAGGTCCCGCTGTATCCCTGATCCTGGTCGTGGTGCCGCTGCTTCTGAAGTCCGGAGGCGTTTCATTCAACTCCGGTTTTTTCGCCTCCGGCGCGATTGAGTTTTTCATCAACTACGCTTTTTTCCTGAATGTGTTTATTCTGGTCCTGTCCATCATCCCCGTACATTATCTTTGGGGAGAAATCAAGGGAACGGAGACCGACGGCCTGGCAATCATCAACGCGGTAAAGAGCAAAAAGGAGCCTTAAAGGCAGGATCATCGGCAAACGTGATCGGAAGATAAAAACGAAAATACAACGGATGGACCGGTTCGGCAAGACCGTGGAAACATGACTGACCAAAGTACGGTCTGGCAGGATCTCCGCCGGAAAGGGCAATCCATACATGACACATACCATGCAACTGCAGCCGTCTCCGTTTGAAATGATCAGAAACGGTACAAAGACCATCGAACTGCGGCTGTTCGATGAAAAGAGGAAGAAGATCCGGATCGGGGACACAATCTCATTTACGAATACGGTGAGCAAAGAGATCCTCACTGTCAAAGTGCTCGAACTGTATGTTTTTGATTCCTTTGAAACGCTGTACAGCCAGCTCCCGCTGACGGATTGCGGTTATACGGAAGACGATGTTGACACAGCCTCCCCGGAGGATATGAAAGCATACTATCCGGAAGAACTGCAGAAGCAATACGGAGTGGTTGGAATCAGGGTGGCTTTACTGTAAACGATAAGATCATGCTGAATGCTGAGGTGAATCAAAACGGAACTGAGAAAAATCAACATGCAGGACGCCAGGGCGCAATGGGAATACACAACCGCGCTGCCCGCGGATGAAAACGGACTGACAAACCCGTACCACGGGGTTTCCTATGACGAATATATCGAAAAGGTGCTTCCGGCCCTGATTTCATATGAACATCCCGTCAATATGCCGGATTGGTTTGTTCCTGAAACGTATTATTATTTGTGGGACAACGGCATCCTGGTCGGGGAATTCCGGATTCGCCACCATCTGACCGAGGCGCTGCGAAACGGCGCGGGCCATATCGGCTACAGTATCCGGAAGGATTTCCGCGGAAAAGGATACGGCACGGCGGGTTTGAAGCTTACAGCGGACATGGCAAGGACGATCATTCCCGAGGATGAAATATACCTGCGTGTCAACAAGGACAACATCGCATCGCAGAAGGTGATGCTGAATAACGGCGCCCATATTTCAGGCGAGGACGAAGGCCATTTGTTTATGCGGATTCCCAAATGAACTGATATAAGGCGGATGATGTCAACCAAAGAACGGAAACAGTGAGATAAAATAGAAGAACGCCGGAGGACATTGTGCCTCCGGCGTTCAATATTTCAGTTCCGGACGGTTCAGTCTGTAATCACCGTAACGGAGATTTTTGCGTTTTCAATGGTGCAGTCGGTGATGAACTGGATAGGTTCGTCTCCGCAACGGATCGTGATGCTTCCGCCGCGAATGGAAACATATCCCCGGGCGGAATCATTCTTGTTGGTGCTTTTGATGCCATCCCGGCCGGCTGTGACGGCAATATCGCCGCCGTAGATCTCAACGCAGTCTTTTCCTTTGATCCCGTGGCGCTTCGCGTCGACGGTGATCTTTCCGTCGTTGATTGTCAGCTCGTCTTTAGACACAATACCGTCCGCGGAGGCGGCAGTAACCTTCAGGCTGCCGCTCCCCTCGATGACCAGGTCGCTCTGGGAGAAGATGACGCCGTTGGGCTCTTCATCCTCGTCCGGGGCGGCCTGCGCGCCGTTGGAAACCGTGTTCTCTGTTCCGCTGACCAGGGAGAGAACGACTTTCGGTTTGCAATCGCCGATCAGGATGGCGGCGGCGCCATCGGTGTGGATGGTGACGCCGTTCAGGAACAAGGTTACTTTGCCTTCTTCCGCGCAACTGACCGAGAGCTGTCCGTTGGACAGTTCCCCGGAAAGCATGTATTCCCCGGGACTGCTGACAGTAAGCACGCCGTCGGCGAAAGAAACGCCTTCGACTTCTTTTTCAAGCCCGGTATCGGAGAAAGAGACGACCTTCATATCGCTGCCTGCCAGGGCAGACACGGAAATCAAAAGGAATACGGCCAGCAGGAGCAACAGGCATTTCTTCATGGCGGTGACCTCCGAAAAGAAAATTACAGCAAGGATCATTTCCAGATTATGATAAACGCATCCGGACGCGGCTGTCAATCCGGACGCCGCATCCTTTTTTCACTGCCCGGAACCGCCATGAATAGTTTTTGACATAAACCGGGACAGGTATATAATCATATCAGACTGAAAAAGATATCCGGAGGCCTGCCGCCGCAGGGAAATAAAACCGGCTCCCGGAACGTTTTTTATATCGAATCATCCGATATTCATCCAATCATTCATAAAGGAGTGAATCATTCCATGAAAAAGATCATTTCCCTGATGACCGCCCTGGTCCTGGCGCTGTCTTTCTGTGCCGTTTCGTTTGCGGACGATCCGGAAGAGATTCCAGGCACTGCTGAGATGCCGATGGCCGGTATCCGCTTTGTTCCGCCACAGGCATTCGTGGACGCAAAAGGCGGTATCTATACTGACGGCGCGATCAAGATTACCAGCGGGATCTGGTATGCCTACTGGGTTTACTGCGCCATGACGGAAGAGGAACTGGTCGCGGTGAACATGTCAGGCGAGAATGACACCCGCATGACTGTACTGTTTGACGTTTTTTCCATCGGCGATAACATGACGTTTGAAGACCTGAACAGCATGCTCTATACGCCTCTTCCCATGGAATATGTCCGGGAGATCGGAAAGGTTGACGATGTTACCTTCTATCTTTATTCGAAGGGGGCAGATCAGGACTATGCCAACTCCATTGACGAGGCGTACAGGGACGATTATACGGCGCTGGCCGGCATGACGGACGAGATCGCCGCTGCCTTCACCTTCTATGAGCCGGCGGATGAGTATGCCGAGCTGATCGGCACCGGGATCGAATTCACGACAACGGACCTGGACGGCAATCCCATTTCCGCCGCGGATCTGTTCGCACAGAATGAGATTACCATGATCAATATATGGGCCACCTGGTGCGGACCCTGCATCGGAGAGCTGGCGGAACTGCAGAAGCTCCACAGCAGATCGCAGGAGAAAGGCTGCGGCGTTATCGGCCTGCTGATCGACAAAGACCTGGAAGAGGCAAGGAGACTGATCGCGGAGAACGGCGTCGCTTATCCCGTTATTCTGGCTCCGGAAAACCTGAAGGATATTTTCTCAATTGAAGGCTATCCGACGACGTATTTTGTCAACAGGAAAGGGGAGATCCTTTCCGCTCCGGTGGTCGGCGCTTATGTTGACAAATATGAGAACAAGCTGAATGACCTGCTTGACGTGCAGTAAGATGCCGGACGACATAAAACCGGGCCCTCCACGCGGAGGGCCCGGTTTTCATTGTGCCGTATAGTTTTACACCCACTCTTTGTTGATGCGGATGTACACAACCTTCATGATCTGCGCCAGCACGGTGTAGACCACCATCAGCCCGGCCATCCAGGCCAGAAAGGAGATGGGCATGACCGGCATGCTGAACAGCAGCGCGATGCCGGTGAAGCCGATCAGCAGGGTGACGAGGCACACGGCCAGCGTGGAGAGGGTCAGCTGCTTTGAGGCGCGGTCCTGGATGAAGGGGATCTTCGGCGTACGGATCGTATGGATGACCATGGTCTGGGAGATGACGCCGAACATGAACCAGCCGCACTGGAAGTATCCCGCGAGGGATTCGTTGTTGAATTTGAAGACGAACCAGAGGACCAGGAAGCAGAGCACGTCCAGGACGGTGCTGAGCAGGCCGAAGAAGATCATGAACTTCTTGATGCCCGGGATATCCCAGCGCTTCGGCTTTTCAATATATACATCCTCGACATGGTCGAAGGGCATGCCCAGCTGGGCAAAATCGTTCAGGAGGTTCTGAACGAGGATGTGGATCGGGAGCATCGGCAGGAAGGGGAGGAAGATGCTGGCGATCAGGACGGAGAACATGTTGCCGAAGTTGCCGCTGACGGTCATCTTCAGGTATTTGGACATGTTCGCGAAGGTCCGGCGGCCCTCGATGACGCCCTCTTCCAGGACCTGCAGGTCTTTTTCAAGGAGGATGATGTCCGCCACTTCCTTGGCGATATCCACGGCGGTGTCCACGGAGATGCCGACGTCCGACTGCTTGAGCGGCAGGCTGTCGTTGATGCCGTCACCCATATAGCCCACGATGTGGCCGTTGGACTGGAAGGCTTTGACGACACGCTGCTTCTGATAGGGAGAGAGCTTGGAGAAGATATGGCACTTCTCACAGGCTTCCTTCAGCTGGTCGTCGTCCATCTCTTCCACCCTGGCGCCGGTCAGGGTATAGGAGGTATCGATTCCGAGGCGGCCGCAGATGGCGATGGCCACGCCCTCGTTGTCGCCGGTCAGGACGACGGTGCGCACGCCGTTCTTCTGCAGGGCGGCGATGGCGGTGCCGGCGGAGGGCTTCGGCGGATCAAGGAAGCCGATAAAGCCGATCAGGACCATATCGCTCTCATCCTGCACGCCGAAGGTGTCCACATTGTGCACTTCGTTTTTCTGGGCGACGCCGATGACACGGATGCCTTCGGCGTTGTTCTCTTCCGCGATCCGCTGCGCGTCTTCGGCCAGCTCCGGCGTGAGGGGTTTTACCTCGCCGTCGATCTCGATGAAGGAGCAGATGGAGATCATCTCTTCCACCGCGCCCTTGGTGATCAGCTGGCGCTTGCCCTGCTTATCCCGAAGCACGACGCTCATGCGGCGGCGGCTGAAGTCGAAGGGGATCTCATCCTCGCGGATATAGGCTTCCTTCAGGTAGGACAGGTCTTCCTTTTCCGCACGGCTGATGATGGCCAGGTCCATGAGGTTTTTCAGGCCGGTCTGGAAATAGCTGTTCAGGAAACCGTGGCGCAGCACGCGTTTGTCCTCGCGGCCGAGGACGTCCATGTATTTTTCCAGG
>JAEEGL010414998.1_pt1 | contig 29952 bp, 23 predicted proteins | sample 9134231 | NCBI WGS metagenome assembly JAEEGL01 (sample SAMN16246548, study PRJNA631951) | gut metagenome | biome: gut microbiome; feature: rumen; material: fiber-attached | host: Bos | place: Iran: Karaj | collected 2018-10 | reverse complement strand
GTATATTGTCTGTAAGTTCTATATCCATGTTATAAACGATATTTTTTAATTTGAAATTAAGCTTGTATTCAGATAGGTTTATTTCTTTTAATTAATTCATAAATGAATTCTTCAAACAATTTATTCATATCCCATAATAGAGTAATATTTTCAATTTTGTTCTTAGACAAATCAACACTTGAATTTTCGATAAACATTTTTGCAAGTTTAAAAGGTTTTTCAAACATTTGCTGTGTTCTTGTGAGGTGGATTTTTTTGCATTTAGAAATATTAAAACGAACAAGTTTTATATCGCAGAAATAATCCATAATAAATTTCAAAAGAGTTTTATTTTTACTGTCTTTTGAAATTGAATAGAGACAGGTTGAAACGAATAAAAAAAGTTGATTTAATATGTTATTCTCGGAAAATTCATCATATTCGCAATAAAATTTTGCCTTGTTGGCACAATTATATCTGATATTTTCGGTAAATTTTAATTTGCCTTTTAAATAATTCAGATTTTCTTCTTCCCTAATGTAATTTTTTGGAGTAAGTCTTTTTAGACAATCAAACAAAGAGTTTGCAAATTCTCTTATTAAAATTTCTAAAAAAGGATTTTCTGTTTTTGATAGTTTGGCGCTGTCAGATGTTTTTATATCAAGTTTTTTTGTATATGAAAGTATAAACAAAAGATTACTTAATATTTGAGAATTATCTTCATTTTCTCTCGCAATCAGTTTGGGTAAAATTTGAATCTGAATATTTTTGTATTTAATAACACCAACCCAATATTTAGCTTTAATACTGTTTGAACCAATTTTCAGAACCGATGATAATTTATTTTTTTCTAAATATGTTGTTATTTTATTTAAATCATCATTTCCAATTTTACGGTTGCAACAATTTGAAGAACTCAACTCTTTGTTGAGTTCTTCAAGTGTCTTTTTTTCATATTCTTTTAAAATAATTGTCGAAAACATTATTAGTCCATTTTTTTATCTAAAATTGTGTTTAGAGCATCTTTAAAAGAAGTATCATTAAAACCATTTGCACCATAAAAATCGGTTATTGATTTAAAAGAATAATAACTATCCGTTGAACAATACTCTTTTAGTTTATCGGGAACTTCATCGTTTTTATTTATAAAACCGGGAATTAATACATATAATTTTTCCCAATCATTGTAGAAGTATTCATTTAAAAGTGGGATAATGCTGTCAAACCATATTTCGCAAAGTTTCTCACAATCGGCATCTTTATATTTTTCTTTAATAAAATAACTATGCCCGATTTTGTGGTCTCTGTCTAAAAGAATTTCTATATTATTGTTTAATTCATCAAAAATTATCGGGAATTTATCAATTCCAAAATCAGCAATTTTTGAGCTGTCAGGCATCATTTCAATAAATTTGAAGCGGCGGCGGAGGGCAATATCGACAGAAGCAATAGACCTGTCAGCCGTGTTCATTGTGCCTATGATGTATAGGTTGTTTGGAACACCAAATTCATTTTGTGAATATGGAAGTTTGACTTTCAATTCGTGTTCTTCACCTAACCTCTTATCAGGCTCAATTAATGTAATGAGTTCACCGAAGATTTTTGAAATATTGCCTCTGTTGATTTCGTCAATAATAAGAACTTTTTTGTTATTAAATACATCATTAATATAATTAATAATTGCTTTTAATTGTCCGTCTGTTCCAGCACCATAATTATATGTACTATTTTTAAGTGCTTCTTCAAACTTGTCTTTATCAATTGAATTTGTTGTTTCTTCACGTTTTCTTTTTGTGAATATTTTATTATCATCACAAGATATTATATCAAACTTACTATCTTCATGTGTTGTATTAAAGGTTGTTTGAATATATTTTTTCTTAAATAACTCTTTAAAATCTTCATAAGATTGGATTGTATAACACAATTTTTTAAAAACACCGTCTTGAAGAATATATTTAATATTATTTTCATCAGAACTATTTATATAAGGTTTAATACCCTCAACAAATTCTTCATAGGAATATGACTGATGGAAAGTAATAAATTCAATTCTGCCTTCTTTTTTATATTCATCAAATTTTTCTTTCACTTCAGGATAATTTATAACATTATCGGCATTATCATAATTGATAGTACTTTTGTCTATAATTTTCATCGCTTCTACGACAGTATTATAAGTTTTACCCGTTCCCGGAGGTCCGTATAAAATTTGGTTTTTTGCAGGTTCTTTATTTTGTGTTGGCATATTATTATCTCCATCATTCTCATTATTTTCAAAAATTTCATTTAATTTATTTAATAATGTCAATTCTTCCGTTATTTCTTTAAAGATGCTTCTCTTTTGTGGGGGATTCCATTTCTGTCCTTCTTTCACAAAAACTCTAATATCTTGAAGAGACAAAATACCTTCACTTATCAACTTCATTCTAAAATAAGATTCCGCATTAGAATCTTTACCATTAAAATCATTACTATCATCTATTTTTTCATTTTTTTGCAGACCAGTCTTTTCAACTCTCATTTTATATAGTATTTTTTGTATTGGTTTTGAAGCATACATATAAACAATGTCATTCGTTTTTATTATTTTACTCTTGTTTTCTCCCCAATCCATTTCATTATTATTCTTATCTAAAACATTTTTTATATTAAACAATTTAGGGCTATAAGAAATAATCCAAACTTTTTCAGCCGGTTTTGTAATCATATTATCATTTCCCTTTTTGTCATCGGTATTTATAACATCTTTACCTAATATTTCACTTTTGTGTTCGTATGAATATCTGAAAATTTCTTTAATTTGTTCAACAGTTTCATCTTGAAGTTTTACAATAAATTTTCCATTTAATGAATACCCAAAAGAATCAGAATATCTTGTAAGATTATTACGAAATTTTTTTATCAATGTTGGAGGAAGTTTATCATAAAAAACATCTACTCTTATATGACAATCTCTATCCGGATAATGAATTTCTGCAAAATTTCTATTTAGATATTTTATGGCAGTATAATCTTGAGGATTATCATTTAGTTCATATCCAAGATTTTTGGCATAATCAATTATATTATTTCTAATATTATTAATTTGCTCTTTTCCCATTGCATTCCAAGGATAAATAATTTTATAATTATTTGGTATTTTTATATCTTTAAAAATTTCATAAACAGTGAATGTATCAACATCTTCTGTAGTTAAAATTTTATTGTTTTTCTTAATATTATTATTTATGGTCTTAATTATTTGATTAAATGAATATCCAATTTTTTCTTTATTTTTCGTAAAATACGAAGTTCGAGCTCCTTTATGGGCATTTGTATTCTTTAAAAATTCTATTGCTTTTTTTATTTCGTCAAAAGTTATGTTACCTGTTATTTCTAATATTTCTTCTTTTGATTTTCTTATTGCCATATTACCCTCATTTCCAGCACATATTCCAATTTTTATTATATCGTTCTATCGTTTTACCGTATATATTTTGTTACTAAATTGTATTATATAAACCCAATATGTCATATATGGACACAGGCATTTAATTTTCTTTTTGATTAACTTGAAGATAGGCATCATAGTATGCCATTGTGGAAAATGAAATTGTGTGTGATTTCATAAAACAATATGGGGTGAATAAGTATAATTTATCCCATAATTCTTTTGCCTTTGGCTTTTTCAGACCTTTTTCCCGTGCATTTTTAATAAATTCCTGCTCGATTTCAGCGCAATCCAGTTTTTTAGCCATTTTTATTCTTATAATCCCGGCTGTTTCAAGGCTGAAATCACCCAAAACATTCAAAATCTGAAAAATTTGTTCCTGATAAATAATTTGACCGTAAGTTTCTTCCAGTATGGGTTTGAGCAGAGGGTGATAATATTCTCTTCTTTTTGAGAATTTGGCATTAATAAATTCATCGGTCATGCCAACGGATATTGTTGATTCCCTCCCAAGAGTATATAGCGCACTTAAATCATTAATTGAATCAGGTTTTAATTTTTTTGCCAAAGTTCTGATTTCTTCTTCTCCAAATTCAAAAATATTTTCGCCTGTTTGGAAAAATTCAAAGGTCTTTTTATCATTTAAAGGTATAAGAGCCGTGTTTGCCTGTTTCAGCTTATCCAAAACATCAAGTATATGAATAGTAAACTTTAAACAGGGACTTTGCCTAAATACTTTTTCAGGACACAGGGCAAGATAAGTGTTATCAGAAATATAACCCAGCGGAACAGCATATCCTATCGGATGCTCTGAAACATAAATTATTGTTTTGAGGTTTATATAAGAAAAATCACTATGCTGAACTTCCAAGGGATATGAAAAATCAGAATCAAATGCACAATAACTTCCTCCAAAAGTGTGCAAAATATAGTTGATTAACTTTTCTTTCCCTTCTCTATCGGTGTCAAGTTCAATGTCAGGACGTAAAATGCGCTGTGTATTTAAAAATCTTTCAAACACTAAATTATATTTTATCGGGTCAATATTTGTGATTTCCAAAATATAGCAGATTAAAGACCCAACGCAGCTTCCTCTGCCCGTTCCGAGAATAATATTATTGTTTTTGGCATATTGTATAAGAAAATAAAGGTGCACAAATTCGCCCATAAATCCGCAAGTTTTAATGACCTTTGCTTCTTTATCAAACCGCTCTTTAATTTCCTGAGAAAGGTTTTCTCCATACCTTTTCTTTAAGCCCTCTGAGCAAATTTGGTCAAAAAATTTTTCTAAATGAATTTCTTTATTAACGAGCGGAAAAGACAGATATTTGAGATTGCAGTTTGTTTCCTCCTTAATTTTTTCTGATTGAAATGAATCTTCCGCCAACAAAGTTGACTGAACTAAAATTTTTGTTGTTTTTCCGCTTTTTTCTTCGAGATAGAGCCGGTATTTCTTAATCAATTCAATCCTGTCATAAACATCAAATTTATAGAATAAACTCATTACTCTCGGGTCGTTTGTATAAAGAGTTATTCCGTATTTTTTCTTTATGCTTGTTCGATTTTCTCCCTCGTTAAAGTATTTGAGGAGTGTAAGTTCTTCTTTTGTTAATGACTTAATCGTTTCATCTGTAATTATTTTGTTTTCCATATTCACCTTCGTAAATTTGTTTTATTTTTAAATAATAAAAGCAAATTACGTCAGATATGGACATATAATTATAAATTTGTCTGATAATTTTATTTATGTTAAATTTAAATACATAAATTAGGGAGAATTTTAGTCTATGTTTAAGAAAATAATACTTGTTGTCGGTTTAATTTTGTTATTCTACCCTCTGTTTGCTTCGGCAGCAGAAGTTTTACCCCAAAAAATTGTTGCTGTTACGCAGTATGAAATCAATGAACACACTATTAATTCCAGACATCAAATATCTTTGTATGCCTTAAAAGATTATTCTCTCTTTGATAACAGTTTGAATATTAAAAAAGGAGAAAGAATTGTTCTCATCTTAGATTCTTACAGTGCTCCTACAAGAGGGAAAAGAAACGGTTATTATAAGGTAACATTGAAAAGTCCTCTCCCGAAAGAAAGCGGATATGTTCCTTCAGGTACTATGCAGGTTACAACACCTAAAGATATAAAAGGAATGGCTGAAAGTGCAGGTATTACTGTTGTAGGTAAAATTTTGAAAGTACCCGGTTTCTCTCAAGCTGTTGCTGCAGCAAAAGGTATTATCAACCCTGATGAAGAAGGCAGAATAAAAACAGTTGAGAAAAATGTCTATGAAAGCACTCCCTTGAGTTATACCGAAAAAGGAAAAGACTTTGTTGTTGAGCCTGACGGTCTTGTCACAATAAAACTGAGAAACGGAATTTAAACAGTTGCTTTTTCGGTTTTTTGTACGCAGGCAACGATTGCTTCTGAGACTCTTGAAACCTCAACAACCTCAATTTCATAGTTATTCTTTGTTCTTTTCGATTGTTTTGGAACAATAATCTTTTTGAAACCTAACTTTTGTGCTTCCAAAATACGTTTTTCAATGTTATCAACAGCTCTGACTTCGCCTGAAAGTGCGATTTCTCCAACAATTGCACAAGATGGTGAAATAACAATATCCCTTGCGCAAGCTGCAATTGCCATTGCAATTCCTAAATCCGCAGCAGGTTCCGTGATTTCAATTCCGCCAATCACGTTAACATATACATCTTGCTTGCTCAGATTTAATCCTATTCTTTTTTCAAGAACCGCAAGTATTTGCAGAAGTCTGTTATACTCTAAACCCGTTGCAACACGTCTTGGTGAGGGATAAGAAGTTGTTCCGACAAGTGCCTGGAGTTCAACAAGAAGTATTCTTGTTCCTTCCGATGTTGCAATAACAGCACTGCCCGGAGCACAATCTTTGTTTCTGTCCTGCAAAAACAGTTCATTTGGGTTTGTTACTTCCATCAACCCTGAATCCGTCATTAAAAATACCCCGACCTCATTTGTCGAGCCGAAACGGTTTTTGATTGCTCTCAAAAGTCTATATGATTTATATCTGTCACCTTCAAAGTAAATGACAGTATCGACCATGTGCTCTAAAACCTTTGGACCTGCAATATTCCCTTCTTTTGTGACATGTCCGACAATAATAACCGTGATATTTCTGCTTTTTGCAAACTCAAGTAATAGATTTGTGCATTCTCTGATTTGAGAAACGCTTCCCGCACCTGAGGTTATTGTTTGTGTATAAACCGCCTGAATACTATCGATAATCAAAATATCGGGGGATATTTGCTCTGCCTGATGTTTAATACTTTCAATATCTGTTTTCGGGTAAACATAGAGGTTATCGGAATGTACTCCGAGTCTTTTTGCACGAAGTTTAATCTGTGATGAAGATTCTTCTGCACATACATAGAGAAGTTTTTTACCCTGAGCACAGACATTTTGGCTTGTCTGAAGAACTAAAGTTGATTTCCCTATTCCCGGGTCGCCTGCGAGCAAAACCAAAGAACCTTGCACTAAGCCTCCGCCTAAGATTCTGTCAAATTCTTCATAGCCTGTTGTGAAACGGATTTCCTCATTTAATTCGATATCGTTGATGGTGTGGGCATTTTCGGAGTCCAAAATGACAATTTCCTGATTTTTATTATTTATCTGTTCAACTTCTTCAATAAAACTTGACCAGCTTCCGCAATCGGGACATTTGCCTAATGGTCTTGGTGTTTCATATCCGCAGCTTTGGCATATCCATTTAGTCTTTGTCTTTGCCATTTTAAATTTGTTGACTCCTCTTTTCTCTCAAAGTGTCCATATCATCTATTTTATGAACAATATTTAAAACAGAATTAGCTATTAAAAGCAAAAATGGATTTACCCCAGGACTTGTATTCATAAAGATTTTCATCTTTCTTTCTTCGTTCTTTTCCTTAGGTTGATTTTCCTGAACTTTTGCTTCAAAGTTAATCGGAACATTAAATTTAACTGATTTTTCAGCTAAACCGCTTTCAAGTTCGCTGCTTGGGAATTCGTCAGAACAAATTACGCTGACATTGACGCTTTCATTTCCGTTTTTAGCAATAGATGCCTGAAGATTATAATAATTTACTGTTGTTATCAAAAGGGTTATACTGTCTTCACTGTCTGAGACATCTTCTTCTTTTTTCTCAGCAATTTCAAGTTTAAAGGCTTCATTATCCGTTAAAGGCAGCCAAGGAAGATATAGAAGCATAATTGTTTTGAGCGTTTGAACTTCACTCGAGGTGGTTTGGCGGATTGCAGTGTTTATGAGTTTTGCAAGTTCGGTTATTTCCTGAGATTTCATTTGTACACCGAGTTTATTAAATTCCGCAATCATTTGAAAGAGTTTTGAAAGGGCATTTTTTCCGTTTTGCTGGAGCATACCCTGAACATCTATGATATCAAGAAACGCAAGAAGCAAATCGCCTATCTGGTTTTTGGGATTTGATTTTGTTGCAAGTTGAAGAAATTCAGTCAGCTCTTTTGGGAGTTGAAATAACTCTTTAACCATCTGTGTTGTTTGCTGTTGCTCTAATTCATTAACTTCGGCATTAAATAAGAATTCTCCTACGGGGAATTGGTTTTGATTAGCAGGTGCATTTTGCTGGGTATTTGCAACAAGATTTTGTGCAATAACCGGATTATTGTTATTAGTTCTGAAAATGCTTGAATTAGCAAAATTTTCTTGAATTGATGAATTAGAATTTGATTTGGTATTCAAATTCTGCATATTTCTTAAAACATCCTGCACCTCGGGTTTTAGAAAGTTATTTATTAAATTGTTCCAGTTCATTGACATATTTCAAAAATCCTTATTCAAATTATAACATATATCAAAGTGATATTGTGTAAAATATTTAATGTTTTGGCTCAAATATTCTCTAAAAGTATTATGGTATTTGTTTTATTACGATATGTAAATTAAACAAAATCAAGTTATTCATTTATTTTTTTAGCTGTTTTATAAATAGCAAATTTGATTAATAAAGGATAATGTATGAATAGTATCTACCCAATTAGTTGTTTTGATAATAATTACAAAGTTTCTTTTAACGGACTTTTTTCAAGGAAGAAAAATAATGATGTTTATGTTCTTCCATATGGTAAAACAAGTATTATGAACGGAGAGGCAAGAACTGCAATTCCCGAAGATTCAATTATTCATTTCAGAGATACTTATAGTATTGATCTGACGAAAAAGGATTTGAAAGCAAAAATCAAAAAACTCAAAAAAGATAAAAGCCTTATAATCGGCAGAGAAGACATAAATCCTAATGATACTTCTATATCAAGAAAACAGTTTGAACTTAAAAAAATTGATGGTGTTTTATACATTCAAAATCTTTCACAATTTGGGACGCAGTTTACTTTGTTAAATCCAAAAGATACAAATCCGGTCAATGACTGCCCGAAACCTGTTAACATAAGAAACCCTCAAAATACGGGATTTGCAAATTTCGACCCCAAATATCTTCGTTCAAAATATTCTGAAAATAATCTTGATTTCAGAAAAATGATAAAACAAAAATATAATGAATTAAGACTTGCAAAATATAGTGATGTTTCAACCTTCGGAAATGATGTGCCGAATGGTATAATCAATATTCAGCAGGCAATTGACACAGCTCCCAGAAATGGTTATATAGCTCAAGAAGATGTTTGGAATTACAGATTTTTCCAATATGGTTGCCCTGATGATATTGTCGAAAGAATCTCTTTAAATGTTAAAGCTCAACCATCTTTAATTAAGGAACTTGATGAATTATTTATCTCGGGCAGATATGTCGATGCCAAAGGTAGCATATGCCAAGTACCTGAAAGTCAAAGAGTTCCGGGATACTATAAAACGTACGCTACCGCAAGAACATGGACATCGCGCCATGACCCGATTACAATGTATTTTTCAAGAAATTTAACTCCTGAAATTATTAATGCGGTAAGTGATATTTCTCAAAAATATGCTCGTCCTTCCTGCAATGGAATGCCTTTAGTTGGTGCTCTGCCAGGTAAACCATGGATTTCAAAGGAAAAAGAACCTGATGAAGCAAGTCTAATTAAATTAGCCAAAAAAGCAGAAAGATTAAACACCTATTTGAAAGATGTTATTTTGTCGGAATCATATGATCATTGGGATTATAAAAACGGTTATAGCGATTTTGCTTTAAGCGCTGGTGAATTTACGGCCATGAAAATCATAACCGATGAATATAATGCCTATTTAAGACTTCCTAGAAGATAATAATAGAAATTGGCAGATAATCAAAAAGTTCCTGAAATCAATTCAGTGAGCCCAAATATTGTTTGCCGTTTATTTATCGTGCTTATCTTTAGCTTGTTCAACTATTGCATTCTTTAATACTTTACCGCCGACATAAAGTGTTGCACCGAGTGCAATGACAACACCTGCAGTACCAATAAACGGAGTGAATAAAACACCTGCGAGAGCAACTGCCAAAAGTCCTGTTTCGAGTGATTTTGATGAATTTTGCTTAGCATTCGGATTATTCATTTCTTCCAAATTTTTGGTTTTGATGAACTGGTCTGCTTGTGCAGAATTTGCGGCTGTTGTGTTTGCGATATTACTAATGTTTTTTTGTGAAGAATTAAAACCGATTGTACCTGTAATATCTTTGATTTTTCCTTTAACTTCAAAGATATCTCTTGTTAATTGTGTATCAAGTTGAACTCTGTCTTCTGTTCTGCGCTCAACACCGCTTCTTCTCTCAAATGCAACAGGGACATTTTGCTGACGTCTGTCTTTTGAGTATTGATATTGGGGATACAGAGCATTAATTCGGTACATTTTTTCTTACCTTTACTTGTTACCACTCATTATAAAACCAAACAAAAAGAAATTTGCCAGTTTTTTTGAAAAATTTTTTCCCGTGAATTCAGTCTTTGGATAATAATATAAAACTCCTGCTTTCCTATTTTAAAACCGGTTGAGTATTTAGTCAATCTTCATTTTATTATTTAATTGATTTGACGATTTTAATTTTAGCAATATAATTTTTATATGGAAAACATTGAAAAAGAAATAAATGATTTAATCGGTAAAGACGAAGCAAAGGCGAAGGTTGTCGCTGAAAAATTAGTCAATACATCTGATATTGAGCTTTTTAAGGGATTAGTTTATAAAACGGATTTTCTTTTTGATTTTGTCAAAAATAATGTTGCAAAACGTATTGAAAGTGCCGTTAATAAAGACAATTTCAAGAATATAATAAACTTTTTTACTATTTATTCTGATGATTATGATGATTTGTTTGCAGGGATTTTAGCAAAACATGCAAGTCAGGACTTAACCGATGAAATCTTTGAAATGCTCGAAAAAGGCACAAATGAGCAAAAGGCTTATTGTGCAAAGTATTTCACGTTTATCCCTGATACGATTTCAATTGAAGATTTGCAAAAGTATGCTTTTTCAGACTTTGAACCTCTTGCTTTCAACTCTGCTCAGGCTTTGGGCTTGATGAGAGATGATATTTCCTATGATATTGCTCTCAGCAACCTCACAAGTGATGATGATTTTGAAAAACTTCAGGCTGTTAAATTCTTTGTAGCCTATGAGAAAAATCCTCCTCTGAATGATATTTTTGAGGCGATGAAAAAATCACATATGCCCGAAAACATCGCAGGTGAAATTCCTTATATTTCAAATCTTGTAAGGCTTTTCTCACAGGATGAATATAAGAAAAATGCCTTGATAACTTTTGATAATATTTTGTCAGGTTTGGGCGAAATTCTTCCTTTGTCCCAGATTTTCCAGTTTGAACTCTTTGAATTTACCGAATTGCTTATTGAAACTAACAAGAATGAACATAAATACAGAAGCAAGGTTGCGCAAATTCTGCTTAAAGAGAAAGCAAAAATAAAAATGTTCTGTGAGAATGAAGAATACATTTTTGATGAGGATAAAAATACAAAACAAGAACTTTGTGCTGTTCAAAAACTTCTTCAAGCTCAACCAAAAGAATTTTGGGATTTACAGAAAAAAGAAGTTCTTAAAGAGCTTGATCATTGCAGACACAGAATTTCTGCTGCAATAGAAGTTATAATCGAATACAAACTGACAGATGCAGCGGATAAATTAAAAGAACTTTTGAATCACGAAAATGAAATTGTTGTCTGCAAGTGTGTTGAGGCGCTTTCTGAATTTAATATGCTCTCAGGTCTCGATAAAAACGCTGTTTTAAGCAGAATTCAAAATGAAAACATTAAAGCAATCATAGATAATTACTGGAAATAACTACCCTATTGTCTGATGATAATATCTTCTGCCCGATATATAATCCGAATATGTATGACAGCGAGTTTTATAATCAGTTAAAAAAACCGAAATTTCTTCCGAAAGGAAATGTTTTTCGTGCAGTATGGGTGTTTTTGTATGTGCTAATGGCAATTTCACTTTTTATTGTACTTCTGAAAGAGAATGATGAAGTGCTTTTAGCATTTAGTGTGTTTGCTGTTCAGCTTGGTTTAAATATTCTCTGGCCTTTTGTATTTTTTAAGTATAAGAGAATGGATTTAGCCCTGATTTTGGCAATTTTACTTATGATTTCGGTACTTTCTATGCTGCTGATTTTCTGGGATATTTCAAAACTTGCAGGGGTTTTACAGCTGCCTTATTTTATCTGGTGCTGGTTTGCAATTTATTTGAATGCTTCTTTTATCTTTTTAAATAAATGATTGATAAAAATTTTTGTAAATAATATTTTATTTTTCGCTTCAGGCATGGTCAAAGCGTGATAGAGTATTTTTATTAAAGTGCAGTTTTTTGTACTTATATTTGGTCAGGAGAAGATTTTTTAAATGCGATATGTTCCTTTGCATGTACACACTGAATACAGTTTACTTGACGGTGCAATAAAGATAAAAGACTATTGCAAATATGCCAAAGAAAACGGAATAGAAGCTATTGCCGTAACAGACCACGGTAATATGTATGGTGCAATTGAACTATATAGAAATGCAAAAGAAAATGGTCTGAAAGCACTTATCGGCTGCGAGATGTATGTTCTCCATGGGGATATTGAAGAAAAAGACAAGGATAAAAATGATTTATTTCACCTTGTTTTAATTGCAAAAAACCTTAAAGGTTATCAAAACCTTGTAAAGCTCGTCAGTACTTCTCATATAAAAGGAATGTATTATAAACCCAGAATTAATCATGAATATTTGGAAAAATATTCTGAAGGTTTAATCTGCCTTTCTGCCTGTATTCAGGGAGAAGTTTCCCAGTCAATATTGAGAGGAAATAAAGAGCAGGCAAGGGAGTTAGCTAAATACTATAAAGACTTGTTTAAAGATGACTACTATATTGAACTTCAGGATCATGCACTTCCCGAAGAAAAAATAGCGAATGAAGAATTAATCAAAATTGCAAGAGAGTTTGATATTCAAATGGTTATCACAAATGATAGCCACTACCTCAAAAAAGAAGATGCAAACTGGCATGATACACTCCTTTGTATTCAGACAAATGCTTTTAAATCCGAAGAAAACAGATTTAAATTTCCGAATAATGAATTTTATGTAAAAACTCCAGAACAGCTTAGGGATTCTTTTAAATGGATGGATTCCGAGATGTTTGAAGAAGCAATCGAAAATACTGCAAGAATTGCTGATAAATGTCACGTTATAATTGAACTTGGTAAAAATATTTTGCCGAATTTTAATGTTCCGCCAAATCATACAGTTGAATCATATTTAAATTTAAAGGTCAGGGAAGGTTTGGAACATAGATATGGTACAGTTCTGCCGGAAATTGAGGAACGTGCCAAATATGAACTCGGTGTCATTGAAAAAATGGGGTTTGCGGCATACTTTTTGATTGTATGGGATTTTATACATGCATCAAAAGAAATGGGCGTTCCTGTTGGTCCAGGCAGAGGTTCTGCTGCCGGAAGTTTGGTTGCGTATGCTTTGGGGATTACTGATTTAGACCCTATTAAACATCATTTATTCTTTGAACGTTTTTTAAATCCAGAGCGTATAAGTATGCCTGATGTTGATATTGACTTTGGAGAGGGACGTGAAAAAGTAATTGATTATGTAACCAAAAAATACGGTGAAGACAAGGTTTGCCAGATTATAACTTTTGGTACCCTTTCGGCGAAGGCTGCAATTAAAGCAGTTGCAAAGGTTTTTGAACTTCCGTTTACGGAATCAAATGAAATAACCCACCTTGTGCCATCTGCTATTGATATGACAATTGATAAGGCGCTTGAAGAAGCTCCTGACTTTAAAAAAATCTATGAAGATAAAGAACATCCGATAATTAAAGAAATTATTGATGAGGCAAGGAATATTGAGGGAATTAAACAGAATGTCGGCAGACACGCAGCAGGCATTATAATTTCAAAAGACCCTCTTGATGATATTGTTCCTGTTCAGTATTCAAAAGAAGGGACAGTTGTAACTGAATATCCGAAAGAAGACTGCGAAAAAGTCGGACTTCTTAAAATGGACTTTTTGGGGTTAAAAAACCTTACTATCATTGTGCATACTCTTGAATTAGTAAAAAAGAGACACGGAATTAAAATAGATATAAATAATATTCCGCTTGACGATGAGCCTGTTTATAAAATGCTTTCAGCCGGAGATACAGACGGTGTATTCCAACTTGAATCATCGGGTATGAAAAAACTTGTAAAAGACTTAAAGCCGACTGTTTTTGAAGATTTGGGTGCTTTGGTTGCACTGTTTCGTCCGGGTCCTTTGGGTTCTGGCATGGTTGATAACTTTGTTGCAAGAAAACACGGCAGACAGGAAATTACATATGCTCATCCTCTTTTAAAGGATATTCTTGAAGATACCTATGGTACAATGGTTTATCAGGAACAAATCATGCAGATATTCCAGGTACTTGCCGATTATACGCTTGGCGGTGCAGACAAAGTTCGTCGTATCATGGCTAAAAAACACCCCGAAGAATTGGCGCAGCTGGAAGGTCCGTTTATTCAAAAGTGTGTAGAAAAAGGAATGGCGGAAAAAGATGCAAAAGAACTTTTCGACCAAATCGGAAGTTTTGCAGCATACTGTTTTAACCGTGCACACTCGGCTTGCTATGCTTTTGTTGCATATCAGACGGCTTATTTGAAAGCACATTATACAGTTGAATATATGAGTGCACTTCTTTCGAGTGTACCTGATGAACTTGAAAAAGTTCAGCTTTATATCACTGAGGCCCAAAAATTTGGTATCAAAGTGCTTCCGCCCGATATAAATAAATCAGATATGGATTTTACTCCGGATGGCGGTAATATTAGGTTTGGTTTGTACAGTATTAAGGGTTTAGGAGAAACTGTTCTTAAAGTTATTATTGACGAAAGAAATAAAAACGGTGAATATAAATCTATTGCGGATTTTGTGGCACGTTTAGATACAAAGGTTGTTAATAAAAAGACAATTGAAAGTCTTGCTAAATCAGGTGCTCTTGGTTGTTTTGGAGCATCAAGAAAACAAATTGTTGAAAATATAGATAATATTTGTGCTGCTTCAAGCAGAGAATCACAGGCTAAAGAACTCGGACAGGTCAGTTTGTTTGCTTCTTTATCTGATAGCAATTCTTCAAGCTATACAATGCATAATTTTGAATTGTTTGGAAGTGACGAGGAATATTCAGAACATGAAATTCAAGAAATGGAAAAAGAGTATTTGGGATTTTATGTTACCTCTCACCCTCTTGAATCTATCAGGGATAAACTTCCCTTCTTAACTACGCATAATATTGCCGATTTACTTGAAATGCAGGGTGGAAAGTTTGTTACGGTTTGTGGGCTTTTAAATCAGGTTAGACAAATTCCGTTAAAGAAAGATCCGACAAAATTCCTTAAAGCTGGAATTATAGAAGATTTGACGGGAAAAATTGAGTTTGTTGCTTTCCATAAAACGCTTGAACAATGTAATTCATTTATTCAAAATGAGCAAAAAGTTATTCTGTCAGGTAAATTTGATAAAAAGAATGATGAAACTCCGCAGATTGTTGTTGAGTCGGTAAAACCGGTTGAAAACAGTAATTTGGTAACTCTTGAACTGAAACATGAACTCAGTTTTGATAAACTTATGCAAATAAAAACAGTTTTATCTCAGTTTAAAGGTGATGATCCTTTGGTTATCAAAATAAACGGAGAAAAAGAACCTGTTAAAATATTGGTATCATCAAATTTTTGGGTAAAAGCATCAAACGATTTAACCCAGACTATGGACAAAGTTTTTTCCGGAGATTTGGTTACTACAATTAACTCGCTAGAGCAGTAGCAGTTTCAAAGGAATCAATATATTTGTGAAGGAAACTGTATTTGTTATAGTATTCTTCAACATTGAGTCTTGCGTTATTAATTTCTTCCTGAATATCAACAAACTTTTGTGCTAAAGCAGGGTCAAATTGTGCACCTGCACATTTCTGAATTTCAGCAATAGCTACATCATGCTCAAGAGCTTTTCTGTAAGGTCTTGTTGAAGTCATAGCATCATAAGTATCCGCAATGGCAATAATTCTTGCACTAAGTGGTATATCTTCACCTGCCAAACCTTGAGGATAGCCTTTCCCGTCCCAACGTTCATGGTGAGATTTGAGCCAATAAGAAACCATCTTGAGTTTTTCAATGTTCATAATAATCTTCTCACCTTTTTCAGGGTGGGATTTCATGATTGCAAATTCTTCATCTGTCAGTTTCCCGTTTTTACACAAAACACTCTGCGGAATACCGATTTTTCCGATATCGTGCAAAAGACCTGCTGTTTCAATACCTTCAAGTGTACGATTATCAAGATGCAGTTCATTTGCAAGCATCAAAGAATATAATGTAACTCTGAGTGAATGACCATTTGTATAAGCATCTTTTGCATCAAGTGCACAAGAAATTGCTTTAAGTGTTTTATAGAATAATTCGCTTAAATCTTTAAGCATAAGTCTTTTTGCTTCGCTTAAATTATATTTTTTAATTCCGTTATCAACGGCAACCTGTAAATCTGAAGGTTCAAAAGGTTTTAAAATATATTGGAAAAGATTACATTCGTTAATGGATGAAACAATGATATCGGTATCAACGTGACCTGTAAGAAGGATTTTAATTATTTTCGGATGAATCTTTTCGACTTCTCTCAAGAATTCTGTCCCTTCCATAACAGGCATTTTTTGGTCTGATACAATTAAGGCAATCTGATCGCCTTCGGCTTTTGCGATTTCAAGCCCTTCCATACCATTATGTGCAGTTTTTATGTTATATTGTCCTCTTAGGGTTCTTTTTAAAAGTTGAAGGTTGTTTTCTTCATCATCAACAATAAGAATAGTCCTTTTTTCTGTTTGGGAATTATCAGCAAAAATAGGTTCTAAACTGTTTTGTAAAAAATCATTATACATAAAACTAACTCTTTCAATCCTACAAATGCAACTATCGGCACAATATAACTATATCTTTAGAAGAAATTTCGCTTATTGTAACAAAAGTTTAATTTTTTAATATTATATCATATTTTTTATAAGAAATAAAGGAGCGTTGTGCAGTTTGTCTTTATGCTATATAATTATGGTTTCTTTTTTGCCTTTCAGCTCTGATATTTAAAATCTCTTTTGTAGAAGAATACATAAAAAGTCTTCTTTTCAGTTCAATTTGATATTCGGCTTCTGTTTCAAAGTCTGCACGGTTGCATTCGTCAATATTAGCTTTAAGCTTTTTGAGGAGATCATCATCATCTTCGATTGCTTCCCAGCATTTTTCATCTACAATGCTCTGCATAGTTATATCAGAAACATGTCTTTGCGGCTGATTAGAACCAAAAATATTATACGTACCTTTTGTGGTGCAATTACCTAACGAAAACATAGCTCACCTTACTTACCTTATTTATATAAACAAATTTTCAGACTAAAAATTGCCTCCATATGAAAAAATGATGTTGAAAATTTATTGTTTTTTAACTAAAATCGTTGTGTCAGGTACAAAAACAGGGAGAAAATAATATGTCAAGAAGACCAATTATTGCAGGAAACTGGAAAATGCATAATTTAATGCATGAAGCAATCGATTTAACAAACGGTGTAATGGCAGGTTTAAGAGAATTCAATAAAGAAGATTTACCTACTGTCATCATTGCACCTACATTTACATCTTTATATGCTGCAAACAAAGCCTTAACAGATTGTGGTTGCGGTAAAGTTAGACTTGGTGCTCAAAACTGCTATTATGAACCGAAAGGTGCATATACAGGTGAAGTAACCGTTGAAATGCTTAAAGATACAGGTTGTGAATATGTTATCATTGGACACAGTGAAAGAAGACAATATTTCAGTGAAACTGATGAAATGATTAACAAAAAAGCAAAAGCTATTTTGGCAGGCGGTTTGATTCCTATTATCTGCTGCGGTGAAACTCTTGAACAAAGAGAAGCCGGCGTAACAGACAGCCACATTTCTTCTCAAATCAGAAAAGCACTCGACGGTTTGAGCGAAGCAGATGTTTCAAAATCAGTTATCGCTTATGAACCTATTTGGGCTATCGGAACAGGTAAGACTTGTGATGCTAACGAAGCTAACAGAGTTATCGGTATGATTAGAAATGTTGTTAAAGATATGTTTGGCGTATCCTGCGCAGACCAAATCAGAATTCTTTACGGCGGAAGTGTTAAACCCGAAACAATCGAAGAACAAATGTCAAAATCAGATATTGACGGTGCTTTGGTTGGCGGCGCAAGCCTTAAAGCTGACAGTTTCGTTAAAATTGTTACAGGCGCAATGACTGCAAGAGTTTAATCAGATAAGATTTAAAAATTTAAAAAGTCCTCTTTTTTTAGAGGGCTTTTTATTTTTTATGATTATGAGTTTTTACGTAATTATTGTCAAATTAATCGGTATGTCAAAATGACGCCCCTACTTTTATTTGCTTATTAAATTTATGATTATAGCTATATGTCTTGTTATCAATAGCTTTTACTGAAAATATATGCCGTAATATCTTATTATACTTAGTTAAAAACCTAAAAATAATAAAAAGTATATACTCCATAGATAAAATATTAAGTTTTGTAAACGCAAAATTATTGGTCTATAATTCAATAACAGTAAGAAATTTCAAAAAAACTTTGTTTTTTGGAGTATATATTTTATAATTAGGTAGCAAAAAATTTTAAAACAGTGTTTTTAAACATATCGATTGAAAGAAATTTATATTTTACATAAACACAGGAGCAATTATGTCAGATCTCGGAAAAATCCCAGGGTTTAATAATACCCCAGATGTTAAAGTCGAAACTCAAAAAATCTCTGAAACAAAGAACGCAGAGGAAAAATCTGCTGCAAAAGGTAGCAGTTTAGCTGAAGTTAGAGCTAAACACTTTATTCCAGGACAATCTCAGATTGCCAAGGATGACTTGACAACTGATATGAAAATTTTAGCTGAACATCCGGAATTAGTTGATCTCTCAAATGATTTGGGTGACAAAGTTTATGAAGACTATATTGCACTCGGATACAGTCCGGAAGATGCTGCAGGTATGGCTGCTAATGTTCAGTCTGCATTTGTTGAGGAAATGATTGCTAAATAACAGTTTTTATTGTTATATTAAAGCGGATACGGTATTTATATCGTATCCGCTTTTAACATTTATGCTTAATATTCTTGCACCAATTGTTTTAGGGTGATAAGATTATCTTTGGATTTTGGAGTAATATTTTATGGTTTTAAAATGTCCCGAAAGTGCCAAAGACAGAATTATTTTGGCTCTTGATACTGATACTCTTGAAGATGTTGAAAAATATACGAAACTATTAAGTGATTATGTTGGATATTTCAAGGTTGGGCTTCAACTATATTCTTCCTGCGGTTACGAAGCTGTGCAAGTAATTAAAGATAACGGAGGGAAGGTATATTTTGACGGAAAATTTCTTGATATTCCTAATACTGTTGCAAAGACCTGCACAAACTTAATCAAAAACGGAATCGATTTCTTTAATGTTGCAGCCAATGGCGGTTCCAAGATGATGTCCAGCACGGTAAAGTTATGCCGTGAAACTGCAAAACATTTGGGTGTTGAACCTCCCACAATTCTCGCTGTTGCACTCCTTTCAAGTTTTGGTCAACGTACTTTAACAGAAGAATTAAACATAACACTCAACACTGTTGAGTATGTTTCAAAAATAGCACAAATTGCAAAAGATAGTGGAATTGACGGCATTGTTGCGGCTGCTGGAGACTCAAAAAAAGTTAAGCAGGAATTGGGAGAAGATTTTCTTATTGTTTGTCCTGCAGTTCGTCCGACGTGGTCTGTTGTTAATGATCAGGTCAGAGTAGTTTCTCCGTCGGATGCTATTAATTCAGGCTCGGATTATATGATAATAGGTCGTCCGATTACTTCTGCAAATGATCCTAAGGGTGCTGTTCAGATGGTAATTGACGAAATTGAAAATGCACTTGAGAATAAAGAAAAGGAATATATTTAATGATTTTAGGTGTACCAAAAGAAATTAAACCCTGTGAATACAGAGTTGGAATGACACCGGAGGGTATAAAAGTCCTTGTTCAGATAGGACATAAAGTTTATGTTCAGGTCGGTGCAGGTGAAAATGCCGGTTTCAGCGATGAAGAATATAAAAAAGCAGGTGCTTGTTTGGTTGAAACGGCAAAAGAAGTCTATGACAATGCAGAATTAATTGTTAAAGTCAAAGAACCGCAACGTGAAGAATATTCTTTGTTAAGAAAAAATCAGGTTTTATTCTGCTATTTGCATCTTGCAACAGATGAAACGCTCACAGCAGAGTTAATTGACAGAAAAGTCATATCTATTGCTTATGAAACGCTCCAAACAGATGACGGTGAACTCCCACTGTTAATTCCAATGAGTGAAATTGCGGGAAAAATGTCTGTTCAGATTGCGGCTTCACTTCTTGAAAAGAACAGAAACGGTAAAGGTATTCTATTGGGCGGTGTTCCGGGTGTTCAGAGAGGACGTGTTGTTATCTTGGGAGCCGGACATGTTGGTATAAATGCAACTAAAATTGCTGTCGGTCTTGGCGCAGAAGTCAGTGTATTAGATATTAATATTTCAAAATTAAGACATATTGAAGAACAATTTGGTTCAAGTATAAATACATATTTAGCTACACCGGATAATATTTCCGAATTGATTAAAAAGGCCGATGCATTGATTGGTGCAGTTCTTGTACCCGGTGCAAAAACTCCACTTTTGATTACCGAAGATATGGTCAAATCAATGCCTCAAGGTGCCGTTATTATTGACCTTTCAATTAATCAGGGCGGTATGGTTGAAACTATGGATAAAATGACGACGCTTGATAATCCTGTATTTGAAAAATACGGTGTTATTCACTATTGTGTTGAAAATATTTCAAGTTCCGTTTCAAGATCTTCAACGATTGCTCTGACAAACGAAACTCTCGGATATATTATAAATATTGCGGAAAAAGGATTGAAGAATGCAATTAAAAATGATTCTTCGATAGGCAGAGGTGTAAATACATACAACGGAAAACTTACTAATGAGGCAGTTGCGAACTCTCTTGATGTCGAATTTACACAGCTTACGGAATTAATAGGATTTTAGAAAAGAGGTTTTAAAATGAAATATATAGTATCAGGTTTGTTGGTAAGTGCTTTTTTGTTCTCAGGGCTTGCAATAGCTGAGGAATATACTACAACTCAGGTAAATTATCCTGTTTTGAATGTCTCAAAGCTCGAAAATTTTAAGGTTGAACTTTCTGATAAACAAAAAAGTAAAATTGATAAATCTGTTGAAAAAACCAATAAAACCATTGAAAAATTAGTTAATAAGATGGAAAAAACAAAGACAAAAATTGACAAAGTTAATACTGATACAAAGAAAAAGAAAGATGAAAAACTTGAACAATTGCAGGATTTAAATACTCAATTGGCTGAGTATAGAGTTCAGATTGTCCGTGCAACAAAAGAACATAAAGACAAAGTTATGGATATTTTAACGGATGAACAAACGGCAACACTTAAAACACAGATGACAACCCCTCAAAATTAGATTTGTTGAAACAGAATAATATTAAAATAGCTATATCTGAATGATATAGCTATTTTATAGTTAAAGTTATTTATTTAGTTCTTTAATTGATTTTTTATCTCCTGCAACAGACATAAAATAGGGTTTTGAGAAGTATCTTTCTGCTGCAGATTTAATATCTTCTTTTGTGACGGAGTTAATTAAATCAGGATATTTCTGAATAAACTCAAATCCTCTGCCTGTCATCTCAAGCCAATTAACAGTTGCTGCTTTTTCTCCGTTTGTTTCCATCGAAAGAATATGGTGTCCGATTAATTGAGATTTAGCATCTTGAAGCTCTTTATCCGTCACAAATTCAGTTTTTAATTTATTAATTTCATCAAGCATACCGTTTTTTGCTTCTCTTGCTCTTTGGGGGTTTGTTCCGATGTAGGTTGTGAAAACTCCTTTTTGAATATTTGCGCTGAAATCAGAGCCAACCTGATAAGCTAAGCCCTGTTTATCTCTCAGGTCAACAAAAAGTCTTGAGCTCATACCTGAACCGAGAATGGTATTTAAAACATTCATTGTTGCCCAGTCTTTTTCGTTATTTATTCCGTCAGTATGCCACCCTAAAACAATCCAGAGTGCCTGAGAATCTTTTTCGCTAAGTTTGGTTTTGTTTGATGCGATTTTCGGGAAGGTTGTTTTCCTTTGAGTTATATCAATTTTAGGGGAATTTGTCTGTTTGAAGATTTCGCTGAAACGTTTTGTAATTTCCTTTTCATCAACATTTCCGTTTACCGAAATTCTGAGGTTTTGAGCATCAAACAGTTCATTATAATATTTAATTACATCATCTCTTGTTACTTCGGGTACAGTATTTTGAAGAATTACGTTGCTGCTGTCATAGGCACTTCCGCCCCAAACAAGATGTTTATATTCATCAAATGCAATTCCTGAAGGCTGATTTTTACTCTGAACAATCTCAAACATCTTGTCTGATTTTGCTTTATCAAGCTCAGAATCATTAAAAAGTGCGTTATTTATTATTTCGTTTAAAATATCAAACGCTAAATCACTGTCATTTTTTGTAAATTTCATTGAAACGGTGAAAATTTCCGTACCTGCACCGACAGAAAGCTTAATCCCATTTTCTTCCATCAGTTCTGAAAGCTTTTGTTTATTATATTTTTTTGTTCCTTTTGTTATTGTTTTTGTACAAATCGAGGCAGTTCCCTTGAGTTTTTCTGTCATTAAACCTTTTGGAGATGCGATATTGATTGCAATTATATCATTCACTTTATTTTGGTTTATAACTAATTGTGCACCGTTTTGAAGTTCATACTTTGTAATTTCACCCTGTTGTTTAAGTACTTTTGATGTGTAATCTTTATTTCCGCTCACTTCTTCTTTTGTCTTTTTTATGGTTTGATTTTTGGGGGTAATGATTGTAGTTACCGAGTTTTGCGGAGTCAGATATTTGTTTGCGGCTCTCTTTATATCCTCAGGAGTAACTTTTTTGATGGTTTTAATATAGTTATTATAAAAATTCAGGTCTTTATTGAGCGTAAAAACATATCCAAGTTCATTTGCAATATTTGAAACGGATTCTCTTGCATAGAAAGTGTCTCTTTCAATCATACTCTTTGCTTTGTTAAGTTCTTTTTCGCTGACAAGAGCAGTTTGAAGTGTTTTTATTTCATCAAAGATGTTTTGTTTTATTTCTTCAGGGTTTGAATCTGAATAAGTTGTATTAATTATGAAAAGAGAATCATCTCTCATATTTGTATTTCCGGCTGAAACCGAGAAAACAAGCTGCTTTTCATCTTTGAGGGTTTTATAAAGTCTTGAAGTTCTGCCGTCACCAAGAATAACGGATAATAAATCAAGTGCATAGTTATCTGTTGTATCCATTGTTCCTGATCCTTTAAAAGCTAAGGATAAATAGTTCGTGTCTATATCCATATTTGAAACGGTTTCGATTTTTGATGAGGGTTTTAAATCGACTTTATACTTTGATTTTACGTTCTTATTTGTACTTTTTGGTCGAACAAAATTGTCTTTAACAAGTTTTATTGCATTTTTTGTATCAATATCCCCGACAATTACTGTTGTCATATTACTTGGGGTGTACCATGTGTTATAAAAATCAAGAATTTCACTCCTCGGAATGTTCGCAATAATTTCTCTTGTACCTATAACATCACGTTTATAGGGGTGAATTTTATAAAAAGACTTAAACATTTCACTGTATTGTTTTCTTGAGGGGGAATCATCACCTTTTGAAATTTCTTCTATAACAACAAGACGTTCTTTTTCAAGTTCATCAGGTGGGAAAAGAGGGTTTAAAAGCATATCTGCGTGCATTTTTACGGCTAACTCAAAGTCTTTTGAAGGAATTAAAATATAATAGTGGGTAAAATCTCTGCTTGTTGCTGCGTTTGTGATTGCTCCTTTTGCTTCAAGAATTTTGTCAAAAGTACCTGTCGGGTAGTTTTTGCTTCCTTTAAAGAAAAGGTGTTCAAGGAAGTGTGCAACACCATTATTTTTGTCGGTTTCATTTACCGAGCCTGTTTTAATCCATGTGTCTATAATAACCATTGGATTTGCTTTAACTTCTTGAATCACAACGGTTTGCCCTGAGGGAAGTTTTTCAACAACGACCTCCTGCGCGAAGCATACCGAGAACAACATAACAAAAACAACTAATATTCTTTTCATATTTACCTTTTAATTTTATCCAAATAACTTATATTAAATTTTACTATAAAATGAGAAATGATAAAAATGTATCAGCCTGATTGTTAATATTAATGTTCAACTTTTTGTTTTTAATAAAATTTTTATGATAAAATCAAAGTATAAGGATAAATTATAGGCGGCAATTTAATGAACATACAAAAAATAAGAATAGGAATTGTTGGACTTGGTGTAATTGGCGGGGTTATGAAGAAATGGGTAGAAACGCATAATCCAAATTGTTCTTTCTTTATTTCTGATCCTCCAAAAGGTTATAATGATGATCTTTCCGATGCAGATATAATATTTATCAGTATCCATATTCCGACTGAAAATGACGGAACACAAGATTTAACTTTGCTCAAAAATATAATTAATAATCTACCCGATAAGCCTATTTTTATTCGTACAACTCTTCTTCCCGGCACTTGTGACGGGCTCAGCCGAGAATTTAACAAAAAAGTTCATTTTATGCCCGAATTTTTGACAGAAAGAACTGCTTATGAGGATTTTTGCTCTCAGCCTATGATCTTTACGGGTGAAACAGAACTTTTAAAGAAAATATTTATTGATAAAAAATATATTGAAATGAACAATATTGAAGCAGAGATAACAAAGTATTCCCATAATGTTTTCGGTGCTTTAAAGGTGACATATTTTAACGGAATATATGAACTTTGCGAAAAATACGGTTGTGATTATAAGAAAGTTCAAGAAGGAACTCTTTCAAGCGGATATATTAATAAATCACATACTGATGTACCCGGTCCTGACGGGCAATTTGGTTATGGCGGGAAATGTTTTCCTAAAGATGTCAATGCTTTTTGTGAATTTGTAAACGGTTCAAAACTCCAGACACTTTTGTCAGATACAATTGAAGCTAATTCGGTTTATCGTAAGGGAAAAGTTGATGTATGCCTGAAGTAAGTGTTATATTTCCTGTATTTAACACATCACAGTATTTGCCTGAATTGTTTGAAAAAATGCTTTCTCAGACATTTTCAAATGTTGAATTTATTTTGTAGATGACGGCTCGACCGATAATTCAGCAGAAATTATAAAAGAATACCAAAAAAAATGCAAAAACACGTTATTGAATAATTGCTTTTCAATATTGTGACCTTAGGAATGGATAATTCTTTAAGAGAGAAATATTCAAGTAGTGTTCTCAGAGTTAAGAATCTTAAAGAACTCGGATTTACTGAAAATTAGTCAATTTTTCATGCTTTTTTGTTTTTATATAAATGGAGATAGTAAATTTTACGAGGATAGTATTGATTAAGGTTCAAAAAACCGACCAATATTTGTTGGGAAATATTTTCACAACACAGCAGCCTACAGGCGAAGTACCAACTGAGCCTGATACTTCCTTGTTTACTGATGTTCAAAACTTATTCTCTGAAGGTATGACTGAAGAAGATTTCATCAGCCAATATCAACAAATTGTTGCAGGTAATGTGTTTGATTTGGAAGCTGATGAAACAACCGGAACAATTGATTTATCCTCAATTGCATCTAATATTTTAGACAGCATTAAAGAAATTGCATCAAAATATTTTAAATTTGTTGATAAAGACGGTAACGGTGTTATTTCAAAAGATGAGATAAAAACTCTTGCATTAATAGATGGTGATGAAACTTCAATTTCTGAAGATGATATAAGTTCTATTACATCAGAAATATTTCCTGATGCACAGACAATAACAGATTCTACTGAAGTTGTAAGACCGACAACATATTCACCCGGCAGTGGTAAAGGTGGTTCTTATAATACTAAACAAGATAATGACAAATCGGGTTCAACCGAAACAATGACATTAGAACAGCTTCAACAACAAAGAACTCAAAAACAGAATGATTTGAATTCTGCCAGAAATACCCTCAAAACAACTTATGAACAGGGAAATGAAAAGGTTAACAGTGCAAAAGAAGTTTATAATACAGCAGTCCAAAATGATGAACAAATATCTGATGAGCTGAAAGCACAAAATGCACAAATTTCAGAACAATATTCATCTAAGGAACAGGAACTCGGCTCTTTAAAAGCTAATTTGGTTGATGTTAAAGGAAATATTGCAAATTATAAAGGAATTATTAATTCTAAAAATTCTGATATTGCAGCTTTAAAAGCAGCTTTAGGCAATTTAGACCTTTCAAAAGAAGATGGTTCTCAAAAGAAAACCGAAATCGAAGGCAAAATATCCCAGGCCGAAACTGCTCTTAGCGAAGCACAAGAAAAACTTACCGCAGAAGAGAATAAAAAGACAGAACTAGAAGGTAAAATAACTACATCACAGGCTGAACTCGATGAATTAGGTGTTAAGAAACTTGAAGTTGAAAATATGATTGCCAAAGCCGGAAGCGATGCAACAAAAGCAGCTCTCAATGCATATCGCAGTGCTCAAACAGAGGCAGATGCAGCAATTCAAACGGCAGAAGCTAACGTTGTTTCTCTTCAGGGCGAAGTTGATGCACTTGATAAACAAATCAATGCTAAACAGGCAGGAAAAATCCAGACAGATTACAGACAATCAAAATTAAATAAAACATACACCTTAAACGGTGAAGAATATATGAGTTTATTATCTCAGGATGAATTAGACGCTTTCCTGAGAGGTGAATATGCAAGAGGTAATTATAACCACGATAGCAATTGCTTATCAATGTCCTATGTATATAGTCAAGATATTATGAGACAACTTGGTATTAAAGGCTCTTGCACAGATATTACAAACGACAATCAGGACGTAATTGAACAAAAAGCCAGAGAAGCTCTTGATAATGGATATCCTGTTATTATGCACGTCAGCACTCAAAGAGGTACAAGACACTTCGCAACTGCTGTCGGATACAGAGTAACAGACGAAGGCAAATTGGTATTCCTTCTTGCAGATAATGTTCAGGGTGTCGGAATTACTGCTTGCGGTGAAGGTCAAAGAAGACACATGATTACTGGTTACAGCACACCATACAAAAATCAAAACTATGGTTTCAGATGTATGGTTTACGGCTAAAAACTATTCTTCTTTTAAGAAAATCTCAAATTGTTGATTTGGGCTTAGTTTGACTTTTCCGCCTTTGACGAAGTAGAGTAAAAATCCTACGCAGCATAGTGCATTTAAAGTCAGGCTTAATGGATGAATCCATAATGCTCTGTTTGCACCGGACAATTGTATTTCTCCTTTTGCTGTCGTGGTATCGTTAATTGTATAATTATCAAGTATAACTTCCTGAGGTATTCCAAAGTAGTTGTTTGGTGAAATTGCTTCAACCTTTGCTTTGATTTTATCACCCTTTTTAAGATTCCATTTATCGGAGTCTTTGACTATCATCAGTTCAATCTCATCATTTTCCTTTATTCTTTCAAAAGACAGATGCCTGACAGGGGACACAACAATAATTCTTTCATATAAATCCTCGAAGTTTTCGGGATTATATTTGAGTTTAGGTTCTTTAAGTTTAAGATTTCCAGTATTAATTGTGTCTTCATAGGGAATATAATTATATTCCCTGATTTCCTTTGCATTATTAAATTTCTCTCCTGTCAGTTCATCATCAAGTGCAAATGAATTGAGCATTAAAAGAGAGAAAATCAGAAATAATGAAACTGATTTGACTGACTTTGACATATTACCAACTAATTTTGATAATTTTATTATATTCCAAAAATAAAATACTAATGTTTAATTATGCAAATAAGTAAGAGAAATCAACAAAATAATACATATCAGAGATATTTCTGGTCTGTTGTCTGACCATATTGTTGCTGTTTCCTTCAATAGTAACAAATGTTCCGTCATCATTGACTTCAGCGACGAATCCAGTATGTCTGCCTGATGCTCCGGAACCTTTACATACGAATGCCATTCCGGGTTTTAGCATTTTTCTGAGTTGTGCAGTGGAGTATTTACTTGTATCAATTGTGTGGCCTTCATTTCTGTTTACTAATTTTTGAGGGCTTGCACCTAAGTGTTCTCTTATGGCTTTGACTTCATCTTTGCTCATGCCGAGGCTTTCTGCTACTGATTTAACTACATAAGTTACAAAATCTGCGCACCAGCCGTAGTCGCCTGATGAAAACATACTGCTACCGTCTGAGTTTTCTTTATAGCCTTTGTATTTTAGTGCTTCTTGAACAAATTTTGCTCCTATCGGATTTGATGCAAACTTTCCTATTGTTTCGCCTGATTCTCTGCTGTCATTTATTTCTTCAGCTTTAAGGGTATTAATTTTTGCATCTATTTCATTTATTTGGGTTGTTTTATTTGTTTCAATTGTCTGAATTTGGGTTTTGATTTCTTCGATTTTCCCTTTTATATCTTCACTTAAAACACTTTGAAGTGCATTAAAAGCTTCATCTACTGCTGCTTTTAAGGTTGTTGAATTGTCCTTTAATGTTGTATTTTTTTCTTCAAGCTCCTGTTTTTGTCTTTCAATTTCTTGTTGTTTGCTTTCTAATTCTCTGATCTGACCTTCAATTTCACTCTTTCTTGCAGCATTCTTTTGATTAGTTTCCGCATCATCTGTATTTGTTTCAAGTGTGCTGTATTCCCCGTTGAGTGCTGCTAGGCTCTTTGCGATGTTATGAAGGTCTTTGTCATAGTCTTGAATTTTTGTTTCATTTTCTTTGATGGCATTTTCATTATTATCATAGGCTTCTTTAGCCTCTAAGTATGCTGTTTTTAATTCAGTGTCAGCATCAGTATTTGCGATTAATTCATTCATTTCAGTGTTCAAAGCCGAGATTTTTGAATCCGCATCAGATATGATACTTTGTTTTTGCTTCATCAGGTCTTCAACAGTGTCTTTTTTTTCTTCGGGTTTTGGTGTAGGGTCTGACTTATCTGATGAATGATGAGATTTCTTTGATGATTTTTTAGTTTTATTATCGGTATTTGTTTTGTCTGTTTCTGTGACATCGGTTGTCGGATTTGTTCCGTTATCAGGAATTGTTTCGGGACTTTTTGGGTCTTGTATTCCTTCAACCGGTGTTTCTCCTAAATACTTATAGAAGATGTTGTTGAATTCTTCTGCGGATATTGAACCGGCATTACCGTCAGAATTTATTAATGTATCAAGTTCACCCTTGTTTAAAGTTCCGTCACCGTTAGCGTCCAGAGTTGCAAAGAAGTTTTCCGCACCCATCTGGTTAATAGCATTTAAATATGCAGAGTCACGACCTTGTTCACTCAAAGCATAAAATTCATTGACGAAATTTTCCTGTGTGATATTTTCGGTAAATAAACTTCCGCTTTCCGATAAATCCCAATTTTGTTCACCCTCATTAACCGGAGTATTATTTAATGGTTCATCGGTGTTTTGTGAGTTATTTTTGAATATTTGGAATTGAATATAATTAACGAAGTTTTCAATCTTATTTTTAATTACTGCAGTAAGTTCTTGGTTATCATTAGAAGGAACGGCGCTGTTAACCAAATCTTCAACAATTTTACTTTTTTCGATACCATCATTGAGAAGATTTGCAACTGTTTGAGCATCAATGTTTATATCAAAAATTGAACCTTCAGCCATCTCTTGTTGATTTATGCCTGCAGGTAGCTCTTTTAACCCATTCCTTAGTATATCTAAACTTGAAATATGCATAATAACTCTCTCTATATATATAAAATATTTTTTTACTTAAAATTGCCCCAAAACCAAATAATATGAACTTTATTATATATCCCTTTACACAGTACAATTATGTATTATAAAATAGTTATGGAGAATATTAATTGATAAAAAGAACGCTATTTAAAATAAATTTTGCAGTATTATTACAGCAACAGAGATATATTGTTGCTATTTCCTTTTTATTTTATTT